>ERZ890953.616-NODE-616-length-19990-cov-7.673238_pt1 | contig 19990 bp, 19 predicted proteins | sample MGYA00521264_ERZ890953 | MGnify/ENA primary metagenome ERZ890953 (study PRJEB32303, sample SAMEA104408629) | aquatic metagenome | biome: Brackish water; feature: Chemocline; material: water | place: Baltic Sea | collected 2014-10-26T21:54:00 | depth 200 m ...
TGGTAAAGAAGATGGTGATTTTTAACTAATCTACCTCTTTCTTTTATGGAGCATATTTTTTGCTCCATATCTCTTAAATATCTTTTTTTTTAACTCTTCATATAAAATTTTCTTACTTTAATCATATATACATATTTAATTGAATATGGTATTATTATAAAACATCTTAATAAATAAGGCTCACTAATATGCAAGGTAAAGTAATTGAACTATTTATCACTTTAGATGATACTAATAAGACAAGAAAAAGTGTTCAAACTGTGTCTGTTGATAATGATGGTATATTAGAAGACAAGTTTCATGGAAAAAATCTGCAACGTTCTGTATTGCTAACAGCGACAGATAGTTATGTAATAACTCAAGAAAATAATATTGATATAACAACAGGCAGTTTGGGTGAGAATATCTTAATTGATATTAATCCTTATCATTTAGTAATGGGTGATATAGTTGTTATGGGCAGTGTAGAGCTTGAAATTACACAAAATTGTACTCTTTGCAAGGGATTATCCATAGTAGATTCAAAATTACCTAAATTATTAAAAGATGATAGGGGAATATTTGCAAAGGTAATCAGTGGCAAATCAACGATTAATGTTGGTGATAAAGTGACTATTACTAAAAGATAATATTATAAAAGGATTAAGTTTGATAAATATAGCAATGATATTTGCTGGAGTTATAATTATTAGCTTAACCGCTTGTACACCAAGTCATTTGAGTACACCGCTCTCTTTATCTAAAACAAGCAAGGATAAAGTTCCAACAAATCCAAATAAACAGAGTAGTATTCGTATATATGTACAAGATGATAGTGACTATGCAATTACAACTCGTTCCATTAAAGCTTCATTTGAGTCTATTGGTTTAAGCATAGTAAGTGAAAATAATTTAAACGAAGAGTTTTCAACTCATTTTGAGGCACTTGATTATAAAGCTTACTATCTATCATTTTTTATGAATCATAATCTTAGCTACAAACTAATTCGAAAGTATCCAAAATTTGGCTTACTTACACCCCTATCAATGTCTATATGGGTAGATAAGAATAATAATATGCATATTGCAACTTTAAGCCTCTCCTCCATGGCAAAAATTGCAGATATTCCAAAAGATGATAAAGACCTATTAGCTTATTCACACCTGATTAATAAGGCACTATACACAACAATGCCAAAGGGTGAGTTTAAAGAGCTTCCTGATGCTCAAAATGATTCTCATAAGCTATTTATAAAAGAGTATAAGAGTGTTTTAAAAGAAACAGTTCCTGTAGTTGAGTCTGAACTTGAATCTGAACTCGACATAGCTGGTTTTTTTATACCTCACTATATTGATTTAAAAGAGAGTCTGTTTGTGCGACATGATTATGATAAGTATGATTATTTTCACTCATACTCCATCTGTGACTTAAGTGCCCTTTATAATGAGGCGAAACAAAACCCTCAAATGGGTGCATGGAGTCCATGCTCATTTTATATTTATAAATCAAAAAAATCCCAAAATGTAGTCATGGGGTATGTACCTGTTAGTATGTTCACAAGCAAGAGTAAAGCCCTTACAAAAAGTCAAGGTATTTTAGATAATACTCTAACACAAATTTTGGAATAAAGCTTATTCGTAATACTTAAGCACACCATCCATTTGAGAGCCCATATTTAAAAGTAGCATATCTGCAATTACTAGAGCAGCCATTGATTCACAAACAACAGTTCCTCGTACGGCTACACAAGGGTCATGGCGACCTTTGAGTGCAAAGTCAACTTCTTCATTATCTTTTGTGATTGTGTGCTGTTCTTTAAAAATAGATGGAGTTGGTTTAAAGTAAACATTAAGAACAATATCATCACCGTTACTGATACCACCTAAAATTCCACCAGCATGATTAGATTCAAAACCATTGGCACGGATAGCATCATTATTGAGTGAGCCTAAAGTTTGTGCACTAAGGACACCATCCCCAATCTCTACAGCTTTAACAGCATTTAGACCCATCATCGCATCAGCTAACACACCATCAAGTTTATAGTAGAGTGGTTGTCCAAGTCCAGCTGGTGCACCCTTAATGAGTACACGAGAGACTCCACCTACAGAATCATGGTTATTTTTAGCTTGTAAAATGGCATCTTTTTGCTCTTGTTCTTTTGTTGCATCAAGAGCATAAATAAGACTTGATTTTGCTTTTTCATAATTAAATGACTCACTTTTAATACCAGCAACTTCGCTAATACCACTCATAATACTAATATCCAATTTATGGAGCATGAGTTTAGCGATGGCACCGGCTGCAACTCTTGCAGCAGTCTCTCTTGCAGAGCTTCTTCCACCACCTCTGTAGTCTCTAATACCATATTTATGAAAGTAAGTAAAATCAGCATGTCCCGGGCGAAATACATCTTTGATATTGGTATAATCACGAGATTTTTGGTTGGTGTTGTAAATAATCATAGCGATAGGAGTACCTGTACTTAAACCTTCAAAAACACCGCTTAAAATTTCAACCTTATCAGCCTCTTTTCTGGCAGTTTCAAATTCACTCTTACCCGGTTTACGGCGGTCAAGTTCACTCTGAATATAGTTTTCATCTATGGTTAAACCAGCAGGAACACCATCAAGTAAACACCCAATTGCAGTTCCATGTGATTCACCAAAAGTACTAAATTTTAATTTTTGTCCAAAACTATTCACTACTCTTCTCCTTTGAGTGCTTTAACTGCAATTTCAGCTGCGATTTGTTGTGCTATTTTTTTACTTTTTCCAGTGGCACGTGCATACTCTTTGTCTTCTATTATTACAGCAACCTCAAACTCTTTGAGATGATCAGGTCCTCTGCTTGCGACTACTTTGTATTCAGGTGTGAGCCCAAATCTTGCTTGAGTAAGCTCTTGAAGTGTTGTTTTAAAATCACGAAAGAGAGAATCTAAAGAAATTTCATCATAATTTTCCTCAATAAGCTTAATAGCAATCTCTTCAACTTTAGCTAAACCGGACTCTAAGTAGATAGCACCCATGAGTGCCTCAAAGGCATTAGATAAAAGAGATGACTTTTCTCTGCCCCCATTATTTTCTTCTGCATTAGAGAGCAAAATGTATTTACCAAGGTTTAGCACATGAGCAAGCTTTGTAAAGCCAATTTCATTAACAAGAGATGCTCTTATCTTTGAGAGGATTCCTTCATCAGATTTGGTAAATTTTTTATAGAGGTACTCTCCTATAACTAAGTCTAGGACAGCATCACCTAAAAATTCAAGACGCTCATTATCATAGGGCTGTTTGTAACTTTTGTGTGTGAGCGCTTCTGTGATAAGTTTTTCATCTTTAAATGTATAATTTAGTTGATGTTCTAAAGTCTCTATATTTGTATCCATTTTATCCTCAGTTTAGTTCTTTTTCTGCTATTGAAAAGAGTTGTTCTCTGCACTAAAATCTTTGTAATAATCCTTAGTAATACTCCATTCTACTTCAACAGTGTCAATGCCATGACAACTACTACAACGATGAAATGCAAATGGATAAGTGTTTTTACAGTGCTGGCAAACATACTCAAAACTCAAGTTCGCATTAACACTACTATTTTTAAGATGAATCAGAGTATCAAATTCAAAAATAGAGCTTCTTTTAGCAATGTCAATATCTCCACGAGCACTATAGAGTTCACATAGGTAATTATTTTTAGCAATTATATCTAAATCTAAATCTTTTGAATTGAGATTCCAGAAAATATCACTCAAAAGTTCACTTTTAGAACTATCAAAATTTTCCCAAGCGAATTTGGGATTAATTTTAAAAAGATACTCAAATATCATGTAGGTTAAGTGATGTGTATTATTATAAATTTCTAAGAGTTTGTCGGCTTTTTCCACTTGTGATAACTTTGTATTATTGAGTAGTTCAAGGGCTTTTAAATATGCCTCATCGTTTGCAGTGTCTTTACCAAGTTCTTTAAGTGGCTCAAGTACCTCTAATGCTGATTTATAATCTCTCATGTTCTCATACACAAGAACTAAATAGTTAAGTGCTTGAATTGTTCTAGGAGAGGTTTTTAAAATTTCCAAAAAAACCTGTTTAGAACGTTCTAAAAATCCAGCTTTAAAGTAGACTTTACCAAGTAAAAAGAGAGTCTCTTTTTTATTACTTGTAGTTGAAATTTTTAATAATTCATTATATATTTCTATCGCTTTTTCAAAATCACCATTTTGGATGTAAGATTTTGCCAAAAGAAGCCATGATTTTTGAGAAAGTTCACCCCCAGAGATAAGGACATGAAGCTCATTTTTAGAGGGAAGGGTACGAAACTTTTGTAAAAACTTATCTAAATGTTTTGTATCCTCTTTTGATTTGTACCGGCCCCACCAGTATGAGAAAAAAGTTATAGCAAAGATAATAGAAAAAAAGATAATAATAGAAAAAAGAGGGTCACGAAATGAGAGAAAAAAAGTATTCACTAGTTATACACCACTATGCCATAATCATTTTTTAGATTGTAAAATGTTGAATCTGCACTAAATTCTAACTCTTTTATTTTTCCAAGTTGCACAAGAGCATTCTTTGGTACTATAATTCCATTTTCTCTAAAAAACTTTTTAATGTTAACAAATTTAATATCTTGGACAAATTTATACTCAAACTCTTTGTGAAGTTTCATCTTATCATAAGAAAATATATGCTCATTTACATGCAGTTGATCAGAAGCAAACTTAATAGGCAGATGACCTGAGAGATCAGTTAAAATATTTTCTACATACTCATGTTTTTTAGGTAAGGTATTTTTTTGAACAAAAACATATTTATTATTGAGTTTTAAATTAGGAGTATTTTTCCAATATTTGTAAGCTGGATTAGATATTCCTAATTTTGAAGAGACTTCTCTCCAGAGCCAAAATGAGTTGAGGGTATTACTTAAAGTTGTCATCTCTTTTGGCTCCTTTTTTGACTCTATTATATACTTTTTATTATTAAAGACTTGTAAAAGTGGCTTTAAGGGTATGCGATTTATTGGCTTGGATTACTCTAAAGTCTTCATAAGCATTGGCATTTTCTATGCAAACAAATTCTTTGTATGAATCTGGCTTCATTGCACTCATTTTTGCACATTTATCTATCCATGGATTCCAAATAACAGCAGAGGAAGAACCACTACTTTTTATTTGTATCGTTCGATTTTTGTCTTTGAGTAAGAGATTATCATGTAGGTTTTGAAAGACTCTATCAAACTCTTCATTAAAAGTAATATCTCCAGCAAATGGCTCTGTTTTTTGAGTGAGAGCATCAAAACAGGGTTTGTTATCCAAGCCACTTATTTTTACATGATAAATATCTGATATATCAAAGTATGTGTGCAGTGCTTGGGTGATTTTAAAGGCTTTTGTGTCTTTGTTTGTTGTTTTTAACTCTACACACAAAGTATCTGATAGGGTGAAAATGACTTCTAGTTCAAACTGATAATTCCATAATTTTCGTGACTCTTGGGTATCTGTGAGTTTGAGGATAATTTGAGTCGTATATTCATCAATATCTTCAGCTGAGATAAGTTTAAAAAGTGATGTTCTTGCAAAACCATGTTGTGCAAGGTTTGGATTGTTATTACCAAAAGAGGGCCAACAGATTGGTATGCCTCCTCGTATTGCTTTTTGTTGTGTAAACTCACTTATTGGACTAAGCCAGAGTAAATTATCATGTAGAACTTCTCTGAATTCAAAAATATGAGCACCTTGTAGGGCAACCTTAGCACTACATGATAAATTATTAACTTGGAGGTAAGAAAATCCATTCTCAAAGCTTTTTAGTTGGGTCATTTTGGCTCTATTTCGATTTAAGTAGGGCAAGTTCTAAACTGCCACTAACATAGTTTGCAAAAAAGGTTAAAGTATCTAAATCTTTTTCATCAAAATCAGTTCTTGACTTGTTTAAAAGCTGAATAATTCCCATCACTTTACGCTTGGAATTAAAAATAGGAACTGTAATAATATTTTTGGTAGTAAAACCACTTTTTTTATCAATGTTGGATAGAAATCTTGGGTCATTATATGGGTCATTTACTATTTGTGGTATCGCTCTCATATAGGTATCGCCGACAATACCCGAGCTTAAAGATATAACAATACGACCGATTCCATCGCTTAATTTTGTCCAGAGTATACCATCTTCTTCGTCCGCTATAAAGATAGAACATCGCTCACTGTTGAGGAGCATTTTGGCTTCATTTGCTATAAGTGTACTCGTTTGTTCAATGTCATCTAAGGTCATTAGTTTTTGACCGAAGTCTGCTATTTGCTTTTTTTTATTCATTTATCTATCTCTTCCTATGTGGTTGATAAGATCTAAAAAACCACTAATATAGTGTGCAAAAAAGATAACAAATTTCATATCTGATTCATCATAACCACCCTCTTTATTGAGTAGTTCTAAAACCCCAATAATCTCTCTATTGGCATTAAACACAGGTGCTGTAATAATATTGTTTGTTGTGTAGCCACTTGCTTTATCGATATCTGGCAAAAAATGAGGGTTGGAGTAGGGCTTGTTTTCAATGAGTGGCTTTTTCTCTTTAAGAGTATGACCAACTAGACCTTTATCTGAAGGAACTTCGATTCTCTCAATATCATCAGCCAAGGTTGTCCAGAGTTGTTTTTTATCATTATCGTAGATAAATATTGAACATCTTTGCGCTCCTATTACTGCTTTTGCATATTTGGAGATAAGAGGCATTCCCTCTTCTAATGATGTTTTTGAGAGTAGTTCTCTTCCAAAATCAGCTAATTTTAAATAGGTACTTTTGTAATTCATAATTTTCAGCTCCCTCACATAAGTAAGTATAGTGTAAAATTTTACCAAAAAAAAGGTTATTTATGAGTAAAATTACAATTTGGCATAATCCAAGATGTTCAAAATCGCGAGAAGCTGTGAAAATTGCTGATGAAAATGGTGTCCAACAAGAGATTGTGAAGTATTTAGAGACAAATCCAACTCTACATGATATTGAAGCAATTTTAAAAATGTTAGGATTGGGTGCAAGAGAACTTATGCGAACAAAAGAGACGATTTATAAAGAACTAGATTTAAAAAATGTTACACAAGAGAAGATGCTGATAGAAGCGATGGTAAAAAATCCAAAACTTATTGAGCGACCTATTATTATTAAGGGTGACAAAGCTATTATTGGACGACCGACATCAATAATAGCAGATTTCTTAAAGAGCTAATTTTTCTATACTCACTCCATTATCTTTTAAAAATTTTGAGATAACTGCTGAGTGAGTATGCTCATACTCTTTTGCATATACGATGCGTTTTATCCCACTTGCTATGAGGTTTTTACTGCACTCACTGCATGGCTCTAAGGTTACATAAATTGTGGCATTTGCTATGCTGATTCCTTCACGAGCCGCCCAGATGATAGCATTCATCTCTGCATGAATTTCATAGGTTTTGCTCCACTCATGATGCTCTGCAGTGTACTCATTATTCCAGTGGTCACTACAATTTTCATATCCTGCAGGTGTACCGTTATATCCGGTGCTAAGGATGCGACCATCTTTGACAATAACCGCTCCCACTTGTTTGGAAACACACTTCGAAGCAGTTGCTAGTTCTGTAGCAATATTGATGAAAATTTTATCGTTTAGCATGGGTATCCTCTAAAAAAATTATGATATTATATCAAAATCATATTCAAAAGGTTCTACATGATAATCAAAACACTACTTCTTATTTTTCTTACTTTATTTACCCTCTCTTGTGGAAACAACGATAAAGAGAAGGTAATTACAAGTTATAGTAATGATATTAGTAGTTTTACCATACCCACTGATTCTACACTACAGATAAATATTTTTGCAAACTATGATGATGCAACTCAGATAAATGTTTCAGATGCTTTAGTATGGTCAAGTTCCGATGCCAATGTAACAGTTGTTAATGGTTTAGTCTCAACATCTTCAAAAACGGGAAGTGTAACTATCTCTTATGAAACAGAGCAAAAGCTTAGTGATGGCTCAGTTGCTTATAAAAATAGTTTTGTTTTTGATGTGAAAAGTTTAACCTTGTTGAGTGTTTCTCTCTCTAGTTCATCTCTTAGTGTAGAAGTTGGAGTAACACAAACTCTTAAAGCTTATGGACTTTATGATGATAATATCACTCGTGATATAACAAGTAATAGTTCATGGCTAAGTTCAGACAGAGCAGTTGCAACCGTTAGTTTGGGTTCTGTTCTTGGAGTAAGTAAAGGTGATGCAAATATTACAGCTACAAAAGAGGGTTTAACAACATCGCCAGCTCTTGTACATGTCACAAAAACTACTTATGCAAGTATGAGTTTAAGTGCTTCAAAAACAGAGTTTAATGCACAACAGACCATAACTCTAACTGCTACTGCTCTTACAGATACGAACGAGAGTGTAGAACTTAATGCTTCTTTGGTTACATGGAGTAGTTCGGATGTAAATATTGTTGAAGTTACAGATGGTGTGGCAACTGCCATAGCTAAAGGTGATGCAAATATTACAGCAACACTTACATCAGATACAACAATAAGTGATGTGCTTGAGCTTAGTGTAAAAAAAGACCAATATATGCGACTGTTTAAAGATAGTGTTGAGGTTGAGTTTCCCTATGTTGATGTTAACGAAACGAGCACTATCCCTGTCACTCTCTCCTCTTTTACAATGAGAGCTATAGGAAAAGACATAACTATCTTTTCTCTTGTGGTGAGTGATTTTAATGGGAATATTTTAGATGCAAGTCAAGCCTATTTTAAAACACTCAGCAGTGGCTATATTGTGGGGCAAGATACAAATTTGACTTTTGAACTAATTAGTAATGGACTGCAATCACAAGTACACTATTTCTTTAAGATAAATGATGATTTTGGCTCACAATTTAGCCAAAAATATCTAAAAAACTAAAAAAGATAGCGAAAGGTGAGGCTAATGTGACTATCACCTTGTGCATCAAAATCATCACTTTTTGTGGTGTAAAGATAATTGTACTTCACTGAAGTAGCAATATGCTCAGTTATCATGTAGCCAATACTCAGCATTGCTTGGGCTGAAAAAACACCACTATTTGTAATATCTGACACACTAGTTCCAAGCTGTTTCATATTTTTTAGTTTGATACTACTCGCACCAACCCCTAAACCAACACTTGTAAAAAATGGGCTACTGTTGTAGCCACTGTAGTAGGCATTGAGCATTTGCGAATGTTTTTGTAAGTCACCACTTGATGAAAGATTAGCATAAGAGTAAAGAGAATTTTTAGTGTACCTTCCCTCAAGTTCAAAACGGTATAAACCCAACTGGTACCCTATGGCTAGATTTGAACTCAAATCATTATCATACTTAAAAGTGCCATTTTTGGACTCTAGGGTATCGCTGAGTATACTTCCTACACCTGCTTCGACATAGACACCATCTTGTTGTGCAAAAAGGCTTGTGCAAAGCATAAGGGCTAGTAGAGATTTATTATTTATTAGTTTCATGTACGAACTCCAAAAGTTTTTTTTCATTGAGTGGTTTTGAGAAGTAGTAACCTTGAACAATATCACATGCGAGATATTTAAGGAGTTCTATTTCTGCTTTTGTCTCTGCACCTTCTGCAATGATTGTATAATCAAGAGCATGTCCCATAGCGATAATAGCATTTACAATTGTTCTATCATCTCTATTTTTTATCATGTCTTTAATAAATACTCTATCAATTTTGAGCGTCGAGATTTTTAATGATTTGAGATAAGAGAGTGAAGAATAACCAGTTCCAAAATCATCAATAGAGAACTTGATACCCATATCTTTAAAGGTGTTAATATTTTGTATGATACTATCAAAATTTGAGATAAGAGTCGTCTCTGTGATTTCAAATTCAACAGATTCAGGCATAAAGTTGAGTTTATGAAGGATTGCTGTTACCTGATTAACACAATCAAAATTTTGTAACTGTTTTGAGGACATATTTACAGCGACATAATTCATTGTACAACCTTGTTGGTTCCACTTTTGGAAATCGCTACATGCTTTTTCTAGTACCCAGTAACCTAAATCAATAATTAGATTTGAATTTTCAGCAATAGGAATGAAGTCATTGGGCATCATAAAGCCGTTGGCAGGATGATTCCACCTTACAAGGGCTTCTACTCCTTCAACTCTGCCTGTTGTTAGACTCACTTGAGGTTGGTAGTAAAGTGTAAGTTCATCTCTTTGCAGGGCTAGTCTTAAATCTTCTTCGATTTGAGTAACATGTAAAGATAATTCCGTCATTTTTTTATCATAATAGGTGTAAGAATTTCGACCATTTTCTTTTGTTTTATACATGGCAGTATCAGCAAACATTAAAAGTTCAGTTACATTTTTAGAGTCGTTAGGAAAGGTTGCTATTCCAATACTAAGTCCAAGTTTATAGCTTCTATTCTTGTCCACAATAGGCATCTCGAGGGTTTGAATGATCTTTTTGCAAAGAGTGTCAATGTCATTAGCAGTTTTATATCTGTTCATAATAACAATAAACTCATCCCCTCCAAGTCTAGCTAATAAATCATTAGCTCGTAATATCTTTTTGATACGTTTTGCAACCTCTTTGAGTACAAAGTCTCCTGCTATATGTCCATGTGTATCATTTATAACTTTAAATTTGTCCAAATCCATAAACAAAATCGCACTTTTATAACTATTTCTTTTGTTACTCATAATTAAATAAGATAAAAATTCCAATGCATATTTTCTATTTGGTAAGCCTGTTAAACTATCGTGTGTAGCCTGATGTGTGAGTTTTTTGTCATTTTTCTTTTTTTCATTTGTTATTAAAAACATAACAAAAAGAGCAATGAAAGAAGTAATTAAAACAAAAATATAGATATTTAACTTAAGTGAATCAAGTGAAGCATTCATCTCCTCTTCATCCATTTCGGTAAGAAGTGCCCAGTTTACATCTGAATAGTGAATAAGATTTGCAACTGATAAAACATTTTTATGGCGATAATCTTCTAAAGACTCACCTTTAAAAACCTCTTTAAAAGCATTATTCACAGCATCTGTTTTGATTTTTACATCTTTTGTAAAAGAGTTTATAACATTGAATTCATTCGACTCTAACAATGTATCGGTTCTTAGGCGTTTGTCCTCTCCTACCATATAGGTTTCAACTGTTTTATAAAGAGTGTTTTGAGTACTTAAAAGTTGTGTGAGTTTATGGGTGTGCAGTTGTAAAATGGCTATAGTTTGTACTTCTTGTTTTTTGCCGAGTAGGGGAATAATCGCAAATTGAGCTATATCTTCAGGGCAAGGTGAATAAAAATTCATATCTGTCAACAAAAACTTTTTAGTTTGAAACACTTTTTTAACAGCCTTGGATAAAAAAGTATCGGCATACTCTCCATTTAAGATATTGGTTTTATAATCAGGCTCTTTTTCTATAGAATAAAAGATATCACCTCTAGAGCCAACTAGCATGATGTTATGATACTCATAATCTTTTCTAAATTGCTCAAAAAAGTTAGCTCCTTTGATTTTAGGAGAGATAATATCAATATATGGAACGGTTGTCTGCATACTATATGTGAGATTATTAATTTTGACAGGCATATATCCTACAAGTTCGATATTGTTGGTACTTCCATATTTAAGTGCTACATTCGAAGTTGTGAAACCTAAATCTATATATTTATTGCTTTTGCTATCTCCTCTATTTGCCTTTTTAATATGTCTATTTGTGGCTAAAAAAGTTTTGTTTTTATCTTTATATACAAGATAGGTTTCAGCATTTGTTCCAAGCGAATTGAGTTGTTGTAAATTTTTTTCAATTGCATTTAAATCTACTTCCATAGCAATAAAACCACTGACATCCTTAAAAGGAGTAATGACATACTGTTTGTAGCTATCGCTTGATTTATCATAACCTATTTGTGAAAAACGAACAGGGTTTTTATCTTTATGTTTGAGATGTTTTAACTCTTTCCATAAATCGGGAAAAGTTGTAGTAAGATGGATGATATTTTTCTGTACTAGATTTGGATATTTACTTGAATAGAGGATACGACCTTGTTTGTTTATCATCAAAACATTTTTGAGTCCTAATCCTTTTTCATAAGTGTGCAAATCTTCTATATAAATTGGATTAACTTCTTTGCCTCTGTTTTTGAAACTATAGATATATTGAAAAATATCTTTTTTGGAAAGAGAAATAATATCTTTTTCAGTTTCATGATAAATATCTTCTATATGTTCTTTTTGTATCTGTTGGATGTTAGTGATGTGTTTAGTTGCTTGCTTTTGTAAAAATGCTGTGGTTCTTATAAGGTTTGTAGCATCAAATTCTATTGATTTAAAGTAATCTAAAGCAATTTTTGATTTTCTGTCATTGATATTTTTAATGTATTCAAAAGTATTACTGCGTGTATCGCTTTTTGAATTATAATAGGTTAAAAAACCAAAAACAATGATAGGTACTATTGAAGCAACTAAAATTAAATTTTGGTAGGATACCAGCTTTTCTGGTTTCATTTAGATTGCTTCCCTTTTTTTGAATTTATTCGGGCAGTCTTAAGGTCTTAATCTCTATATTTTGACGGAGTCTATCAAAATAGTTTCTAAGAGTGATTTCTCTTTTATCACCCATAATTGAGTTGGCTATTTGTTCTCTTACACTCTCTAGACCACCCTCTTTAGATGATTGTATTGCCTTAATATAAAAACTCATAAAACCTTTTTTACCATCAGGAACAATAGCTGTAAAATTGTTAAGTTTCGTTCTCTCTAAAAGCGAAGATAACTCAGGTGAAATTTGACTATAGGGAAGAGTTTGCTCATTTGTATTAATATCTGGTGAGTAAAACATTGGGTTGTCAATTTTCTCTTGAATGCGAGATTTGTCTTTAGCTTGGTAGATGATAACATTAAATGCTGATGGATGTGTGTAGGTATCTTTGTGGAGTTCATAATACTCTTTTATGTCATTTTCAGTAGGTTCGGACATAGAAGCATAAGCGATTGCACTATAGAGTTTTTGACTCAGTAGTCTTTGTTTGATTTTCTTTTTTAAATCTGTTGAACTCATACCATTTGAGTTACGCACCGCTTCATAAAACTCACTGATATTGAGATTGTTCCTTGCAGCTGTTTTTTTGATTTCATCATAAACTTCAGAGCTATTTACAACAATTCCTCTCTCCCCAATTTCTATCTCTTCGAGTTTTTGTCTAATCAAAATATCTGAGGCCTTTTTAGCATCCAACTGACTCACTTGCATCTCTTGTTTAAGGTCAAAAAGTGTGATAGCTTTGTCTTTTACTACAATTGCAACACCATCATACACCGAAGCATCCAAGAAGTTTATAAGAAGAAGAGATAAAAATAATTTGTACATGATAATCCAATTAAAAAGTTTAGTACATTATTTTACCAGCATTTAACCAACATTTGCCTAAAATTCGATAATTATACTTTTAAAGGCAATATTATGGTTGTAACACGTTTTGCTCCAAGTCCTACGGGCTACTTACACATTGGTGGTTTAAGAACAGCACTCTTTTCTTATTTATGGGCTAAAAAAAATGAGGGTCAGTTTGTTTTACGTATTGAAGATACTGATAAGGCGAGAAATTCACAAGAGGCAACAGATGCTATATTAAAGGCTTTTGAGTGGTTGGGTTTAGACCACGATGGTGAGATTACTTATCAGAGTCAAAGAGACGATATTTATGCAAAATATATAACACAACTCTTAGAAGAGGGTAAAGCATATAAATGTTATATGAGTAAAGAAGAACTTACGGAACTCCGTGAGACTCAAATGGCAAATAAGCAAAGAACCATGTATGATGGGCGATATCGTGATTTTGATGGTACTCCTCCTGAGGGAATAGAGCCGGTTATCCGTATAAAAGCTCCTCAGAGTGGTGAGATTATAGTCAAAGATGGTGTCAAAGGTGATGTTAGTTTTCAAGCAGAAGATATTTTGGATGATTTTGTAATTGCTCGTGGGGATGGAAGTCCAACATACAACTTTGTTGTAGCAATTGATGACCATTTAATGGGAATTAATGAAGTTATTCGTGGAGATGATCACTTAAGCAACACTCCTAAACAGATTGTAATTTATGAGGCTTTAGGATTTGATATTCCTGCTTTTTATCATGTACCGATGATTCATAATGCTCAGGGTAAAAAACTTAGTAAACGTGATGGTGCAACAGATGTTATGGCATATAAAGAGATGGGTTATACACCACAATCTTTACTAAACTTTTTAGTACGTTTAGGATGGAGTCATGGTGATCAAGAAATATTTAGTATGGAGGAGATGAAAAATCTTTTTAATCCTCAAGATATTAACAAATCAGCTAGTATTTATAATACTGATAAACTTGACTGGCTCAATGCCCATTATATTAAAAACACTTCCAATGAAGAGCTGGCAAATTTATTGACAGACTTTGGTGTAGTACTCACTTCGCATGATAAAAAAGAGATTTTACTTGATGCTCTTAAAGAGAGAGCAAAGACTCTAAAAGAGTTGGCAAACTTGGTACTTGAAGTGACAACAAGCCCAACAACTTACGAAGAAAAAGCAGTAAAAAAGGCCTTTAAAGGCAATGCAGTAGAAGTTCTAAATGTTTTTGGTGCAAAGCTTAGTAGTGCTACAGACCTGAAATTACCACATGATTATCATGTAGTAATGGAAGATGTTGTAAACGAGATGGAGATAGGCTTTGGTAAAATTGGTCAACCTCTTCGTGTGGCTCTTTTAGGTAAACTCAGTGGACCTGGACTTGATGATGTTATGGCGGTTATTGGCAAAGAAGAGACTATGTTACGTATAGCAAATGCAATAACAGCAAATAGTTAAAAAGTGAAGTGAATCATTTACTTTTTACCTTAGCTATTTTAGGAGTTTTTACTCTATTAAATGCTTATATATCTCGACGCTTTATTGCACATCTTGATATACATTTGAGGTATAAACGAGTTTTTAGACTCTTTTTATACCTCAATTTACTCGGTATCTTTCTCTATATTTTAGCAAGATACTACACCAATGTTCCAAGTTGGTTATACTTTTTACTTAGTTTACCTATTGGTGTACTCTTCTTATTTTTTTCCACAGCGGTCATTTATGATATCACCCTATTTACACTGCCAATGTCACATAATCGTAGAAACTTTTTTAAGCGCTCTTTAGATATTACAGCTTTAGCCACAGCTACAGCAGTAACTATTAAGGCTATAGATAATGCTCGTTTTGTAGAGCTTGAAAAAGTAGATATTCAAATTAAAAACTTGAAGAAAATTTATAAAATTGTGCAAATTAGTGATGTCCATATTGGTGGTTTGATTGATAAGGAATTTATCAAAAATATAGTAACTCGTGTGAATGCTACTCAGCCTGATATAGTTGTTATAACGGGTGATTTGGTTGATACTAATATAGAGAATGCTCAAGAAGCTTTAGACGAACTCAAGTATTTAGAATCAAAATATGGCACTTTTTATATAGTGGGAAATCATGAGTATTTTCATGGTATAAAAGAGATTATAGAGTATGTTAAAAGTTTAGATATTAGAGTGCTTGAGAATGAAAATGTATATATTGGTAACAATGGCGAAGGTTTTAATCTTGCAGGTGTTTATGATGTTTTTGGATATAGAAAAGGGGTTTATATTCCTCATCTCAATCGTGCTCTAAAGGGTAAAAAAGATGCACCGACTGTTCTTCTAGCACATCAACCAAGATATATAGAAGAGGTAAGGGAGGGCGTTGATTTGATTTTAAGTGGACATACCCATGGCGGACAGCTTTATCCTTTTAAATTTTTAGTACAGATTGTGCAACCATATATTAGTGGACTGCATCAACACAATGAAAATTTACAAATTTATGTAAATAAAGGTACAGGTTATTGGGGTCCACCGATGAGACTAGGTTCATCGGCTGAGATAACAGAGATCCAACTTATTCCCAAATATTAGTGGAAGTGTTCAAAACTTTGTGTCAGACTGATAGAATATTAAATTCTAAAGGAATAGAATCAGCCCATAGACAGTTTAGAAAACTCACTAATTATTAAAACTACTCTATATGGGTATCCAAAATGCAAGTAAAAAGTAGTCAATGCCTATTTGGAATTGGAGTTTAACACTTTCTCAATTGCTTATATTTTTTGAAGGAAGATGGGATGAAGCTTTAAATATATTATTTAAAAGCTTACTTTTTTTGTTCCATAATCTCTTACAGTTTGTGGAACATGGAATGCTGGTAATTGCTATTTGTGTTCCAAATATAAGAGCTTATTACATAACTCTTTGTTCTACAATCTCTGTCAAAATACCTACAAGGTCTTCTATACTAGCAGGTTTTACGATAAAAAAATCACTTTCTATGTTTTCCCTACCTTCATTACCAGAAATTCCGCTCATAGCAATAACAATAGTTTCTGGTCGGTGTGCTTTAATCTTTTCAATCAATTTCTCACCACTTAATTTCGGCATTTTCAAATCGGTTATTACTAGGTCAAATATTCCTTTTTCAAAACTCTCCAATCCTTCCCCTCCGTTGGAAGCCACCATTATATCATCAAAAAAGTGCTTTAAAAATCTTATGGTCGTTTCTCGGATTTCATCTTCATCTTCCACATATAAAACCCGCAGTTTTTGTGTCAATATTCTTAACTCTTTCATATCCATTATTTACTCCTTTGGCAGAGTGACGATGAAACATGCGCCCTCATCCATATTTTCCCATTTCAAACTACCTTTTAGGTGCTTTTCGACAATGGTTATGGACATGTAGAGTCCAAGTCCAGTTCCAGTACTTTTATCTTTAGTCGTGAAGTATGGCTCCCCTAATCGTTTGATTGCATCTTTTGGAATTCCGCCGCCATTATCGCAGATTTTCGTAACGATTGAATCTTTGGTCTCATCAATTATTATGGTAATTTTAGCATCTGAGACCTCTTTATCTAGTAGAATATCCTTAGCATTGCCGAGTAAGTTCAAAAAGACCTGAAGTAGCTGGTTTGGATAGGTCAAGATCTCGGTTTCACTTCTATTTTCTATTATTAATGCAATGTTGTTGTTCTCCATGCTTTTGCCAACTATCTTCAATGTACTCTCCAACACACTCCCGACAGTGGTCTGCACCTTATCTTGATTTGGTTTGAAAAAGTTCCTAAAGTCGTCTATGGTTTGGGAGAGCTGCTGAGTTTGCTCACTGATAGTATCAGCCATTTTTTTGAGTTCTTCGGTCGTGATTTCTTCTTCCAGTAGGATATTAATATTTATGTTGTTGGCTTCCATGCCTATTACTGTGATAGGTTGGCGCCACTGGTGGGCAATCATGGCAATCATATCTCCCATAGCTGCTTGGCGTGATTGGTTTATCATCATTTCATCTTTTTTCTTTAGTTCTGTGATATCCATGGCTGATGAAATTACAGTGCGTTTACCATCAATAACACCTAGAGGAGCTGAGCTAAATTGCCAGATTATTGTTTCTCCACTATTTGTGATAATAGGGTATTCTCCTTCATCAACAGCATGGTTTAGCTCATATAGGTTATCTATATACTTCTTGATTGTTGGCATCTCTTTGCCATAAGCTTTTTCTGTCCATTTTTCTATGGTATTTATTTCACTATAACTATAGCCAGTGAGTTCTTCCCATACTTTGTTTAACATTAGAACTTTTCCGTCTTCACTATGTATCATAATTGGATTTGGTGCTTCTTGTATTATTGTCTCTAACTCATGTTTCTTCTGTTTTAATAGTTCAAGAGCATGTTTTTTTTCTGTGATATCGTGAATATACCCATGCCATAATATGCTACCATCTTCAAGTTTCTCAGGCTTTGAAAAGCCTTCAAGCCAACGCACACCTTTTTTTGGTAAATCAACTCTGTATTGTAGGTTCCAGTCATTCATGGTGTCAGCTGAGTCTTGAATTGAAGATGCTACCATACTTAAATCATCTGGATGTATAATGTTAAATACTGGCTGTGCATCTTCAACTACATCTTTAGGCTCAACTTCATATATCTCTGCTACTCCATTACTTGAATAAGGAAAACTAGAATGTCCATCTGGAGAAAGTTTGTACTGATAAAGAACACCGGGAACATTTTTACTTAGGTTACTTAACATGATATGACTAGATTCTACTTCTTTGTCTAGTTTGTATTTTTCTGTAATATCTCTTGATATTCCCATAACTCCAAGAACCTTCCCCTCTTCGTTAATATAAGGAGTTTTAGCCGTGCTAAGTAAAACTTTTGAACCATCGGGGTAAGTAACCCATTCTTTATTAATGACTGTCTCATTTTTTTCAAGCATATCTTTATCTTTAGTACGAAAAAAATCTCCAACTTCTTTACTAAATAATTCTGTATCTGTATGATTGACAATCTCTTCATTACTTTTTCCAACAAATGCTTCAAATGCTTTATTACACCCTATATATAGACCATCTTTATTGAGATAATCTTTATAAAAAATTAAATCTGAAGTTGTATTTAGTACGCTATGTAAAATAGTGTATTGATAATTTAGTTCCTCTCTTGCTTTATGCCTATTCGTGTCATCTTGAAAGATTAGAACGGTACCAAATATTTCTCCGTCTTTTGTTTTTAAAGGAGATGCAGAGTCACTAATAATATACTCTTTGTTAGACTTGTTTTTAAGGAGAGTTCCATTAGATATTAGCTTTGTTAAATTATTGTATAAAACATCATCAATTGGTGTTTTAATTTTTTCACCTGTTTTCATATTGTAAAGGTCTAAAACAGTATCTATGTGCAATCCATTGACTTCGGGATTAGACAATTCGATTAATTTTTCTGCAGTTGTATTAATAAATGTTACCTTCCCATCAACATCAGTAGTCACGACAGCATCGCCGATAGAGCTGAGCGTAACAAGGTTCTTTTCATTGGATTTAAAGAGTGATAGTTCGTAAGCTTTTTGTTTTCGAATATACATAATAAATGCAACAAAAATAGAAATATTAATGAGTAAAAAAAGTATAATGGTTAGATTAAAGTAATTATGTTGATTAGCTATTTCTTCATGTATTTTATTTTTTATTTCTAAAGATAGGATATTTACTGCTTCGAGTATTTTATTAAATACAGAGTCAAACTTTTGGTCTTCTTTACTCCCTATGCCATACTCTTGTGAATTAGTCCATCTCATTTTTACGAGTAGTAAAAGAGAATCTAAACTTTGCTCTAAATTTTGTAGTTGTTTTAAAAATATTTTATCTTCTTGCCTTATCAATATTTTTTCTGCTACATCAACATATACACGGTATGCCTTATTCTCAAAAGGAATTAGTACATCTTTTTGAATATCAATTGTTTTATCTCCAGCTAATGCTTCCTCTAGCCATAAATGCGATTTGGAAAGGTCACTTTTAAGGGTACTTATCTCTTCTTGAAGTGGTAAGTACTTTTTCATGGAGTCATTCCAACTATTATGCATAAAAACAATAAGTAAAAAATTAATTAGAAACACAAATGTTAAAGAAAGGAATGGTAATAGTATTTTTATATTATTCATAGGTATATTATATCATTTAAAGATTACATACTATTTATAACAAAATAACATACTATAATGAACCCCTAAAACTGAATGAGTAAAATCAGTTATCTTATTCCTAAAAATGATAAAATAGGGATAAAAAGATGAGTGTAAAAAAAGTTCTACAACCTGTTATTTTTGGAACAAAACATAAAATCAACAGTGAGTGTTAATAAAGATTTTCACGGTAAATTGTGAGGATTTCTATACTCTCTTCTGAGATACGGTATATAATACTAAAACCTTGATACACTAATTTCCTAGTATTTGGTGCTAGTTCTTCACTGGGTCTGCCTGCTTGGGGAAAATGATTAAGAGTCTGGGTAATATATTGATGCAATTTTTTTACATAAGAAACTGTTGTTTTTTTTGATCAACTTTGTTGATAAATATATTCTGCTAATGCCTCAAGCCTTTGATATGCTTTTTGA
>ERZ890953.617-NODE-617-length-19987-cov-4.264549_pt1 | contig 19987 bp, 17 predicted proteins | sample MGYA00521264_ERZ890953 | MGnify/ENA primary metagenome ERZ890953 (study PRJEB32303, sample SAMEA104408629) | aquatic metagenome | biome: Brackish water; feature: Chemocline; material: water | place: Baltic Sea | collected 2014-10-26T21:54:00 | depth 200 m ...
CGGTTGCGGAAAAAGGCTTGGTTAGATAATCATCGGCACCCAAGTCAAGTCCACGCACGCGATCTTTTTCATCGCCTTTGGCCGTTAGAATAATGATTGGGACATTAGAATATTCACGGATGCGCTGGCAAGTCTCAAATCCATCCATCTTTGGCATCATTACATCCAATAAAACAAGATCAATTGGTTGAGAAGAGAACACTTCGATGGCTTCCAAACCGTTCGAAGCTGTGACAACATCATATCCATCTGTGCGTAAATTGGCTTCTAAAAGGCGTTGATAGCGGGATTCATCATCAACAACTAAGATACGTTTTAACATCTTTTCTCTCCTTTATGCAGCTGTTGCCTGTACTGGTAATTGAATGATAAACCGCGTCCCTTGTCCTTCTTTTGACTCTGCCCAGATCTTGCCATGATGAGCTTTGATAATCTGTTTACAAATGAAGAGACCTAAACCCGTTCCCGCTGCATTGCGGGCACCGGGTACGCGGTAGAAACGGTCAAAAATATATGGTAGGTGTTGCTCTGGAATGCCCTGGCCGTAATCGGTAAATACCACTTGTAAATTGTGTTTATTGCATTTTGAGACATCAATATCAATTGGGGTGTTAGGAGCATATTTCAGGGTATTACTAAATAAATTCTCAAAGATTTGTGTCAGCATGGCACTATCGCCAAGAATAAGTTCGCAATCTTTTGTTTCGAAATTAATTTCGATTGTTTTTTTATGCGCTTTGATGCGCGTAATCACATCTCTGATAACGACATCAAGACGCATCAGTTGGAAGTTCATCTCTGCAGTTTCGCTTTCGAGTCTTGCCGAATCGAGTAGGTTCCCGATCAAGTCGTTCAGGTGGTCAGTTTCTTCGTCAATGATTGTTAAAAATTCGCGCTGAGTTTCTTCGTCCCACTCTGTATCATCACGCAACAACGTTGTGCTGTATCCCTTAATAAAACCCAGTGGGGTTCGTAATTCATGTGAAATGGTCGAAACGAAATCGTCTTGTAAGCGCATCTGGCGTTGAACCGCCTCTAATTCAGCAATGGTTTCTTGGAGCATTCGTTTTTCAAAAATATAAGAAACCACTCCAGATGCCAAACTTGCCAAATCAATATGCTCTTGAGAATACTCTGGCCCCCCAAAGCGGATTAGGCTCATCGCCCCAATTAACTTTCCAGAGGCGTTCAATGGTAGCCCAATTAAAAATGTTTCATCAATACGCTTTTGTTTTTTGCCTATAGCTTTGGGTTTTTGAAGAACAATTTCAGCGCGCTCGATCACTTCGGCGCTAATCGCTTCACCCCAATTTGCATCCGCTTCAGCATTTTTCTCACGTCCAATCGCACGAGCATACGCAATCTCGGAAGTCTTGCCATCCTTCTCAATAATGAAAATCGCCATATTATCAAAGACCAAGATTTTGCGCAAAGACTGAATTAAAAAATCCAGCGCTGTGTGCCAATCTTTTTCTTGGACAGCGTTCTGCCAAAAGAGATAACTCTCCGCGTACAGCGAATGTGTCGCCAAAATTTAGTTGCCTTTCGCCACTAACAAAGGAAATTTAAAAGTGGAGCCTTGTCCTTCTGCTGAAATAACATCCAACATTGAACCATGTGCCTCAATAATTTGACGTACCAAAAGCAAGCCTAGCCCCGTGCCGCCATGACGACGGGTTGCTGCCCCATCTAGTTGGTGGAAGGGTTGAAAAATCTCTTCGATCCGTTCGGTGGGGATGCCTATGCCTGTATCCGTTACCGAAATTGAGAGTAGCTTATCAGTCTCGTGTTCCACACGTAGCACGACGCGACCGCCCGATGCAGTGAACTTGATACCGTTATCCAATAATTGACCGAGCACCCAAAGAAGCCTCTGCGAATCCGCCTGGACGGCTGGCAGGTGTCGATCTAATACCGCGTGGACACTTACGCCTCGCTCTTCGGCTTTTTGCAATACATTCGTTACACTTAGATTCGCGATTCGGCGCATATCCACTGACTCTTGTTTTAGCGCTAAATCACCCCTCGATGTAATCGAGACCATGATTAAATCTTCAATCAAATTTTCCAAGCGTGTTGTCGATTTTTGACTTATCTGCAAAGCATGTTTCTGTTCTTCGCTAATTGCCCCAAATGATTCCGAGATTAGCAACTCGGTATACCCTTTAATATGCGTGAGCGGGGTACGTAGCTCGTGTGAAATATTGGCGATAAAATTGGCTTTGAGTTTTGATAATTCAGCCAAACGTTCGAGTGCGTTTTGTAACTCTGCGGTGCGTTCTTGTACACGGCGTTCTAAATTGCGATTTGTTGCCTGAAGGGCACTCCGCAATTGGATAATTTGCTCAGTGACCGCTTGATCCAGAATGTCGCGGCTGATGATATTCAATTCGATCAAAGTCTGTCCCAAAAGCGGACTCTCGCCTTCAGAAACCATCTTTTGCTGTTCTGTCAGAGCATATTCAAGGTCTTCCTGGCTGATATGCCCCTTTTTGATTAAATACTCGCCCAAGCGTGGAACCAGCATTTCTGGGCTTAATTTTGGTGTAGGTGTTTGCTCCATGATCTTTTTTTCCGATTTTGAGGAAAAGGCTACAGCATTTTTTCTAAAAGGGCATCCAGATCTTCATCACTTGCATAATGTAATGTGATACTACCGCCTTTTTCCGAATAGCGCATTGAGACTTTGGTCTCAAAACGCGATGCGAGCTTATTCTCAATGTCAAGTACTTCAGGGGACTTCGTTATTTTTTCTTTTGGTGCGGGTTTCTCGCCGTTCATCTTGTTTACAAGTTGCTCCGTTTGGCGCACATTTAAACGCAGTGAAACAACTGTTTGCAAAGCAGCCTCCTGTCCCTCGTCAGTGGTTAAGCCCAAAAGCGCACGAGCGTGCCCTTCAGAAATCAATTTGTCAATCAGAGCGACCTTTACGCTATCTGAAAGCTTCAGCAAACGCATCGTATTCGTTACTGCTACGCGACTTTTACCGACCTGCTTGGCGATCTTTTGATGTGAAAGCCCAAATTCTTCGCTCAACTGGAAGTAGGCTTCAGCCTCTTCAAGCGGACTTAGATCTGCACGCTGGACGTTCTCAATCAATGCCCATTCAAGTTGCTGCTGTTCACTGACCTGTTTGATCACAACCGGAACGCGTTTTAATTCGGCTTGGCGTGATGCTCTCAAGCGACGTTCTCCAGCAATAAGAGTGTATGTCCCATCCCCATTGGCAGAAACAATCAGTGGCTGGATGATTCCGTGCTCTTCAATAGATGCCGTTAATTCATCCAACTCGCCCTGATTAAAATGCAGACGTGGCTGGCGCGGATTGCGTACGATCTTGTTAGGTGAAACTTCCTGAACGCCCCGACCTTCATTATTTCCAGATGGGGGCGCACTGTTCTGGGTGCTGGTTGGGATAAGTGCATCCAACCCTTTGCCAAGTCCACTTCGTTTTGCCATTGCTTTTCCCTTTACCGTCTAATTGTTGAATTATAAAAGAAGACTACTTATAGTCACTTATTGGAGGTGCTAAATCATGCGAAAGCACGATAGTTTCCTATTAAATTTAACCAGAATCAGCCTAAGGGCTGGTCTTCAGCCAAGATTTCTTGTGCTAGTGCTTCGTACGCTTTCGCGCCGACCGAATCCGGGGCATATGCAGAGATGGGCAACCCATACGAGGGTGCTTCTGCCAACCGAATGCTGCGTGGAATGACCGCTTTGAAAACTAATTCCGGAAAATGCCGATTTACCTCGGCTACCACGTCGTTAGCGAGATTTGTTCGGCGGTCGAACATGGTCAATACAACGCCACGCACGCGTAATTCCGGGTAGAGTGCCGCGCGTACTTTTTGAATCGTCTCGGTCAGTTGTCCCAATCCCTCTAGTGCAAGATATTCGCATTGTACGGGGATGATGACGCCATCCTGTGCTGCCATAAGACCATTGATGGTTAACAAGCCCAGCGATGGTGGGCAGTCGAGCAGGATGTAATCATATTGGTCCTGCAGGGTGTCGAGTGCAGTGCGCAGACGGGTTTCACGTTGATCTTCATCGACCAGTTCTACTTCTGAGCCAGCCAGAGCGGAAGATGAGGGCAGTAGCGAGAGATTCAGTCGTTCATTTTTCAAGATTAGCGCTGTTGGCGCTACTCCGCCGAGCAGCGCCTGATAAGAGCCTTGCTCTACACCGTGTTTGTCGATGCCCAAGCAGGATGTGGCGTTTGCTTGGGGGTCAATATCCACGATAAGAACACGTTGTCCGTGTTGGGCAAGATATGCCCCTAAATTGATGGCGGTGGTCGTTTTACCAACACCGCCCTTCTGATTAACGAGCGTATAAATGCGTGCCATGAACTATAGAACCTCCATTTGGCAGGTTTGAATTTCTTCTTTGGTGGGGATACTATCTATGCCTCGGCGCGTAACAGACTGCGATGCCAGACAAACGCCAAAACGAGCAGCCTCCCACGGGTCGCGGGTTTGATATAAACGAGTAAAAAAGGCTGCGGCGAAAATATCGCCTGCGCCAGTGCTGTCGACTAGATTGACGCTAGGAGCACGGAAGCGGCGCTGATCGCCGTTCCAGTAGAGCCGCGCACCATCGGCGCCTTCAGTGATGGCCAGGGTGCGGCTGGATAGGTACATTTCTTCGATTAGCTCTTCGTCATGTTGAACATCTTCCACGCTCAAAACGACGGCTCCCGCTTGATTTAGGCTTGCTTCCATTTCTGACCATTTGCTCGGCGAGATGTTTCCATCCGTTTTCCAACTACGCATCCAGCCTTGGGGCGTTAACCCGAGCAGAGATGGGGCAATCCATGTAGGGAGTTGGGATGGCATCTCTTGCGCAACTGGCCCGAGGTGAATGATAGGCGTTTTTTGCCATTCGACGGGGATTTGGTCGAAGTCGATCTGCGTAGCTTGGGCATGGATACGCTGTTTGCGTCCGCTTGGGGTTTCGATATTATCGAAGGTAGTGGCTACATCTGTGGGGATGTTGACGATTTGAATTTCGGAGGGCAGGTTAAGGGAATCAAGCTCATCGGCAGGAAAACTGGTCAGGATGCCAACACGCAAGCCTAGGGCGTGAGCGGTCTGCGCCGTGTATGCGGCTGTTCCGCCAAGAAGATAGCCTCCATCTGATAGAAGGTCTTTTGAGAAATGTCCAATGGTGAGGTAATCTATCTTTGAGTAGGATGAATGCGCTAGCATGAGGTGATTATACCTGATGAAGGGTCTGTGAAACACTTGAGATTGGGGATACATGGCGAAAGAGTAGCGTGATGACGGAGATTAAATCCTTGCGTGTCAGTAATTTTGTCACCTAAACTGTGTTCTTCATTGGCTGTCTGAATGCTATAATTGTGCAGTTCCCTGAAATATTTCATCCATAGGAGAGACTCATGTTTTTGCTCAACCCGAAACAGCATCAACGCAACTATTCTGACGAGGAAACGCGTCAGATCATGCTCAAAACGATTGCTTTTTTTGAAAAGAAGGGCAAGGCGAAGGTCAAGAAAGATGATTATGACCGCGTTTGGTACGCTGATTTTCTTGAATTTGTGAAAGAAGAAAAGATTTTTGCAACCTTGCTGACACCCGCACAATATAGTGATGATGAGAGTGTCCGTTGGGATACTTGGCGCAACTGTGAGTTCAATGAAATCCTTGGTTTTTATGGCTTAGCCTACTGGTATACCTGGCAAGTCAGCATTTTGGGCTTAGGTCCGATCTGGATGGGTAAAAACGAAGCGATGAAAGAGAAGGCGGCGCAATTATTGCAGGATGGGGCGGTCTTTGCCTTTGGTCTTTCTGAACGCCTGCATGGCGCAGATATTTACTCGACCGAGATGACGCTCACAAAACAAACTGATGATACTTATCTTGCAAATGGCGAGAAATACTATATCGGTAATGCCAATGCTGCGCCGATGGTCTCAACATTCGGTAAATTTGCCGATAGCGGGGAATATGTTTTCTTTACGGCGGATTTTGAGCATAAAAAATATGAACTCGTGCAAAATGTGACCGCGAGCCAAAATTATGTCGGGCAATATGTCTTGGATGATTATCCGCTCACGGATGCTGAGATTCTATCTACGGGGCAACATGCCTGGGATTCGGCACTCAATACGGTGAACGTGGGCAAGTACAATTTGGGGTGGGCTTCGATCGGGATGTCCACGCACGCATTCTACGAGGCGATCAATCACGCTTCAAATCGGCGTTTATACAATATGTATGTCACCGATTTTCCACACGTCAAGCAGATGTTTACGGATGCGTATGCACGTTTGGTGGCGATGAAACTTTTTGCGTTACGGACTGCCGATTATATGCGGGCGGCATCGGCTGAAGATCGACGCTATTTGCTCTACAATCCGATGGTTAAGATGAAGGTTACGACGCAGGGCGAAGAAGTCATTAATCTGCTTTGGGATGTGATCGCAGCAAAGGGTTTTGAAAAGGATATGTTTTTTGAGATGGCGGCGCGTGATATTCGTGCCTTGCCGAAGCTCGAAGGGACTGTGCATGTCAACATCGCCTTGATTGTCAAATTTATGCCGAATTACTTCTTTGCGCCTGCTGAATATGTGGATCTCCCGCAACAGAATGCGCCCAGCAACGACGACTTTCTCTTCGATCAAGGTCCCACGCGTGGATTGGGCAAGATCCGTTTCCATGACTATAAGATTGCCTTTGAAAATTATGACTTACCGAATGTAAATCTCTTTGCAGAGCAAGTGGCGGTTTTCAAAGAGCTTCTCGCTATGGCAACACCCGACGAAGCCCAGAAAAAGGATATTGATTTCCTGATGGCGATGGGCGAACTATTTGCCTTGGTTGTTTATGCCCAATTGGTGCTTGAAAACGCGAAAATCTACACGATGGATGAAGTGCTCGTTGATCAGATTTTCGATTTCATGGTGCGTGATTTTTCAAAATTTGCATTGCAACTTTATGGTAAGCCTAGCAGTACCGCTGAACAAATGGTATTCTGTCAGCGTATGCTTCGCAAAGCCGTAGTAGACGAAGCGCGGTATCAGAAGGTGTGGCAAGAGCACGTTTACGCGCTTAAAGAAAGTTATGAGATGAATCCTTAAATTGGAAAGGAAATAAAAATGGATAAACATTATCAATCAAACCGCTTAACTTCTGGGAATTCACTCTTCCCTGACCAGGTGATTGTTGCCGACGATGGCATTCACTTTATCAAGCGCCGTATGCTCGGCTCGGATGAAGAGATCATTTCGTATGGGAAAATTGCTTCCGTTAAATTGAACTCTGGTGTCATGTTTGCCGATCTGACAATCGAGACGACGGGTGGCTCGCAGCCGATTTTTATCAATGGGCTGTCTAAAGGTGATGCGCAGGAGATTAAGGACGCGATTCGCTTTTATCAAACGCAGGATTAATGTAACTATCATCGGGAGTTGTTCTCTGAAAAAGAGTACCGTTGTAGTTTAATTGTTCAGTGTGGTTATGGCTGGCTGCATCTGGACAATGCTTGCTGAAACTCCAACTCCAATTCAATAAAAAATCCCCGTTTCAAACGGGGATTTTTTTGAAGGTCTAGTTTTTTGGTTCGATCATTACTTTGCGTTGGGGGTCTTCCCCAAGACTGCTGGTCTTTACATCGGGATGATCTTGTAACTCCATGTGGATGATGCGACGCTCGTTTGCAGGCATTGGCTCAAGGCCTTGGCGTCGGCCTGTTTTGGCAACTTGCTCGGCTAATTTTCGTGCCATGCTGCGTAGTTGCTGCTCACGGCGACTGCGGTGTCCTTCTACATCAACTGAGAGACGCACCCAGCGTGACATTTCCTTGCTGACGATCAGGGCAGCGATGCGTTGGAATGCGTTGATCGTTTCGCCACGGCGACCGATCAGAACACCGAGGTCTTTTCCGCTGACTTCCACACAAACTGAGGGGCGTCCTTCGCGGTCAGGGTCATCGAGGCGGGCTGAGACGGTTGCGTCGAGGTGCATTAGTTCAAGTAGTTTGGCAACCACCTCTTCGGAGAAGTTGAGGAGTGGTTCGTCCTCTATTGGGGTGGATGCTGCGCTCTTTTGAACGGGAGCAGGGTTCTTCTCCACGGGCGCTAGCGCTTTTTTCGCTTTAGGAGCAGGTTTCGCCTTTTTGACAGGCGCAGCCGAAACGGACTCAGGTTGGGCTTGCTCGTTGGTAAAAGGCAGGGGTTCGCCATTGACAGTAAGCCGTACCCGCACCTGACGTTTGCCGAGACCTAAAAATCCTTTGCCACCCGAATCAAGCACCTCTACCGAGACGTCTGCAGCGGTAAGGCTCAAATCAGCGAGTCCTTGGCTAATGGCGTCTTCGACAGTCGGGGCGATAACCTCGAGGGTTGTTTTCTCTTGCATTTGTGCCTCCCTTATTTCTTTCTTCCAGGAATTACATTATCCCAATTGGCTTTGCCCATCATGACATATTGAGCGATACCGAGTAGGTTGCTGGTGATGAAGTAGAGTGCTAAGCCAGACGCGAATGTGAGCGCGAAGTAGCCCATCAGGAAGGGCATATAGATGCTCATCATGCCGCTCATGGCAGCGCCCTGATCGTTACCGCCGGGGTTGGGTGGCGGGGTCATCAGCTTGGATTGAATATAGGACGTGATCACTACGATAATCGCCAGAACAGGGAGAGCGAAGCCGAAAACTTGAATCGATTCAGGACGACCGAGATCCATCCATAGGAAAGTGCTCTTCAGAGGGATGACTTTGGTGACATCCAGGATGGGGTAAAGGCCGCGAGAAAGGTTGAGCAGGGAGAGAGGGGTCGCGGCCAAAGAGCGGATGATCGCCTGATACAGCCCGATGATGATCGGGAACTGGATGAGCGTCGGTAAACAAGAGCCAAATGGGTTGATGCCGCGTTCTTTATATATACGCATTTGCTCTTGTGCCAGCTTTTCTTTGTCGCCCTTATATTTTTTTTGGATTCCCATCCACTCTTTATCAGTTTGTAGTTCCTGAATACCTGAGGTTCCTTTTAACTGCTGGGCAGTCAGGGGCCAGGTAATGGCACGAATCAGGATGGTGAAAAGAATGATGGCGATGCCGAAGTTCTGCCCGATCAAGGTATAGATCAGGAGAAGTAGGTTGGTCATAGGCTCGATGATGAAAGTTTGCCACATAATAATGACTCCTTATTTCGCAGGTGTGAATGGCCACGCCTGGCGACCATCTAGGTCGAGGGCGACGAGAACAGCATCGGCTTCGACCGGCGAGAAGAGAATTAAGTCGCCACCTTGCACGGGTGCTGTATACAGCTGTCCGTTAATGGTTTGTTGCCAAACGATACCGCCTTCACGGTCAATGGCGTAGGCTTTGCCGAACTCTTCTGTTTCCAGGTTGCCTTCTGTGCCGACGACGATGAAATCATCCAAGACGAGCGGGGAACCCGTAATGGGGCCATTTAATTTAACAGGGGCGAAGACTTCGCTGCCGTCGCTGGTATTGAAAGCGTGGAAATTCCCTTCCAAGTCGCCGACGTAGAGTGTTTCTCCATCGAGTGTGGGGGCATCCCAAACCCAGCCTGCAATCTCGCTGTCCCATGCGATGGCTTCGCTGGATGTGCTAATGCTGGCTACGTTTGAGCCAAAGGAGCCGACGTAGAGGTTGCCAGCTTCGTCGATGGCGGCTGAACCAGGTAAAGCGCCTTCTACGCTGACAGACCAAGCGATTTCCTGGCTGGCCAAGTCTAAGGCGTAGACGTTGTGATCGAGGGATGTGATGTAGAGCATTTTGCCATCGCTGACGGGTTGTGACCACAATGCCCCGCCAATCTCTTTTTTCCAGAGTAGATTGCCGTTCATATCGAGGGTGTAGAGAATACCATCGCTGTTGGGGGCATAGATGGTTCCATCCACAACAGTAGGGCTTCCGATCCAGGGGGCGATGGCATCGGCAAAGGTCCAGTTGGCCGTTCCATTGGTGGTATCAAGCGAGGTCAACGAGTGATTCGATCCTGCACTGGCGATGAGCAGTTGTCCATCGTCGGTCAGAACCGGGTTGGCGAAGTAGGCCTCTTTGCTATCCGCACCTTCGGCGGGATATTGCCAGAGCTGACCGCCATTTTTTAGCGTGATGGCGTAAACGAACGTGCCGTTGGCAAGGTAGGCATTGTCTGCATCGGCGCTCAAACCAGACCAACTATTGGTCCGCATGGCTGAGGCCGAGCATCCGCTGAGCAGGACGGAAAAGATCAATACCATGCTCAAAATGAAAAGCGTTTTTAATTTCACGAATTTTCTCCTACGGGACAGGGTCGTGCCCGCCCGGATTGAAGGGGTTACAACGCAAAACGCGCCAAATAGCCATCACAGAACCTTTTAGTGCGCCATATTTATAGATTGCCTGATACCCATAATGTGAACAGGACGGGTAAAAGCGGCATGTGTTTGCAGGCATGGCGCGTGACATGGTGGCTTGGTAAAGCCGAATGAAGGCGAGCAAAAGACCGCGTGGTAAAAAAAGAATTTTACGCGGTAGATCTCTCAACTTCGGTTCGTTGGGATATTCGGCGGGGAGGTGAAACTCATGCATCGTTAAATAAATGCGCACGCTGCAGAAGTGCTTGCAACGCGTCGCGGACTTGCGGCATCTTGACCTGGATAATGGGCGCGCGAGCGATGATGATGATGTCCCATCCCGTTTTGATTTGGGGATGTAGATCACGTGCCGCGGCACGAATCAGACGTTTGGCTCGATTCCGTTTAACAGCATTCCCCACACTTCTACCTGCTGCCACGCCAACTTGCGTAGTGGATAGTTGGTTCTCCAGTGCTATCAACACAATCAGCGGGTGGGCATTTGATTTTCCATCACGCCGCACCCGCTTGAAGTCGGTTGATCGGGTCAGACGAAATTGACGCTGCACCCGTGCCTCGAAAGCTCGTTTTGCTTAATCCAGTCAATAATAAACTGCCGCAATCTCCGCAGAGATGGCAGGTTTACCACTTAACTTTCTTGACGTGTTGGTTAGCCTTAACGGTTAGGCGAAGGCGGCCTTTGAGACGACGGCGTTTCAAGACATCGCGCCCGCCTTTGGTGGACATGCGCTGGCGGAAGCCATGCACACGCACGCGGCGGCGTTTTTTCGGTTGATAGGTTCGTTTCGTTCCCATGCTGTTTTCCTCACAAAAGTTTGAATAATGACAAAATTAACCAGCCCTTGTTGGGCTGGCACGCTATTATACCGTAAGGGGTAGATTCGTCAAAGGGGATTTTTTGATTCTTGCGGGGTGTTAACGGTTTGAGTTACCTGCGTTTGGGATGGTGTGAATTTGGTTTGGGAGCAGAAAAAACTCGAAGCAAGAAAAATGTTCGAAAATGCGGTAGAACCACCAGCGTCCAGTGCAGACTTTGTTAGGTGGGATATTTCTTCATAATGGTTGTTCTTATTCGTATTGCTAACTCTTGACTCGTTTTCATATTATCAAGCACTCTTCGCCAGTTTTCCCAATGATTTGTCCATATTTCTGTCCCAACGATTTCTTCAAAATTGATTGGCTTAATTTCTCGCCACTCTTCAAACTTTTGAAGACGCATAATTTTAGCATCAAGGGCGGTAACGCCCCGAGATTTTGGCGAGAGTCTTGCACTGCTAATAATCCAATTTCGCCAAGGCATGTTACCCTTGGATTGATTGCATTTACCACAGGCGGGTACAAGATTTGCAATTTCCGTAATGAAACCTGTAGGCTTTTGATTAACGACTAATGGCCTAAGATGATCCCACTCGGTCGATTTATCGCCACAATATACGCAGGTTTGATGCTTGGGATCAATCGCTAAAATTTGGAGAACCGTGAGTACTTCATCTTCTGTAGGAGTGATGATTGGAATGATTGAATTTACAAATGCATTTGTAATGCTTGATGACCGTCCCATGATGTTTCCTGGTGTTGGCATTCTAATCAAACCACTCATATTTTTTCCTTCTCATTTTAGTAAGTGCTGCCCAGCAATGTTTTATGCAGACGGTTTTATAAAACCCTATACAAGATAACTGTACAACCAAGTGGTTGTATAACAAATGCCCAATATGTATTACCCATTCACATAGCGATTATGAAATTCAACCCACTTCGGCAGTACTTCTTCCAATTGCTCCTTCGAGGGCAAAAAGGCGATGCGCAGATGGTGGCTTCCTTTTGCTTGTCCGAAGCCGGAACCGTTAACGGTGCAGAGACCGGTCTCTTCGAGCAGTGCCATGCAGTAGTCGAAGTCGGTTGTGCCAGCGGGGAGTTTGTTCAGGCGCGGGAAGAGGTACATCGCACCGGTTTTGCCGAAGACTTCGACACCGTCCATTTGCGCGAAGGCGGCACGCACCATTTTCGCTTTTTCGTGCAAGGTGCTGAGCACCTTTTCTTTCTCGGCGTTGAATTGTTGGCGGGCAGTATTTGCCCCATCGGGAGGGCTGACCATCAGGTAGGTCATGATCTGTCCGACGGTGTTGGCGCATAAGCTGACCGAGGCTTGTTTGAGAAGCAGATCGACAAAATTCATCTCCGTACCTGCGACCATTGGTGCATTGCGGACTTCAAGATAGCCGCCGCGATGACCACATTCGCCGTAGAAACCTTTTGAGATGCTGTGCAGGCTGAAGAGTGCCACTTCCTTCTCGTCGCCGAGGGCTTTGGCGAAAGAGATGAACTCGCCGCCGTAAACATTTTCCTGATAGACCTCGTCGGCGACGATGGCGACCTGGTGTGCTTTTGCGAAGGCAATCACTTCGTGGATACTCTTTTCGTCTAAAATCGCGCCGGTCGGGTTGCCGGGGTTGATGACGACGATCACTTTCACATCCGTGCCTTCTGTGGTCGCGGCGTTGTAGGCGTTTTCGAGCGCATCGCGGTGGAGCGCCCAGTCGTTTTCTTCGTCGGGATAATAATTGACCTGTGTCCCGCCAAAGGCGCGGATCGAGGCTGAATAGAGCGGGTATTGGGGAATCGGTATCATCACTCCATCTGTCTTTTTTGCAATGAGCAAGTTGAGGACACGTTTGGCGCCGTCGCTGGCGCCATCCGTCAGGAAGATGTGCTCAGAATCCGCTTGCAGGCCGCTTGCGGAGTCAAATCCATCTCGTCGATCAATGAAATCTGCGACGGCTTCGCGTACGAAACGGTAGCCTTTACTTTCGGTATATGCGCCCAATCCTTTGCCGGTTTGGGTGAGAATTTTCTCGCTTAGGGTCAGTACATCTTCGGCGAGAAAATCGTTTTCGTGCAGTTTGCTGTAGGGATTCTCTTCAAACAGGTTTTTAAGCTGACGTTCACGCTCGATCTTGGAGGGTTCTTCGAGCAGGCTGACGACTTGGCGATAGTAGGTGATGGGGGCTTGCCCGAGCGCTTGCGGGTTGCCGATATTGCAAAAGATAATCTCTTTGCCTTCGTCTTTCATTTTTGCGGCACGCTGCGGAATCGGTCCGCGTACGGCGTATTCCATTGCAAGAATATTTTGGTTGACATTGATCTTTTGCTCAGACATGAGAGTCTCCTCTATGGGTAAATGATTTCTTCTTCTACAAAACAATCGCTGGATGTCTAGTCCAGCGAGAGTGTCAGATAAATCAGGATTGGTTAATCGGGATTTTGAGATGGAAGGTGCTGCCTTCGCCTTCGATGCTTTCGACCCAAACTTCGCCGTGGTGACGCTCTGCAATGGAGCGGACGATCGCTAACCCGAGCCCGGTGCCCGGTTGGGTGCGTGCTTCCCGCTGCGCCGAGCGGAAGAATTTTTCAAAGAGACGTTTGAGGGCCTCCTGACTAATACCGATTCCGCTGTCTTCGATATCGAAGAAGATTTCTGTATCAGAAGCATGCACATGTAACCTGATCGAACCGTTTTCAGGTGTGTATTTGATGGCATTTTCAACCAAATTGTAAACTGCCTGATGAAGCAGAGCCTGGTCGGCTTCGATCAGCCCGGGCAGCCTGCGCGATGTTTCGATGGAGAAATCGATATTTTTGGCTTTGGCGTGTCCCTGCACGTCAAAACTGACCTGGTCGACGATCATTAACGGGGAGATTTTTTCTAACCGCAGTCCCACGCCCAATTCGATACGTCCGAGATCGAGCAGGTTGTTGACGAGGCGTGCCATATTTTCAACGCCCGAGATGATTTTGTCGACGTAGCCTTTTTGCTTGTCGTTCAATTCGCCGATCATGGGCATCATGGTGGCATAGCCGCGCATGAGGGTTAACGGGGAGCGTAGGTCGTGGCTGACAGTGGCGACAAATTCTGATTTTAGGCGATCAAGTTCTTTAAAGTGAGTTATATCACGCAGTATGCAGACACGTCCGATGGGCTGTTCTTCTGCAAGGACGGATGATGCGGTGGCGAGGAAAACTTTTCCACTTGGGAGGATGAGTTCTGCCGATTCTTTTTCGCTGGCAGAAATTTTCAAGAGCTTGGAAAGTGCCGGGTTTTGAATCAGGCTTTCGATGGGCTGTGTTTCGTCCTGTACGCTCTCAATTGAGAGAAGCTGCCATGCGGCAGGGTTCGCCAAAATCAGGCGGTCTTGATGATCGGTGACGAGAACGGGATCGGTGGTTGAGTCGAGAATGGAGGCAAGTTGTTGACGTCCAATTTCAACGCTCATAAAGAGATGTGCATTTGCAGCTGCGAGAGCGGCTTGTCCACTCAATGTACTAATGAAGCGTACATCCGCTTCGGTGAAGAGTTTTGGTTCTTCATAGGCTGCCCAAAGAACACCGTATAAACGTTTTTCATTGCGTAGGGGTAGGGCGATCAATGCTGCAGGATTTGGGCGATTTTCGTTGATCTGCAAGCCACCTGTGGTGCGTGCGAGATTCGGCAGGACGATCTTATTTTCGTAGCGGACCGCATTGAGTAGCTCCACATCGAGATGAGCGAATTCTCCCTTGTTCGGTTCGATTGCAAAACGGGTGGGCATTTCAATCATCGAGTCCGGGGCGATCTCGGGTGAGAGCACAACATGCACGGCGCTTGCGCCTGTTAAGTGAATTGCTTCGAGCACGGGTTGGAAGATATCGCGCATTTCAAGACTGGATGAGACGCCTTGACTAACAGCAAGCAACTGATTCAATTCTTTGAGACGGTCTTTTAAGCTGATGCGCATCTGCTCAAAGGCATGCCGTAATTGCCCAACTTCGTCGATGCCGGAGATCTCGAGGGGGTGGTCAAGTTGACCCTGTGCAATGCGCTCAGCTTCGCTGGCAAGATTTTCAAGTGATTTGCTGATGAGACGTAATCCGATGCGCAAGGCGATCAGTGCAAATGCAGTCAGAATGAGAATCATCGCTGAGAGGGGCATAGCGATTTCGAGCGCAAGTTGTTGCACCTGCCGTGCAGGGACGGTCAGGACTACGGCCCATGGCTGTCCGACAACGGGGTGGTAATAGACTAGATTCCGTGTCCCCGTCGAGGATGGGGCATCGAAGAAGCTAGGTTCTGCGCTAATCTCGCCATCATACCGGCTCATGATTAAATCGCTTTGAGAATGGTAGATGATGGTGCTGTTTTCGTCGACGAGGAACCCTTGACCGGCGATGGTGCTCATGCTATCGATATTTTTGAGCAGCGAACGGGAAATAGGGTTGGTGTTCAGGCTGGTACGCCCGATTAAAATACGAGCGGGGATAGTCGGATTTTCTTCGCTGGGAATCGTTGCGATGAAGGAAACGCGCGCGGGTTCGCCAGCTTTGACGGGTGGGATGCTGTACACCTGTGACGGGATGCCGCTGATGGCAAGTAGGAAGCCACTATTTTCTGTTTGGGTCAGCGTACGTGTGGTGGCGTCTGTTTCAGGATATTCGCTCAGGATGGTGGCATCCATATCCAGAACAAGCAAGTGCGTGAAATAGGGGACGAGGCTGATCTTCTCATGGAGAAGTTTGGTGAGTGCTGCGCTATCGTCAGTTAGCAGGGCGGGATCGTTTGCTAGTTGGGCGCTGAGATTTTGACCGGTTTCGAGGAAAAAGGGGACACTTTCAGCGGCGATTTGGGCGGTGTTTTCAAGGCGCTCGTTGAGCATGCGGCGGGCAGCTTGCCCGGCAACGATCCAGTCACCGACCAGTAGGGTCAAGAGCAATGCGACAATGAAAGTGCCTGTGCCGATCAGAAAACGGGTTTCAAGGCGGCGTTCAGCGGGAGATGGTTTTAGTGGCAAATTTCGTCCCCATGCTTTTGGGGAGGATGTTGCCAAAATCTGGGTGATGATGCCCGCTATAAGTAACTCACCAAAGAGAGCAAGGCTGGTGATGCCGAGATTGTTAATTGCAAAGTCAAGACGGGCTGTCACGCCAGAGTGCGATGAGCTAAAGAAAACACTTGGAATGAAAAGTACGGCAAAGATGGGTGTCAGAGCAATTGCTGCAAAAATGGGTTGACGCAAGATTTTGTAGGCAGGAGTGCGATAACGCTGACGCACCCAACGGCTGAAGAATATGCCCATTAGTCCATATTGCAATGCAGTGTAAATGGTATGCGAATCAAATGGGGCGCGTAAAATACCTGCGAGAAGTCCTAGCGCAAAGGCGGGAATGGGGCCTAAAGTACCGCCAGCCAATAGCCAAGGTAAGGCAGAGAAGAACATCAGTGCAGGGCCGGGCACTTCAAAGGGGACGCCAGGCCACGACATAAAGGCACTTCCTTTGATGTGAACACCAAGGAAGAAGTTAGTTAATATGGTGAGTAAGACTAGACCAGCAAAGCTCAACCAGTTGCGTTTTTTCCAGCGGATATTTCGTGCGTCAACGCTTGTGCGATAAGCCCGAAAAGCCAACCCGATCAGGCCAGCTAAAAATATCCACCCAATGAGATCGGGCCAGTTGATAAAGGGGAGAGTTAGGAAGAGCGCGCTAATAAATTGGGACATGATAGTTGAGATTTTATTATAGTCTTAAAATCTCTTTTGGCTGATGTTTTTCCGTTTTTTGCCTTGTAAAAGGTTTTCAGAATGCGATTACGGTTCGATGGCTGTCTCGGCGTAGACGCCGCGATATTCATCGGGCAGCAATCCTGCCAGATGCGCCATCACCAGATCGGCGTTGCGTTGGCGGGATTCGCGTCTCTGCGCCCCTTTGCTGACTAGGGGAGGCAAGTTGATCGGGCGTCCGATGCGCATTTTCAGGGGCGGGCGTTCGCCGCGTTTTGCGCGCTGCCAATAATCGCTCGTCGTCCCGATCGAGGCGGCTGGGACAATCGGCACTTTTGCTTTCTCGAAAATATAGGCTACGCCGGGCATCGCCTGGCGCATGGCAGTCTCGTGCGAGCGTCCGCCCTCGGGGGCGATCAGCAGCGGGCGACCATCTGCGAGGGCGCCTAACATGCGCTCGATCAGTTGGCGGTCGTATTCACCACGATGCACGGGGATGACACCGTAGGATTTGAGCAGTTGTTTTTGACCGGGTTTCTCGAAAACGGTGGCTGCGCCGATGATTTCAAGTGTTTCGGGCCAGAAGGCGGCGATGAAGGGCGGGTCGAAGAGCGAGATGTGGTTCATCGCCACAATGTAGGGTTTACCGTAGGGGATATTTTCTGCGCCATCGATTTCGACTGGCGAAAGGGTGTGAAGGATGCCGCGCAACGTCGCTTTGATGAAGGGACGCGCGATTTCAATGTGTTTGGGGACGTGGTACTCGCTCATTCGCAGAGAGCCATGATTTTTTCGAAAACTTGATCGGCATTGAGATTGTCGGAATCGAGAATGACGGCATCATCGGCTGCGCGCAGAGGGGCGACATCGCGCGTGGAGTCAATATGGTCTCGTTGTTTGACTTTATCGAGAATTTCAGCATAATCCGCTAACTCGCCGCGCGCGATGATCTCGGCGTAACGACGACGGGCGCGTTCTTCCGCAGAGGCATCGAGATAGATCTTAAGATCGGCTTCGGGGAGCACAACCGTGCCAATATCGCGCCCGACCATGACGATACTGCCGCGCTGCCCGATGCGGCGCTGCTGCTGGCTCAAAGCAGCCCGCACGCCGCGATAAGCCGCAACGATGCTGACATTCGCATCCACTTCAGGGGAGCGGATTTTCCAGGTGATGTCTTCGTTTTCGATCAACACATCGCAGGCACGCCCGTCATCCTGTGATGCGGGGCAAACGTCGATGGGGGTCTCTTTAGTCAATTTTGTGACAGCGGCTTCATTTTTGAGATCAATCCCGTTTTTCAGGGCTGCCCATGTGACGGCACGGTACATCACGCCTGTATCGAAAAAGAGATAGTCAAGTGCTTCTGCCACGCGGTTGCCAACAGTCGATTTGCCGGATGCAGCAGGTCCGTCAAGCGAGATGATTTTTGGTTTGTTGGGGAAGGTCACGAAAGGTGGGTCTCCTGAAATTAAAGGATGAATGCTGAATGGCGCTGAAATCTAACGTTTAACATCTAAGGGCTAATGTCTGATGTTTGATTCTGACTATCAAAGAAGATGTCGTTGCGCGCCCATAAAATAATCTCTTCATTTTGCTTGGGCACTTCGCGTAGCACGAGCCAGCGTGCCCAATTGAATGTCATCCAGTCGGGGGTTTGACGCCAAACAAAATCCTGCCCGCGATAAGCGGAAGCAAGCTGAATTTGCTCACTCTGTGGGGTGATGACGAGTTCGGATGTGGTATTCAGATCGAGGGCATTAACTACGTCCACGTTATGATGACGTAGTTGCCAAAGCAGGGCGGGCGAATCCACGCCGTAGAGGGTAATGGTCGGGGTTTTGGCGATTTGCTGTGCCCTGTTCAAGACCGAATCGACTGTATCCAGCAGCAAACCCGTTCGGGTCACGAGTGGGGCGTTATTCCAAAGTTCGATGCCTTTTGGCGTCCGCAATCCGCTCGACCCCCAAGCTACGCTAAGGGTATAGAGTCCAAGCATGAAGGCTGTACCCCAAGCGCCGCCAAGAGTGGCGGTCTCGAGTGACCAGCCGATGGCGATCAACCCTAAACTCAGCAGGAGTAATATCAGCGAGCCGACGAGCAAAATTAGACGGTCGGAAGGGATTGCGCCAAACGATGTAACGGCACTGGCACCCGAAATATTGAGCCAAGCGAATGAGAGTATTAGAACGGTGAGACCGAAGACGCCGAAGGTCTCATTGCGGTCGTAGATGGGTAGGTGCAGGTGGCGGCTAATCTCGTGCGCGCTCAAAACCCAGAGCGGTAGCCCAACCCAAACGAGGTCGCTGACCTGATGTGATGGGTAAAAGGAGATAATCAGTAGCCCCACAAGCGCCCATAAACTGAGTGTTTGGCTGGCGCGGTCGCGCTCCAGAATGCCACGCACGCTGGCGATGATGCCGAAAAGCAGTGCGAGCGGATAATGGGCCAGTAGCCCGCCGAAGATATGCGCAAATGGAACGCCAGAAGAGTAGCGCCAGCCGTTGATGAATTCACCGAGGGATGCGAAAAGAGCACTTAATCCGTTAGGGGCAAGGAAGAAGAGGGTACCGACCAGTAGCAGTGTCCCGCCTTCGTAGATGGCAGCCACTTTGAGATTGTCCGCGCGGGAACGCTCTTCGGTTTCACCTGCTTCCGTTATCTCGGTTTCTGATTTGGCGAGCAGGTTTTGTGCCAGCGCCCACGTCAGGGATGCGATCAGCAGCCCCATCCAAACCGATGTGCCACCGAGCAACGCGATGCCCGCGAAGATGCCCGCGAGTTGTGGTTTTTTATGCTTCCACATCGCGCGCGCGAAAAGACCAAAAGTGATCACGAGCATGGTTCCACTCACCTGACGCGATACGGCGACCAAGCCAGGTGCGGCGGCGATTAAGAAGGCTGCGATGATGGCGGGGTTTGCCCCGATCCTAGCCTTCCCACTCAGGGGGAAGGGACTGTTCTCTTTCCCCTCGGGGGAGAGCGGAGAGAGGGGGCGGTTGCCAAAAAAGAAATAAGGCACAAAAACCAGCAAACTGCCCGCCAAAGCAGGAATCAGGCGGGCAAGAAAATTTGTGCTTTCAAACAAATAGAAGGGGAT
>ERZ890953.618-NODE-618-length-19982-cov-4.452050_pt1 | contig 19982 bp, 34 predicted proteins | sample MGYA00521264_ERZ890953 | MGnify/ENA primary metagenome ERZ890953 (study PRJEB32303, sample SAMEA104408629) | aquatic metagenome | biome: Brackish water; feature: Chemocline; material: water | place: Baltic Sea | collected 2014-10-26T21:54:00 | depth 200 m ...
TGCCTTATTTTTTCAACTCCGTATGGATATCTATTAGATTTGTCAGTCAATCAGGTAGCGTATAATAGAAGTGTTACTCACCACATAAACGCTCATAAATTCAAAAGAACACCAAAAACGGAGGCAAAAAATGGCTGATGTAATTGATTATCAGATTTACGGCGACGATCTTCAACTCGTGGAAATTGAACTTGATCCCGGCGAGGGCGTGCGCGCCGAGGTCGGAACGATGACCTATATGGAAAACGGCATCGAAATGCAAACCGATACCGGCGGCGGACTGTTCAAGGGTCTCAAGCGCATGGTTACTGGTGAGAGTTTTTTCATCACTACTTTTTTGAATAACGCTCAGGGAAAATCGCATGTCGCTTTTGCAGCCCCCTACCCCGGCAAAATCGTGGCCTTTGACCTGGATCAATTCAACGGCCAGGTATTGTGCCAGAAAGACTCCTTCCTGTGCGCCGCGCAGGGCACCGAAATTGAAGTTGCCTTCACCAAGCGTATGGGGGCGGGTTTCTTCGGCGGAGAAGGTTTCATCTTGCAGCGGCTGGTCGGGGATGGGATGGTCTTCGTCCATGCGGGCGGCACAGTCATCGAAAAGAATCTGGCCGCGGGCGAAACTCTGCGCGTGGATACCGGCTGCATTGTAGCCTTCGACACCCGCGTAGATTATGACATCCAGATGGTGGGTGGATTCAAGAACGCCCTCTTCGGCGGCGAAGGTCTTTTTCTCGCCAAGCTGACCGGCCCCGGAAAGGTCTACCTGCAAAGTTTACCTTTCTCGCGCCTGGTTGATCGCATCAAGCGCGGCATCACATTCACCCAGGGCGGAGATGAAACCCGCGGCGTGGCTGGCATCGGTGGCAGCATTCTGAAGGGGATTATCAGCGGGTAAAGCAGGGATTCGCCACTCAGGTAATCAGGTGATTAGGGAAAATAAATTCCCAACCTAATCCCTGATTACCAATTCCTAATCACCTACTTTTTTTGCCTCTTGCCACAGGGCTTCCATCTCGTCCAACGATAGTTCCCCCAATTCGCGCCCCTGCTGGCGTGCAGATTGCTCTATAAACGCAAAGCGCGTGCGAAACCGTTGATTGGTTTCACGCAACGCACTCTCGGCATCAATCTTGAGCCAACGCGCCAGATTAACAATTGCAAACAACAAATCGCCAACTTCCGAAGCACGCGCATCATCATCTGGTGCGGTGTGAATTTCTTCGATTTCTTCGCAAATTTTGTCCATCACGCCAGAAATATCGGGCCAATCAAACCCCACCCGTACGACCCGCTTCTGATACGTCTGCGCCTGGGTTAGCGCGGGCATAGCGTTGGCAACCCCATCCAGCAGGCCCTTCTCGTTTTGTCCATTGGCTTTGCGCTCTTCGGCTTTCAGGCGCTCCCAATTTTTGATCACCACCTCCGCTTCATCCAGATTCACATCCCCAAAAACATGCGGATGTCGACGCACCAGTTTGGTGTGAATGCCGTTGATGACATCAGCCATCGTGAACTCTCCGTATTCGCTGGCAATCTGGGCATGCAACACCACCTGTAGCAGCAAATCGCCAAATTCTTCCACCATGGCGGCGGGGTCATCTTTATCGATGGCATCCACAACTTCATAGGCTTCTTCAAGCAAATTGGGGCGTAGTGATTGATGATCCTGTTCACGGTCCCAAGGGCAACCCTCGGGGGCGCGCAAATGCGCCACAAGTTCCTGAAATGACTCCAGCGAAGTTGCCGGGCCAAGCGGCGGCAAATAAAGTGTGGTCAGCAAACCGATATGCTGGCTGCGGTCAATCGCATACAGGGGTAAATCTTCGACAATCTCAGCCGCCGAACCGGCACCATGCACCAACTGAACCGGGTGCTCATCTGGATACACGGCCATGAGCGTGATTTTCACTTCAGCGGCGATCTGCCGGTCGTAGATCTGGGCGATTAGGGCGGGAGCATCGGGCGGGAAAGGGGGGTGGTGCCCAGTAAATAGCGTCAGTGCATCCACGAGGGAGCTCTGCGGTAGGGGATCCAGCCCCAGGGCGGAGAAGGCTGGCTCGAGGAAACTGAGGCCCGCTACGAGCGAGCACGGGATTCCTTTCTTTTTGGCCTGACGAGCAATCTCTGGGCCGGTCGCTTCGGCAATAAATGGATGTCCAGGAACCGCATAAATCACACCATCGGGGCGCTGTCCCAAATTAATAATCCGCTCCACTATTTGCTCATACACCCGCTCAAAGGAATCGTTCTGCTGATAAAGATGATCAAAACTCTTAACTTGCAGCGATGCCGGGAAGTTCTTTACCGCCGGATGCTGCTCGGTGCGCAGATATATTTCCTGTGCTGATTCCAGCAATTGCCATGCTTGGCGTGTGATTAAATTTGCATCTGCAGGGCCAAGCCCCAAAAGGGTAATTCCAGCCATAGGATATCCTTAAAAAATACCGCAGAGGACGCGGAGCGCACAAAACCTTGATTTTGCTTTGCGTGCTCTGCGTGCTCTGCGGTGAAAGTTGCCAATAAAGGCAGTGAAATTTAACGTTTGGTGTAGGTCGGGGCCTTGCGGGCGCGTTTGAGACCGGGTTTCTTGCGTTCTTTTTCACGCGGGTCGCGTGTCATGAAACCGGCTTTGCGCAACGCAGCGCGATCTTCGGGATTCATTTTCAACAACGCACGGGCCAAACCCAATTGAATGGCATCCGCCTGACCAACCACGCCACCGCCCTTGACAATTACACTCACATTCAGGGACGCTTTCTGCCCGATGGTTTCCAACGGGCCGAGGATGGTTTTCATATCGCTCTGACGCGGGAAATACGCATCGAGGGATTTTTCGTTGACAACGAATTCACCGGAACCACTGTCGTACACACGCACGCGGGCGGTGCTGGCTTTTCGGCGTCCGACACCTTCATAGTATTGATTCGCCATAATTACTCCTTATACGAAGGTAAAACTTCTTCGATGGGTTTCGGATTTTGAGCCGAGTGGGGATGATCGTGGCCTGCATAAACACGCAGTTTCTTCATCAGTTTGCGCCCATAACGACTATGGGGGAGCATACCCCAGACCGCTTTTTCGATTACGCGTTCAGGATATTGCGCAAGCAAAGTGCGTAAGTTGGTGGATTTAAGCCCACCCGGACGCCCGCTGACAGTGTAGTACATTTTGTCTTCAAGCTTGTTCCCGGTTACGCTGATATGCTTTGCATTGATTACAACGACAAAATCGCCGACATCAACACCCGGCGTGTATTCTGGCTTATGTTTGCCAAGCAACACACTGGATATCTGTGTTACCAGGCGACCGAGGATTTGATCATTAGCATCAATGATAACCCAGTCGCGTTGGATATCTTCTGATTTAGGATAAAACGTTTTATACACGGCTTTCCGCTCCGTTTTTTATATCGTAGGTAAAATATTACCTGTCATTTGTATTTCAACAAATTATTCTCAATAGTGGACACTGACCAATGTCAGGCCTTGTGGTGGCGCCAGACCTTGGATCTGCGCTTCGGGACGATGCAAGTAATTAAGTAGCTGCTGCATATCCATCCATCCCTGAGCCAGCTTGATCTGGGATGATACTAATCGGCGCACCATATGGTAAAGAAATGCGTTCGCCTGAACATCAAAGTACAGCATCTCACCAGTCTGCTTCCAACTTGCCGAGATAAGCTCCCGAATGGTATTGCCATCCGGCTGCATCGGGTTGCCAAATGCGGCGAAATCATGCACCCCTTTCAAGTGATCGGCAGTTGCCTGCAATATACGAATTTCAGGTACAGGCCATACGCGCCAGGCATAACGTTCTAGCATAGGGTTACGCGAGGCTTGCATATAGATGCAATATTGATAACCCCGGCTGCGCGCATGATAGCGCGGGTGGAAATCATCATGGATAACTTCCGCCTGGGAAACGGCTACGTCCTCAGGGAGTAGGGCGTTAAGTGCTTTGAGCAACTCAACTTCGAGGTGGTTCCAATCAAAATCGAAAGCAACCACCTGCCCCACGGCATGAACACCGGCATCCGTACGACCAGCCATGAGAACACTTGTTCCCGTCCAGCCCAGTTTCCACAATGCATCTTCCACAACGCCTTGTACTGTTCGTACATTCAATTGACGTTGGGAGCCATGAAAGCGGGTGCCGTCGTATGTGAGAATAAGTTTGTAACGTGCCATCTTCAGTACTCAGTGTTCAGGAACCCATGGATAAAAGTAAACTCAGGTATGCAACAAAGACACTGTTTACTGGATACGGTTTACTCTTCTACTAGCTCTAATATCACCATATCAGCCGCGTCGCCTTGACGGGCACCAAGCTTGATTATGCGGGTATATCCACCAGGGCGATTTGCAAACCGTGGAGCAATTTCATCAAAGAGTTTTGAAATCATTTGATCGTCACCCAAACGGGAAACCGCGATACGGCGAGCATGAATGGCGCTAGCACCTTCAGCATTATTACCACGTTTTGCCAAAGTGATCAGTTTTTCAGCAGACTGCCGAATCGCTTCGGCTTTGGCACGAGTGGTGCGAATGCGCTCATGATCAAACAACTGCTTCACTAGTGTGCGGCGCAGTGCAATGCGGTGATCTTTGGATCGGCCTAATCTATAACCAGCTACTTTATGTCGCATTTCTGCTTACTCCAGTTCAAGGTCGTCAAGGATACCTTCTAAAACATAACCTTTTTCGACCATTTTATCTCGTAATTCTAAGAGGCTCTTGACACCAAAATTACGGATGGAAAGAACAGCATCGTCACCTTTTTCCATCAGCTCGATGATTTCACCAATATTGGTGATACCCGCACGCTTCAGGGAATTGAAGACACGTACAGAAAGATCGAGGTCTTCGATGGGCGTTTCGATAATTTCTTCGCCAAGGCCCTCTTCTTCGACCTGTTCTTCAACCATTGCAGCCAACGATTCGGCGCTTACGCCAGCCAGATGCTGCAAATGTTCCATCATAATTTTTGCGCTGGTGCTGAGCGCTACTTCCGGTTCAATTGTTCCGTCCGTCCAGATTTCCAGAATCAGCTTGTCGTAATTGGTACTTTGCCCAACACGGGCAAAGCCAATATCGTAATTAACTCGCTTCACCGGGTTATAAATGGCATCCACGGGAAGTTCGCCAATCGGCAGACGGCCTGAGCGGTCATCGGCTGGCGAATAGCCCCGGCCACGCTGTACGGTTAGCTCTATCTCAAGTGGAGCGTCACGATCATCAACCGTGAAAAGATAAAGCTCTGGGTTAACGATATCAACTTCAGGCGGCGGAATTATATCCGCGGCCGTCACTACGCCAGAACCATGTACTTCTAAGTGCATTCGAGTTGTATCCACATCATGCAATATCATGCGCAGTTTTTTAATTTGCAACATGACATGAATGACATCTTCTCGAACACCAGGAATGTCGCGGAATTCATGATGAATATCAGCGATACGAATAGAAGTTACTGCTGCACCATTTAAAGATGAGAGTAAAATCCGACGCAGGGCATTCCCTAAAGTAAGGCCATAGCCTCGCTCAAGGGGGCCAATTGCATATTTGCCGTAGTTTCGAGACTCGGCTTCGCGCTCGATTTTCGGAGTCACCATATTGCTTAAACCCAACACCATATACCCCTTTCAATATCTATATACGAGGCTGTATGCTGTTTACAATTCATCAGGTTTCAAATTACCGTCGCGAATAGTACTCAACAATGAGTTGCTCGTTCAGGTTGCCATCAATTTCCAGACGTTCTGGCAGGCGAACTACTTCGCCTTCTAAAGCATCAGAATCACGTCTTACCCAGTCCGGGGTGGTTTTCTCAGCTGAAATGGTGCGGAGTTCTTTAAAGTATGTACGCTGACGCGAACCATTTCGAACTTCGATCTTGTCACCGGGGGAAAGCAACATTGAAGGCACATCCGTACGACGTCCATTAACATTATAATGACCGTGCGTAACCATAACGCGTGCCTGAGTACGGCTACTGGCATATCCCATGCGATAAATAACATTATCTAAACGAGATTCCAGAATTTGCAGCAAATTCAGACCCGTCAAACCACGTCGCTGAAGAGATTCTTCATAATAGCGGCGGAACTGTCGTTCCATCACACCATATACACGGCGGGCCTTTTGTTTTGCACGCAACTGTCGCGCAAAGTCTGATTCGCGGCGACGTTTAAACTGAGCGCTCCGCCCATGATCTCCCGGAGGGTACGCTCGGCGTTCAAATGAACATTTCGACGTATAACAACGCGCGCCCTTTAAAAAGAGTTTTTCTTCTTCCCGCCGACACAACTTACACGCGGGTCCACGATATCGTCCCATAATCTTTCCTCTTTATACCTTTTCCTTCTTGAAATCGCACACCAGAAATGCGTTTGCACCTCCAAGCGGCGAGAACAATCCTTTATACGCGGCGCTTTTTCGGAGGGCGACAACCGTTATGAGGTACGGGAGTCTTATCCGTAATTGCGGTGACTCTTACACCCATCGCCTGGACAGCACGAATAGCTGCTTCGCGTCCGCGGCCAGGGCCATTGATAATCACTCCGGCTTCACGCAAACCCATATCCATAGCTGCCTTTACAGCATGTTCTGCTGCCAGGCGAGCGGCATAGGGGGTGCTCTTACGGGAACCTTTCAGGCCCATAATGCCAGGGCTTCCCCAGCATACCGTATTACCTTGATTATCAGTTACCGTCACGATCGTATTGTTAAACGTCGCGTAAATATGCACATTCCCAGAAGACAATGTACGTTTAGCTTTACGTGCGCCCTTCTTGCGGCGCGGTCCATCTTTTTTAGCCATACTACCTCACACTCATATTGTGATTTTATTTTGTGTCTGCGTGATGGTTATCCAATCTGAAAAATCAATTTGCCACGGGGAGGAAGGAAGGACTCCCGTCGATTAGCAGTTGGAAACCATAACTTTTCGAAAACGCTGAGGTGAATCTGTTTCAAAAACAGAATACTACCCTCAAGCAATGAACACACACTATGTTTTGGCAACACCTCTGCGGCGTCCGCGCCCGGCCACAGTTTTCTTGGGACCTTTGCGGGTGCGCGCATTTGTCTTGGTACGTTGACCGCGCAATGGCAAATTACGGCGATGTCGCATGCCGCGGTAGCTGCCAATTTCGATCAGGCGCTTCACATGCATTTGAGTCTCGCGGCGCAAATCGCCCTCAACTTTATAATTCTGGGAAATCGCTTCACGAAGCAAACCGGCTTCCGCATCCGTGAGGTCACGAACGCGTGTGTCGGGATTAATGCCTGTTGCGGCCAAAATTTGATTTGAACTTGGGCGGCCAATGCCGAAAATATAAGTTAGAGCAACCTCTACTCGCTTATCGCGAGGCAGGTCTACACCTTCAATACGTGCCATGATTCACTATCCCTGTCGCTGTTTATGCTTTGGATTTTCACAGATTACGTATAATCTACCTTTGCGCTTCACAATTTTACACTTAGCGCAGCGTTTCTTAACAGATGCTGATACTTTCATAATGCCTCACTTCTGGCTACTATCGCTTCTCTTCTATTGGCACAGCCAAAGATTCGATTATACTAGCCTTTTCAAATTCAGTCCATGTCTTCATCGAAAATCGTCAGAATTTGCGGACCATTTTCAGTTACAGCTATGGTATGTTCAAAATGCGCCGTCAAAGAACCGTCTGCTGAAACTACCGTCCATTGATCGGGCAATACTCGCGTTTTGTAAGTGCCCGCCAATAGCATGGGTTCAATGGCAAGTGTAATGCCTGGGCGCAGCACGAGCCCACGCCCTGCACTGCCATAGTTAGGCACTTGCGGCGCTTCATGCATCTGACGTCCGACGCCATGTCCGGTATACTCGCGCGGGACATTATAGCCATGATCTTCAACGTATTCCTGAATAGCAGCCGAAATATCACCGACCCGGTTACCAGCTTGCATGATAGCAATGCCAATTTGCAGTGCTTTTTCTGTGACATCGAGCAGGCGTTGAGCTTCTTTCGAAATCTCGCCTACGCCAGCAGAAAACGCTGAATCGGCAACAAATCCTTTGTAGGTGGTGCCGCAATCAATTGAGACAATATCACCAGACTTTAAGGTTCGTTTACCAGGAATACCATGCACTAACGCTTCATTAACACTGATGGTTAGTGTTGCCGGGTAGGGGTAGGGACCAGGGTATCCTTTGAATGTAGGGATACCTCCATGATCGCGTATCACCTGCTCGGCGGCGGCGTCAAGTTCAGCAGTTGTCACACCAGGATGGATCATCCCGCGTACGGTTTCATGCGCCAGCGCATTGATGCGCCCAGCTTGCCGCATGATTTCAATTTCTTCCGGCGATTTAATGATTACGCTTCTCTGCCAAACCATAAGTTCCTACAATTCTGCAATGGCGGCATAAACCGCTTCAGCAACCATATCAATCGGTTGGTTGCCATCAATCTCGATGAGTACGTCCTGCTGACGATAATAATCAATCAGCGGACTGGTCTGTTCAAGATAAACGCGAATGCGCCGGGAAACCGTTTCAACGGTGTCATCTTCTCTTTGATAAAGTTCAGAGCCATCCACATCGCAGATCCCTTCCACTTTTGGGGGATTAAACACAATATGGAAAACATGGCCATTTTGGCAGGATCGCCGTCCCGTAAGCCGTTCAATGAGAACATCATTGGGAACGACAATGCACGGGGCGGCATTCACCTGCCCTTTATTCTTTTTACGCAACATTCTGTCCAGCGCATCTGCCTGAGGGGCGGTGCGAGGGAAGCCATCCAGCAGTACACCTGCTTCACAATCGGGCCGTGATAATCGTTCCTGAATCATGCTAACTGTAACATCATCGGGAACCAATTCGCCACAATTGATATACCCTTCGGCAAGTATTCCTAACGGGGTCTTTTCACGCAAGTTTTCACGGAAAATATCGCCCGACGAAACATGGGGTATTCCCAGTTTCTTTGAAAGGATCTTCGCCTGGGTGCCCTTCCCAGCTCCGGGAGGGCCAAGTAACACGATCTGCTTTGGCATTTTTCACCTCTAGCGTACTAGCAAGGTTTCATCGTATCCATGCAGTTTTAGTTCTGCATCAATGTTGAAGAATGTATCTCTAACAACACCGACTACGATGAGCAAACCCGACGAAGTTACCAGTAGCGTGCCAGCATTATTACCAAGAGGCAGAATTAATCCCACCAGGAAGGGAACAATGGCGACTGCACCCAGGAAGAAAGCTCCCGGGAAGGTGATACGACGTAAAACTTTTGTAAGGTAACGTTGTGTTGGTTCGCCTTTACTAACACCCGGAATTTGCGCGCCAGAGCGTTTCAGGTTTTCACCATAATTTTGTTGCGCAAATAAAACATCGGTGTAGAAGAAAGCAAAGCCTACCACAAACACGAAATAAATCAGCCAATACCAGGGGCTGTTTCCGCCAAAGACATTCTGAGCGCCTAGAGCAAAGTTGGCAATCCATGTTGTTTCAGATGTGACAAAGAAACTGGCGATGATGGCCGGGAAAGTCAACAAAGATTGAGCAAAGATCAACGGGATCATACCCGCCATATTGACACGCAAGGGCAAAGTGCCCTTCACGGGCATCGACATACGACGGCCTACGCGCCGTCCGGGGTACATTACAGGCACATTACGTTGACCCTGTTGTACGATAACGATCACGAAAATGATCAATATCATCAGGATGACCGAAAATCCCAACATTAGCCAGCGATATTCATTATTGAGCAATGATGCAAAGTTCTGCGGAATACGCGAGACGATGCCAGCAAAAATGAGCAATGAAAGACCCTGATTACGGATGCCATATTCCGAGATTAACTCGCCGAGCCAAATGGCAAACATAGTTCCAGCCGTCATACTGAAGATAATCGCCAACGATGGCAAAAGCGCACTGCCAGTAAAACCGTAATTATCGATAATTGGTGCGCCAGCAAAGCTCCCAAAGATACGAATCTGCGATATGGCTTGAAGAGCCGCCATGGGAACTGCCAAAATGTAGGTCCATTTCTCCATCCATTTTTGGCCTTCACGAGGATCATCTTCCATTCGACGCTGCAAGGCAGGAATTACCGGCACGAGCAACTGGAGGATAATCTGGGCGGTAATATACGGATAAACGCCCATCGCCATTACTGAGAAATTAGATACCGTACCACCTGAAAGCATATCCAGGATTCCAACCAAAGTGCCAGCGGCGCCACCACCCGTCAGGATGGAAGAAAGCGCAGCACGATTCACACCCGGTACGGGTATCTGCGCAGCCAGGCGATAGATCACCATTACGCCCAGTGTGATCAACAATTTTCGTCGGATGTCTCGGGCTGTCCACAGATAGCGCCAAGCAGACCGCTTCATAATTGGCTCCTTAATATTAGTTAGATTGGCCTCGTTTAGTCGTATCCGCCGGTTACATCCGACTAATACAACCAGAAAATAAAATTAAATCCGAAAAACGATTACGACCACTCTAAAATTTCTACACTGCCACCAGCCGCTTCAATTTTGGTGCGCGCACCATCGGATATTCGATGTACGCTGACCTTGAGGGCTTTTTTGATTTCGCCTTCACCCAAAATCACCACTGGGTTGCGCTCATCTTTTAACATACGCGCTTCTGCCAGAGTTTCGGGAGAGACTGCGCTGCCTTTTTTGAAATCTTCAAGTTGATACAGGTTGATTTCATTAAAGATTACACGATAAGGTGGGGTGAAACCACGTTTGAAAGGCAATCGGCGGAAGAATGGCAAGTTGCCGCCCTGATGCCAGAGGGGTGTGCCGCCGCCGCTCCGGGAATTCTGACCGTTATAACCACGGCCAGCAGTTTTACCTTGCCCGGCAGAAATACCGCGACCCAAACGTTTTCTTCGTTTTGTAGCGCCGTCATTCGGCTTCAAGTTATGCAATTTCATTGTTCTACCTACTCTTCAACCCGTACCAAATGGCTGACTTTATCGATCATACCGCGGATGACAGCAGTATCTTGCTGTTCAACAGTATGGTTGATTCGACGAAGTCCCAAAGCACGGACTGTATTTTTTTGTCGCATAGGATAGCCAATTGGGCTTTTCACCAGCGTGATTTGCAGTACTTTCGGTTGAGATTTTTTCTTAGCCATATCTCTTATCCTTTATTCCAGTACGGCAAGACACGTTCAACTGGGATACCGCGCTCACTGGCAACCTGCTTGGGGGTTTTCAATTGATCCAGCGCAGCCATAGCAGCATATACCACGTTAAGGTCGTTATTGCTGCCAAGAGATTTGGTCAGAATATCTGAAATGCCTGCAGCTTCAAGCACAGCACGCACACCACCGGCTGCAATAACACCCGTACCACGCGATGCGGGTTTTAGTAACACGCGAGCGCCACCCACCTTGCCGATTACTTCATACGGAATGGTGGTATCAAAGATCGCTACACGGTGCATGTTTAGGTGAGCTTGCTTCACGGCCTTGCGGATCGCATCGGGAACAGAGTTCGCTTTCCCGCTGCCAACGCCAACGCTACTTGCGTTATCGCCAACGACAACTGTCACACGGAACGAAAAACGACGGCCACCTTTTACCACAGTAGCAACACGCCGAATTTCAATTACGCGCTCATCGAATTCTTGTTCAGCTTGATAGTTCGCCATATCTATCTCCTCGAAATTAGAACTGCAAGCCACCGTCGCGAGCGCCATCAGCGAGCGCACGTACACGCCCGATATAGCGATATCCACCGCGATCAAAGACAACTTGTTTTATACCCGCTGCTTGTGCGCGTTCAGCAACAGCTTTGCCGACCAGTTGGGCCTGTTCTGTTTTATTCAGGCCATTCATTTTCTTGCGCAGTTCGCCGTCGATCGAGGATGCCGAGGCCAATGTATGGCCAGCTTCATCATCAATCACTTGAGCGTAAATATCGCCCAAACTACGGAAAACATTTAGGCGGGGTCTCTCCGGAGTGCCTGCAACTGTTTTTCGTACGCGGTTATGACGCCGAATACGAGCCGCAGATCGTGTTTTTAGTTTTGCCATAATTACACCTTACCAGCTTTACCAGCCTTACGGCGGATTCGCTCGTCCTGATATTTAATACCTTTGCCTTTATAAGGCTCGGGCGGACGGACTTTTCGTATATCGGCAGCTACCTGTCCTACCTGAGCTTTGTCGAAACCTCTGACACGCACAATGCGGTTGCGGTCTTCGACAGCAAATTCTATGCCCTCAGGCGGTACAATCTCAACCGGGTGTGAGTACCCAACATTGAGAACCAGGTTGTTGCCATTCATCTCACCACGGTAGCCAACGCCATTGATCTCAAGAATTTTCTCGAAACCATCGGTAACGCCAACTACCATGTTGTTAATAATTGCTCTTGTCATGCCATGCATGGCGCGATGTTTGCCTTCATCCGAAGGACGCTCAACGGTAATGATCCCAGAATTCAGGGAAATTTTCATTGAGGCAGGGAATGTATGTTCCATCTGGCCTTTGGGGCCTTTGACGTTCACATACGTTCCCTTGATTTTCACTTCTACGCCCTGCGGCACATCCACTGGTAAACGACCAATTCGTGACACAGTTCAACCTCCTGGATTGTTGATCAGGTAATTCTGATCTCCAATCGCTATTACCAAATCTTACACACGACTTCACCGCCCATACCCAGTTTTCGGGCTTCACGGCCAGTCATAACGCCCTTCGAAGTGGAGAGGATGGCAATGCCCATCCCAGACAACACCCAGGGAATATCTTGTTTTCCAGTGTATACCCGTCGTCCGGGTTTACTGACTCGCTTTAAGCCTGTCAGTACCGGTCGTCGGTCACGCCGTTCACCAACGTATTTCAAACGAATACTGAGAATTATCTCTCCAATACGTTCGCCATCTTTTACGTCGTAATCGGCTATAAAACCTTCAGTTTTTAAGATCTTGGCGATTGCTACCTTTATCTTCGAACTGGGCATTGTGGTCACTGTCTGACCAGCCATGCCAGCATTTCGGATACGAGTCAGCATATCGGCAATGGGATCACTAACACTCATGCGTCAACCTCCGCCCGGATTACCAGGAAGCTTTTCTTACGCCAGGGATCTTGCCATCTAGCGCTAATTCTCGGAAACAAATGCGGCATAAGCCGAAGCGGCGAATATAACCACGCGGTCGCCCACACTGCTTACAACGATTCCGTACGCGAGTTTTATACTTACGTCGGTCTTCTCGAACAACCATGCATGTCTTAGCCATTGTTTATCCTTCCTTCCTAAACGGCATCCCCAGCATTCGTAACAATTCGCGACCTTCTTCATCGGTTTTTGCGGTTGTTACCACCGTAATTTCTAGGCCGCGCAATTTATCAATTTTGTCGTACTGAATTTCTGGGAATACCAGTTGTTCACGTAGACCTAAAGTGTAGTTACCGCGCCCATCAAATGAATCAGGGGAAATACCACGAAAGTCACGCACACGCGGTAAAGCTACATTCATCAGACGATCCAAGAAAGCCCACATACGAAAACCGCGTAGGGTAACTTTGGTGCCGATGGGGCTGCCTTCGCGCAATTTGAAAGCAGCAATACTCTTTCGAGCACGGGTAATAATAGGTTTCTGCCCGGTAATCGTTGTAAGATCACCCACAGCAGCTTCGAGGGCTTTGGCATTTTCTAAAGCCTCGCCAACACCGATATTGACAACCACTTTCTGGATACGGGGGACTTGCATAATATTACCCAGATTCAGTGTCTTCATCAGGTCCGGAACAATTTCTTGGTAACGTTCTTTCAATATCATTGTTTCACTCTCACAGACCTCAGTCAATCAGCGCGTCGCAACGCTTGCAAACACGATGAGAGCCATCTTCATCGCGCTGTAAACCAACGCGTGTGGCCTCACGACAGGAAGGGCAAACCAACATTACATTGGAAATGTGCATTGGGGCTTCGAATTCAATGATTCCCGGGGCCATACTGCGCCCCTGAGCTTGATATTGGCCCTGGTGCTTTTTGCGAATATTGATGCTCTGCACAGAGACGCGGCCCTTAACGGGATAGACCTTAATCACTTCGCCGCGTTTACCCTTATCTTCGGAGCGGCCACTGATAATTTCTACAGTATCGCCTTTTTTAATTTTTACTTTCACGTTTTTCGCTCCTACTACTCACTGGCACTTATAGACTTTCTGGCGCCAGCGAAACAATTTTCATATAGCCTTTTTCGCGCAATTCGCGGGCAACTGGGCCAAAGATGCGCGTCCCTTTCGGGTTCTGGCTATCACCATCAAGGATGACAACCGCATTATCATCGAACCGAATGTGACTTCCATCGGAACGGCGCCAACCTTTTTTGGTACGAACAACCACAGCTCGGACGACATCACTCTTTTTTACAGCACCATGCGGTGTGGCTGATTTTACTGTACCAACAATAATATCGCCCACGCTGGCATAACGGCGCTTTGATCCGCCTAACACCTTGATCACGAGCAATTCGCGGCCGCCGGTGTTATCTGCAATACGTACTCTTGATTCTTGTTGGATCATTTTTAGGCCTCGATTTCATCTACTACACTGAGGGCAGCTTGATTGCCCTGGAGTAGTTCTTCCACAACCCAGCGTTTGTGGCGCGAGATCGGGCGGCTTTCAACAATTTGGACTTCATCGCCAACCTTGCAACCCAATTCGTCATGAGCCATAAACCGGTTGCTGTCGGATACGATCTTGCCATAAAAACGGTGTCGATAAGTGCGGGTGACTTCAACAACGACGGTTTTTTGCATCTTAGCGCTAACTACAATTCCAGTTAAACGACGGCGATTGTTCATGCTTCACCTTCCATAGATACTTCACGATGCCGTTCGCTGATGATGGTTTGATAGCGAGCAATATCTCGGCGGACAAGACGAATTCTTGTAAAGTCCACCAATTCGCCCGAGGCTTGTTGAAAACGGAGTTTCATTAGTTCTTCTCGCGCTTCATCAATCTGATCACGGATTTCATCGGTAGTGAGTTCTCGAATTTCTACTGCTTTCATGGTTATTCTCCTGCTGCCGAGTCGCTGACGATGATTCTGGTCTTGACAGACAATTTGTAAGAAGCCAGTTTCAAAGCTCTTTTGGCAATATCTTCAGGGATACCACCACCGATTTCGAACATAATTCGACCCGGTTTTACAACAGCAGCCCAGTAATCCACATCGCCCTTTCCTTTACCCATTCGGCTTTCAGCCGCACGTTTTGTGATGGGTTTATCCGGAAAGATACGAATCCACACTTTTCCACGACGGCGCATAGCACGCACCATGGCACGGCGAGCGGACTCAATTTGGCGAGCCGATATCCAGCCCGGCTCCAGCGACTGAAGGGCATATTCGCCAAAATGGATTTCAGAGCCGCGCTGGGCCTTGCCTTTCATGCGACCGCGCATTTGTTTACGATACTTTACACGCTTTGGCATCAACATAGTTGATCACTCTCTCGTTATCTGAGTCGTTATACAACGATTTCAGAAAACACTACTCGCTTATATAAACGCCCTCAGTAGCTTCAGGTATTTCAGCTATTTCAGGGAAGATCTCTCCCTTATAAATCCACACCTTGATGCCAATGCGGCCATAGGTCGTACTGGCTTCGGCTACTGCATAATCGATATTGGCACGCAGGGTTTGGCGAGGGACACGACCTTCACGCATGTGAATGGTTCGAGCCATTTCAGAGCCACCCAAACGTCCAGCCACCTGCACCCGGATACCTTCAGCACCCTGACGCATTGCCTGTCCGATCGCACGCTTCATCGCTCGCGAGAAGCTAATGCGCCGTTCTAACTGTCCAGCAATATTCACGGCAACCAGGTAGGCGTCCAAATCGGGATTTTCAATCTCTTTAATATCGAGATCAATTTTCATACCAACCAGTGCTTCTAGATTGGTGCGCACGATTTTCACATTGGCACCTTTGCGGCCAATAAATACACCCGGTTTCGCGGTATGAACAATTACACGAACTTTGCCAGGAAATCGTTCAATTTCGACGCGAGAAACACCGGCACGGTCGTTCTCTGCATAGATCATTTTACGAACAGCTATATCTTGGTGTAGTTGCTCAACGTAATTTTCACCTTCGGCGTACCAACGGGCATCCCAATCACGGTTGATTCCTAGACGAAAACCAATTGGATTAACTTTGCGACCCATAATTTCTCCTCAACTAAGCTTCTCGTTCTCGCAGAACAACGGTAATGTGCGATGAACGCCGCAGCCATGGCTTGAAACGACCTCGAGCGCCGAAACGACGCCATTTGCGTGTGGGTCCTTGATCTGCAAAGATACGGTAGATGTACAGATCATCACGGCTTATGCCAAAATTTTCTTCGGCATTCGCCATCGCCGAAGCAATTAGTTTCGATACTGGCTTAGCAGCTTTATTCTGCACAAATTTCAGTGTATCCAGCGCAGCGAGTACATCATGGCCTCGCACTAAATCAACCACCAAACGGGCTTTCTGCTGAGAAATCTGAACATTGCGGGCATGAGCGCTAATATCTTGTGTCATGTTTTACCTCACTTCCGCTTTTTCTCTACGACGTGCCCACGAAACGTGCGCGTATGAGCAAACTCGCCAAGACGATGGCCAACCATATTCTCTGTAATATAAATCGGAACATGACGACGACCATCGTGGACGGCAATTGTGTGCCCCACCATTTGGGGGAAGATCACACTCGCGCGACTCCAGGTACGAATTACTTTCTTATCGCCACTTGCGTTCATGGCTTCAACTTTTTTCAGTAGTTTAGGGCTAATAAAAGGCCCTTTTTTGAGTGATCTTGACATATCTCTCTAGTCTCCTGGTCTCCTGGTCTCTTAGCCGCACATCGTATAGCCCGAGGGCTATCTGACTACCAGACTAACTGACCGATCCGACTATTCGTTAGCGACGCTTCTTACCGCGACGACGAACGATATATTGATCTGTACGCTTATTGCTGCGGGTTCTCTTACCAAGCGTTTTCTTGCCCCAGGGGCTTTTCGGGCTTGGCATACCAATTGGGGATCGACCCTCACCACCACCATGCGGGTGATCGCGGGGACTCATTGCAGAACCACGTACCGTGGGGCGAATCCCCAAGTGACGTTTACGCCCGGCTTTCCCTAAACGGATACTGCCATGATCCAGATTGCCAACTTGCCCAATTGTGGCATAGCAATCGCGATGCACAAGGCGAATTTCGCCCGATGGCAGTCGGACATGTGCGTAGCTGCCTTCTTTGGCCAGCAACTGCGCAGCCGTACCGGCCGAGCGCACCATCTGACCACCACGTCCTGGCTGAAGTTCGATATTATGAATCATCGTACCGGTCGGGATATGGCTGATTGGCATACTATTGCCAGGTCGAACATCAACATCGGGGCCAGCAAGGACGGTATCGCCAACTTGTAAGCCGATTGGGGCAATAATATAACGCTTTTCGCCATCCGCGTAATTGAGCAAAGCCAGGCGAGCTGTACGGTTGGGATCGTATTCAATCGCTGCAACACGAGCCGGAATACCACGCTTGCTTCGTTTGAAATCGACCAAACGAATTTTGCGACGATGTCCGCCACCTCGATGGCGAACCGTGATACGTCCTGATGCATTACGACCACCGCGGCTGCGGCGAGGCATCAGTAACGAGCGCTCCGGTTTGTCTTTGGTAATTTCTTCAAATGTATAGCCTGTGCTATCCCGCATACCGGGGGTCACGGGCTTATATTTCTTGACAGCCATGATTAACGTACTCCTTCGAAGGCATCGATGGTGTCGTCAGGATCCAAGGTCACGAGTGCTTTTTTATATGCACTACGGCGAACCAATAACCGACGACTGAGCGCACGACGACCGCGTTTTGCGGGCATAACCATGGTATTTACGCGCACCACATTCACATCGAACAGAGCTTCTACTGCATCTTTAATCATCGTCTTGGTTGCGGATTTATCCACCTCAAACGCATATTGATGCAATTTCGTAAACTGGTGGCTCGATTTCTCTGTCCACAACGGGCGCTTCAAAACTTCATAAACACTTATAGCCATATCTACCTCTCAATTATCCCAAATGGTCCAAAATCGCATCCAAAGCTTGAAGAGGTAGGATGAGTTTATCGTAGCTCAACAGGTCACGAATGTTGAGGTAATTTACCAGCAAGGTTTTTGCATTGGGCAAATTACGGGCCGATAATTCAACGGCTTCATAAACTGCATCCTTCGCAGGAATTACGATCAATGCACTAGAGTCCTTTGCCAGAACATCCAGAGCCTGTGCCATGAGACGGGTTTTTACTTCGTCCAGCTTGAGTTCATCTACGACAATGATTTCATTACCGGCTGCTTTGGCGGATAATGCAGAACGAAGGGCCGCTCGGCGCATTTTGAGGGGCATCTTCTTGGCGTAGTTGCGCGGACGGGGGGTGTGTGCCTTACCGCCACCGGGCCAAAGCGGTGAGCGAGTTGAACCCTGTCGTGCACGGCCAGTGCCTTTCTGCCGCCAAGGTTTACGCCCGCCACCCGAGACTTCACCCCGGTTTTTTGTCTTATGCGTCCCCAAGCGTGCGTTTGCCATTTGGCGCACATACGCCTGGTGCATTAGATCGACATTAATGGAGGTTTCAAAAATCGCTACCGGCAAATCGACGGTATTGATTTTTTCACCTTTCATATTCAGAACATTCACTTCCATGATCGCTTCGCTCCCAACTCTACTGCTTGCGCGTTTCCTTGACCACAACAAGGCTTCCCTTGGGGCCAGGAATAGCACCGCGTACACCGATGAGATTACGTTCAGCGTCTACCAAAACCACTTCTAAGTTCTGGGCGGTAACACGCTGATTACCCATATGACCCGGCATACGCTTGCCAGGGAAAACTCTAGCGGTGCCTGATGTAGCGCCAATAGAGCCTACTGCTCGATGACGATCTGACTGACCATGCGTTTTCGGTCCACCGGCAAAACCGTAGCGTTTTACTGCACCGGCAAAGCCACGGCCTTTACTTCGGCCAACCACATCTACATGATCGCCATTCTCAAACACTTCAACAGTAATCTGGTCGCCTTCCTCTACACCAGGGTTTTTTGCCTGGAATTCGCGCAAAAAGCGCAGGGGCGGCAGATCATTGCGTTTCAAGTGTCCAAGCTGACCACCTGTCAGACGCCGAGGGTTAGATTCACCAAAACCCAGCTGTACAGCAGAATAACCATCATTCTCCACGCTGCGCACCTGGGTAACATAGCAAGGCCCAGCTTCAATTAATGTAATCGGGATTGCCTCACCGACGCCATTGAAAATCTGGGTCATGCCAATTTTCTTTCCAATCAGCCCTTTCAACATTTCGGTTGTTCTCCTTATTTTTTCTTAGACCCGAGAGGCTATTCGTATTCGCTTCCAGGTCTGGTATCGAGGGACTGTTAGTCTGGGCTTGACTGCATCATCCCAAAATAGCGCAGTTAGGTACTCGCTGCGACATGGGGTATTTCCTGTCGCTGGCGCAATAACTCTTACGCTATTTTTTGTGCGTTAATGCACTGGTATTGGTTTACTTATAAAATTCAACCAATGCACTAACTAAACAAAAAATAAACAACTAAATTTTGATCTCAATATCCACGCCTGCGGGCAAATTCAGCCGCATTAGCATATCGATGGTTTTCGAGTCCGGTTCGAGTACATCAATCAAACGATTGTGTGTACGCACTTCGAAATGTTCATGCGAGTCTTTATCAATAAAAGTTGAGCGACGAACAGCAAAACGTTCAATTTTAGTGGGTAGTGGCACAGGCCCCACAACGCGGGAACCGGTTCGTTCAGCGGTGTCCACAATGCGTTTTGCTGATTGATCTAAAACTCGATGATCGTAAGCTTTCAGGCGAATGCGTATCTTTTGGTCAGCCATATTTTACCTATTCAATGATCTTAGTGACAACACCAGCACCTACGGTCA
>ERZ890953.619-NODE-619-length-19978-cov-5.979722_pt1 | contig 19978 bp, 18 predicted proteins | sample MGYA00521264_ERZ890953 | MGnify/ENA primary metagenome ERZ890953 (study PRJEB32303, sample SAMEA104408629) | aquatic metagenome | biome: Brackish water; feature: Chemocline; material: water | place: Baltic Sea | collected 2014-10-26T21:54:00 | depth 200 m ...
CGTTCGCTAGATCTGGAATTAACTGCGTTGCACTTCAGAGTTGAATCCGCCTAGTTATTTAAGCTTACAATAATCACTTATAGTTTTGCCTGGTTTAAAAAAGCTTAACCTGTTCTCGTAATTCATTTATCCTGCTATTGAATGATTTTTCCATTCTTTCTATCTCATCTAAAACCGCTTTTTTACGATCAGCTGTATTCTCTGATTGAATTACGACTTTATCCAGTTCTGCAATAGCTTCCTGTAAAATAGGAGATATATCAGATGATTTACCATACTCAGGTTTACCACTATCAGTAATGATAGTATTAACAGATCGTCCGAATTTATATTTTCGACTACTTGGTAATAATGAACCCTTTGCCCTTTTATAATAAATTTTTAAAACATCTTTATTTCCATCCTCACGTAATGTGTAACGTATAACTTGAGCAGGATTATTTACCCCCATCGAAGCTAGTGCTGAAGTTGATTTGTCTTCTGTATCTTTCAACTTAACAGCTTTAACCTTATCAGTATTCTCTTTGTTACTATTATTACCTTTCATCATTTCTATCACCTTTCATATTTAAAAATTAAGTTTTTCTAAGTCGAAACAGCATTATTCTTTGTACAAAAATAAGCAAATTTACTCTGCCTCAATAATGACTAAAATTTTTCTAACACTTAAACACAGTTTAAAAGTAAAGAGAAAACTCAGCTATAACCCTCCCTCTGCCCCAGCATTTTTCTCGTAACCAGCACTACTCCTTTTGCTGTCACTCGATACCCATTCGCCTTATCCTGTTCCACGTCATAACCGATAACAGTACCTTCCGGAACTTCACATCCACGATCAATAATCGCACGGCGAATCCTGCAATTTCTATGGACAATAACTTCGGGTAACAACACGGACTCTTCTATTTCTGAATAGGAATGCAACCTGACATTTGAAAACAATAAAGATCTGTCAATTTTGCTGCCTGAAATAATACAACCACCCGATATAGTTGAATCAACAGCCATTCCACGACGATCATCATCATTAAATACAAATTTGGCGGGCGGTAACTGAGGCTGGTAAGTCCATGTTGGCCAGGTCGGGTCATACAGGTCCAGTTCAGGCTCTACTGAAATTAATTCCATATTAGCTTCCCAGTAGGAATCGAGGGTGCCCACGTCTCTCCAATAAGCACGTTTTTTTGTTTTCGGATCACGAAACGGAAAGGCAAGCACTTTATGTTTGTTGATAATTTTTGGAATAATATCGTTCCCAAAATCATGAGTAGAAGCGGGGTTTCTGGCATCTTCCTCAAGTACGTCAAACAGGAATTGTGTATTGAAAATATAATTTCCCATTGATGCCAGGGTAAGGTTTTCCTCGCCGGGTATGGGCGTCGGGTGGGCGGGTTTTTCTTCAAAGCCGATAATATTTCTCTCTTCATCGACACTCATCACGCCAAATGAACCAGCCGCTTCCTCGATTGGAACTTCCAGACAGCATACAGTCATATCTGCTCCTCGAGAGACATGCTCAGCCAGCATATCACCATAATCCATCTTGTAGATATGGTCCCCGGAGAGTATCAATACATATTCCGGACATTCTGCTCGGATAATATCAAGATTTTGAAAAATTGCATCGGCTGTTCCCTGGTACCAGTCTCCGGAAGAGCGCTGAGATGCGGGGTAAATCTCAATGTATTCCCCCAGTTCTTTTTTAAACATACTCCAGCCATGAACAAGATGCCTGATCAGCGAGTGTGCCTTGTATTGAGTGAGAACAGCCACTCTCCTTATTCCTGAATTAATGCAGTTTGAAAGTGGCCAGTCTATGATGCGAAATTTACCTCCGAAATATAATGCAGGTTTTGCTCTCCAGTCAGTGAGTTCATAAAGCCTGGAACCTCTGCCGCCTGCTAACACCAGGGCTAGCGTATTTTTTGTCAGCAAGTCAATACGGGGACAATCCTCCGACCCCTTATCTTGTGCACCCTGTTTATCATTATTTTCCATAGTGTCCTCTTTATTCATCAATTGTTTGTTTTAGTTGCCGTGGTAAGTATCACAACGCTGCGCTGTGCTATTTTGAGCGTTGTATCAAAAGGCTTATCAGGTCTATTCGGGATACCACTTTCCAATGCGGTATCAACTAACCAATGCCAGCTTTTTTCGCCGTAATTGAGAGGTAATGTAAAATCCAGCGATTCACTGGAGTTATTAAAAACGATAAGTAAATAGCTGGATTTGTCGTCCGCAGCCTTCGTTGCGAGCATATACCCGAGGACAGAACTTTGATGATCCTGCCACTGTTTATCATGCATTTCCTCGCCATCACGGTTCAACCAGACAACACCAAAATCATCAGAGTCTGGAGGCTGATGGATATAATGCGAGCACCTTAAAACGGGGAACTTACGGCGCAACTGCAACAGCTGGGTCACAAAAACGGTTAACTTTTTATCAGTTGAAGAATCCACTGACCAGTCAATCCAGCTTATCTGGTTATCCTGACAGTAGGCATTGTTATTTCCCTGCTGACTCCGGTTACGTTCATCCCCCGCCTGCAGCATCGGTACTCCCTGAGAAACGAACAAACTGACCAGTAAATTGCGTTGTTGTCTGCGACGCTGAATTTCTATATCGGCATCATCGGTTTGCCCCTCAACCCCAAAATTATCACTCAGGTTCTCCCCATGTCCGTCGTTATTATTTTCCCCATTTGCTTCGTTATGGCGCTGATTAAAGCTGACCAGGTCACGCAATGTAAAACCATCGTGGCTGGTGATAAAGTTGATGCTAGCCTGTGGTTTACGTCCGCTACCTTCAAAAATATCACTGGAGCCGTGCAAACGGCCTGCAAATGTTGGCAAAATACCCGGCTCTCTTCGCCAGAAACGTCGTACAGCATCACGATAACTGTCATTCCACTCGCTCCATTGTGCTGGAAAATTACCTAGCTGGTAACCGCCCGGACCTATATCCCAGGGTTCGGCGATCAATTTGCTACCCGCTAACTCGGGATCCTGGGCGAGAGCCTGAAAAAAACTGGCCTGCCGATTATATCCATCTGGCTCACGCCCTAATACCGGCGCCAGATCAAAGCGAAATCCATCAACGCCCATCTCGGATGACCAGTAACGCAGACTGTCCATAATCAGTTGCATAACTCTGGGGTGGCTTATATCCATAGTATTTCCACAACCCGTATCATTCACATAATAACGTGAATTCGCTGCTTCCAGATGATAATAACTGGCATTGTCTATGCCCCGAAAACTGAGCGTTGGTCCCAGCTCATTACCCTCGCAGGTATGGTTATAAACCACGTCAAGAATAACTTCCAGGCCGGCATCATGCAGGCGTTCAACCATCCTTCTAAATTCCGTGGCATCCTGCCTCTCAGTACTCTGGTAACGGGAGTGGGGAGTAAAAAAATTAAACGTGTTATACCCCCAGTAATTAGTCAGCGATTTTTTATACAGGTGATTTTCATTAATAAAAGCATGCACCGGTAACAATTCAACACTGGTTATACCCAGTGCTTTAATGTAGTCGATTACCTTATCATCACACAGACCGGCATAGGTCCCGCGCTCTGATTCGATAACTTCCGGATGCAGTTTAGTAAAGCCACGAACATGTGTTTCATAAATACTGGTTTGATGCCAGGGAATACGGGGTTTGACTACCGACAAAGGTGCCAGCGGAGAACTCACTACAGACTTGACCATCCAACGCGAATTATCCCGCACATCAAACGATAAATCCTCTTCTGCATGGTCATATTGATAGGCTAAATGACTGTCATGCCAGCTAAATTTACCGTGTAATTCTTTCGCATACGGATCAAGCAGTAACTTATGATGGTTGAAGCGGTGACCCGCATGCGGATCAAAGGGGCCATAGACTCTATAGCCGTATATGGCACCGGGTGATAAACCGGGTAGATATCCGTGCCATACATCTTGCGTTTTTTCCGCTAAAACATATCGCGCTATTTCTGTACGCCCTTCGGCATTAAACAGGCATAGCTCCACTTTTTCTGCATGGGCCGAAAACAGCGCAAAATTTACGCCTTCACCATCCCAGCTTGACCCGAGAGGAAAACATTGACCGCTTAGCATTGTGCTGGTTTTTTTCTTCATATCGATTTCTCAAAAATAAGTGTTGCCAGTGGTGGCAGGGTAATTGTGAGATATCCATTCTGTAAATCAAAGTGATCCTGACTAATATGCAAGCCTCCGGCATTACCCATATTAGAACCACCATACTGTTCAGCATCGGTATTTAAACACTCCCTGTAATAGCCGGCTTCAGGCACCGCTATTCTATAGTCATAATGCGGTGTCGGCGTTAGATTGATGACAACCAGCGCCGGCGGAGTACCGGCATCGCCACGCCTGATAAATGCTAATATTGAGTGTTCTCTATTATTGACATCCAGCCATTCAAATCCACTACCATCACTATCACGCTGATGTAATGAGGGCATTTCTCTGTAGATGCGATTTAAATCCCGGACCAGTTTCTGTAAACCATTGTGTTGAGGGTATTCCAGCAGATTCCAGTCCAGACTCTGATCGTGATTCCATTCATTTCGCTGGCCAAATTCTCCTCCCATAAACAACAGTTTCTTGCCAGGATGGGTCCACATGAACCCCAGGTAAGCACGCAAATTGGCAAACTTCTGCCAGTCATCTCCCGGCATTTTATTAATCAGGGAACCTTTGCCATGCACAACTTCATCATGACTTAACGGTAAGATAAAGTTTTCACTGTACGCATACACCAGACTGAAAGTTATTTCATTATGATGAAATTTTCGGTGTACCGGGTTCCGCTCCATGTAACTCAGCGTGTCATTCATCCACCCCATGTTCCATTTAAAGCCAAACCCCAGACCACCGGAAGAAACCGGTCTGGAAACGCCCGGCCAGTCAGTCGATTCTTCAGCAATCATCATGACCCCGGGGTAGTTAAAATAAACCCGGCTATTAATCTGCCTCAACAGTTCAATCGCATGCAGGTTTTCCCGTCCACCCTGAGCATTGGCTATCCATTCGCCATCTTTTCGGCTGTAATCCAGATACAGCATGGACGCGACTGCATCCACCCGTAATCCATCAATATGAAATTCATCCAGCCAGTACATCGCATTACTGAGTAAATAACTGATGACTTCTCGCCGCCCGTAGTTATAGATCAGCGTATTCCAGTCCGGATGATATCCCTGACGCTTATCTGCGTGTTCATAAAGGGCAGTACCATCAAAGTGTCCCAGTCCATGTTCATCGGTTGGAAAATGCCCCGGAACCCAATCCAGCAGTACGCCTATACCCCTGTTATGACAGCAGTCGACAAAATATCTCAAGTCGTCCGGCGAGCCGAAACGACTGGTCGGCGCATACATGCCAATAGGCTGATAGCCCCACGAACCATCAAAGGGAAACTCACTTAACGGCATAAACTGGATATGGGTAAACCCCATATCGACCACGTAAGGGATCAAATCATCTGCCAGTTCACGGTAACTCAGGTAACGGTTACCTTCATCTTGAATCCGCTTCCAGGAGCCCGCATGAACCTCATAAATTGACATGGCCTGTTTATAAGGGTCAACATCAGCTCTTGCTGACAACCAGTTTTGATCTGTCCATGGGTAATAGAGACTATGAATGGTTCTTGATGCAGTTTCCTGAGCATCTGCTGTGGCAAAACCATAAGGATCAGCTTTTAGAGGCAACAGCTTTCCATCAGCCGCGCGGATCTCATATTTATACAAAACACCATCTCCAAGACCCGGAACAAACAGTTCCCAGACGCCCGACGCCTGATGTTTTCGCATAACGTGCAGTCGGCCATCCCAGCGATTAAAGCCCCCCACTACTGATACCCGTTTTGCTGATGGAGCCCACACTACAAACATCTTGCCTGCAACATCATCCACTTCAATTTCATGAACGCCCATCCAGTGGTACAAACGCTCCTGGGTGCCCTCACCAAACAGGTACAGGTCATCTTTACTCAGTTGTGATGCAAAGCGATAAGGGTCTTCCAGCTCAAGGTTTAAATCGGGGTATTTTACACTAAACCGATATTTGAACTTATTGCGCCGTTGCTGCATGGTTGCTACAAAAAGCCCGTTATGATGTAGTCGCTGCATTGCCGCTACTTTACGCCCATCCCTGCTGGCGATAACATCAACTGATAAAGCTCCAGGTAATAATGCTCTGACAACCAGCCCCTGTTCAAGCTGATGCATACCCAACACGGAAAACATATCGTCGTATGTACCAGATACGAGTGCATTGATTTCTGATTCATTCATTGATGTTTAATTCCTGACATTGCTTTAACCACTGTAGTTTTACCTTTAATATGCCATATCCCGATATTTTTGTGTTAACACACTCATTACCCTCAATTCCTTCAAAAAGAGACGCAATATGCCCATCTAAAAATAACCTGAGCACACACGTCCAAGAGGAGGAAATACTTTTGAAATTGATCTAAAACTTCAATAGCCTGGCAAAATCATATAGAGAAAATTACTCATCTACCTTAATTTTAAAGCCGAAACTAAATGCTAAAACTATCAACTGGTATAAAATGCTTACCCGTTTATCTCATTTAACCAGGGGGGTGACGCCCCTGCTTTACCCACCACAAACCCAGCCACTTTTGTTGCAAACTGAAGCGCTGTACTCAGCTGGTATGCATTAATTTTCGATAATTTTTGCTTTGATAAAATTCCTGAACTTCGCAGGCTACTCAACATGCCCGCATTGAAGGTATCTCCTGCACCAACAGTATCTACCACCTCAACTACTTCTGCCGGCACCTTGATATCTAAAGTTCGAGTAATAGCCCTCGAACCTGATTTACCCATTGTCAGAATAACAATTGATACACCTGAATCTAACCAGTTAACAGCAGCTTCTTCAAATCTAGAGCCTGGTTGCAGCCACTCCAGATCTTCATCTGAAACCTTGATGATATCTGACATTCCAATCATTCGATTTAAACGGCCCCTATAACTGGACTCGTCGCTAATAAAGCTCGGCCTTATGTTCGGGTCAAGTGAGATAATCCGATCAGCATGATTCCGTTGCATGAGTTCTTCAAATGCAGAGCCACAGGGTTCAGGAATAAGACTAATGGCCCCGAAATGGAGAGCTAGTACCGAATCTGGAAATTCTGGCAGCATAGTGATATCTAACGAGCGCCCGGCTGAATTTTCATCCATAAACGAATATTCAGCATGGCCATTTGTCAGTTTTACAAAAGCCAGGGTTGACGGTTTATCCAGCTTAATAACATAAGAAGTATTCACAGACGATACCTGCAGGTGTTCAATCAACTGCTGTCCAAACATATCGGTCGATACCCCGCCGAAGTAAGCTACTGGCTCCTCCAGTCTACCTAATGCCAGGGCCGTATTGAAAACGGCCCCACCCGGCACAGGAAGGTACGCATCATTGCCATCCTCAAGCTGGCGCGGAAGCATATCCATAATCGCTTCTCCACAGCATATAATTAAGGGATTACCGGTCATTAGCTTCAACCGTGACTTTACATTCTTTAGTCATCATTATTTCATCTCAATATAAGCATCCAGAGCGGCTTCCATGCCTTCGGCATAGATCATCTTTAACCAGCGCTCAAAGGATTCGGCAAAACGTGGTTGATCTGCCAGGTCACCATAGTTGTTGCGCATTTCCAGCCAGGTGCCAGGATTGCCTTTAGCTGCCCTGGCGCGTTGCTGAAGTTGGTCCCAGAAAGGATCGTTGGGCTCAATCACACTGCCATCCTCGCGGGTGCCCTCGCACATCCGGGCCCAGGCTGCCTCGACCAGTGCCAATCCCTCAACTGGTATTCCATTCGCCAGACCTTCACGTACCGTGGGCAACACCATACCAGGATGGCGTGAAGAGCCGTCAAAGGCTACACGACGCGTGGTGTCGATTATAGCAGGGTTGGCAAAACGCCGGTCAATTAGATCGACGTATTGCTCGGGCGTCATACCCGGTACAGGTACTACGTGTGGCACGATCTCTTCCAGCTGAATCTTGCGGAACATCGCATGGATTTTTACATTCGCCATGATTTCAGAAATCGTCTCGATATGCAGCACCTCAGCCACGTTCACAATAAGTTGATGACCTGCGTTTAGAATACGAATTTTTTGCGCTTCATAGCCGTGTACATTGTCCGAGAAAGTAGCACCTGCCCTGTCCCAGTCGGGCCGGCCAGCGCAGAATTTATCTTCGATAACCCATTGACGGAAATTTTCGTGAGTGACTGGAACTGCATCATCGATACCAAATTCTTTCACCAGTGCCAGTTCCTTAGGCCCGGTAGCCGGTACGATACAGTCCACCATCGAGTTAGGGAAGGTGCAATGATGATCGATCCAGTCGGCCAGCTCGGGATCAGATAATCTCGCTAGCGATACACAGGTCTGGCGTAAAATATCGCCATTACCCTGCAGATTATCGCAACTCTGGCCGGTAAAGGGACCAATGCCCTTATCGCGGCGTAACTTCAGAGCAGCGATAATCGCTCCAAAAGCGGTACGTGGCTGTGCCGGGTTAGCAGCATCATGCTGCATGTCAGGGTGAGTACTGTCGAAACCTTTGGTCGCGGGATCGATATAATAACCACCTTCCGTTACGGTCAACGAAACGATGCGAATATCCGCCTGTGCCATCCTCTCAATCAGCGGAGCATTACCTTCCTCGACCGGGACATAGTTGATCATTGATCCAACCACTTCAACGCTAGATACGCCGGAAGGATCGAGCTCAATCAATGTCGTCAGGTAATCCTGCGCTTTCATCTTTTCGCGCATTTTCTCGTCATACGGACGAACTCCTGCACCGACAATAGCCCAGTCTTTATTCAGCCCCTGCTGGAACAAACGATGCAGGTACCAGGACTGATGAGCCCGGTGAAAATTTCCCACGCCTATATGCAGGATTCCAGGGGTCAGGGTATTACGATCATAGCCGGGGATTAACACTTCTTTCCCCAGACTAGCCAGTGAATTTTGTTGTAATTTAATAGTCATAATTAACTCATCCAGTTGCCACCATCTACATTAAAAGTCTGTGCGACTACATAGTCACTCTCTGCATTGGCAAGAAAAATTGCCATTCCAGTCAGGTCTTCAGCTGTACCCATTCGTCCATAAGGCACCGCTTCACCTACCAGCCTCTTCTTTTCTCCGATGGGTCTGTTTTCATATTTTGCAAATAATGCATCAACACCATCCCAGTGATCCCCATCGACCACGCCGGGTGCTATCGCATTGACATTAATACCGTATTTAATCAAATCAAGACCAGCTGATTGCGTCAGGCTGATGACAGCGGCTTTTGTTGCACAATAGACACCTACTAAAGCCTCTCCACGTCTACCAGCCTGGCTGGCCATGTTGATAATTTTTCCTGGTTTTTTTTCATTTACCATATGCTGGGCAACAGCCTGAAGTGTAAATAATGTTCCGGCGACATTTATTTCAAAAATTCTGTCATAACTTTCCCTGCTTATTTCCAGAATTGGTGCCATATCAAACACACCCGCATTATTTATCAGAATATCAATCCCGCCAAAATGTTTTATCACTTCCTGTACGGCTTTATCAATGGAGTCTTTATTACAAACATCCATATAGACCGCAGTCGCACAGGACCCTAAATCATGCGCCGTTTTAGTAGCGGCATCCAGATTAATATCGGCAATAGCAACATTAGCACCTTCATCAATATAGGCTTTGGCAATCGTAGCCCCTATACCTCGAGCGGCACCCGTAATGAGGGCTGTTTTACCCTGTAGCCGGTTCAAAGATGAAGACCTTTTCCATCAAAACGGTGCATTGTATCAGCATCCGGTGTCATAAAGACTTTATCACCATACTTGACTGCTATATCGCCGGGAACACGAACCAGTACAGAATGCTGCCCCGGCACATCAATATGCACAAAAGTGTCAGAGCCCAGATGCTCTGCAATCCCGACAGTTCCTTCCCATTTACCTTCATCAGTTGACAACCTGAGATGTTCGGGTCTGACACCGATGGCGTGGCAATCGTATTCTTTTGCAAGATCACCCTCAAAGAAATTCATCGCCGGGGAACCGATAAAACCAGCCACAAAACGATTCTGCGGTTTGTGATAGAGTTCTAACGGGCTACCCACCTGTTCAACACGACCGGCATGCAAAACAACGATTTTATCAGCCATTGTCATCGCTTCGACCTGATCGTGGGTTACGTAAATCATGGTGGTTTTCAATTGTTGATGCAGTTCAGAAATCTCCAGTCGCATATTGACGCGTAATGCAGCGTCAAGATTTGACAGCGGCTCATCGAACAGAAACGCCTGTGGCGAACGAACTATTGCACGACCAATTGCCACCCGCTGGCGCTGACCACCGGACAGTTGTCCGGGTTTGCGATCAAGATAATCGGTCAGGTTCAGTACTCGCGATGCATCCGCAATTTTTTTATCAATGACTTCCTGACTTTCACCCGCCATTTTAAGCGGAAACGCAATATTCTTACGTACCGACATATGCGGATATAATGCGTAGGATTGAAACACCATTGATAATCCACGCTTTGCAGGACCTACATTTGTCATATCCTGCCCGGCAATATTAATAGCACCGCCAGAGATATCTTCCAGACCCGCAATTAAACGTAGCAGAGTAGATTTACCACAACCCGACGGACCTACAAATACAACGAATTCACCTTCATTGATTTCCAGATCCAGACCCGGGATAACGACTGTTTCACCGAACGCCTTTGATACATTTTTTAAAGTTATATGTCCCATTTTTCTTCCTCTTATTTCTAGGCTTCTATTTCACAGCGCCGAAAGTCAGGCCGCGAACCAGTTGTTTTTGACTAAACCAGCCCATGATAAGAATGGGGGCAATAGCCATAGTTGATGCTGCAGATAGCTTGGCGTAAAACAATCCTTCAGGACTGGAATAGCTGGCAATAAATGCAGTCAGTGGCGCCGCTTTAGCTGCGGTCAGGTTGAGAGTCCAGAATGCTTCATTCCAGGCCAGAATCACATTCAGCAACATGGTTGATGCTATACCTGGAATCGCCATCGGTGTCAGCACGTAGATAATTTCCTTAGCCAGTGATGCACCATCCATACGCGCCGCCTCCAGAATTTCTCCGGGGATTTCCTTGAAGTAGGTGTACAGCATCCAGATGATGATTGGCAGGTTGATCAGTGTCATCACAATCACCAGACCGGTACGGGTATCCAGCAAACCATAATCACGAAAGATCAGGTAAATCGGTACCAGCACACCTACCGGTGGCAACATCTTGGTAGATAGAATCCACATCAGTATATTCTTGGTGTGACGTGATGGTGAAAATGCCATCGACCAGGCAGCAGGTACCGCGATGAGCAGTCCCAGCAGGGTTGACCCCACCGAAATCACCACCGAATTCATAAAGAAGCGGAAGTAATTTGAACGCTCCATAACTTCTGTGTAGTTCTCCAGCGTCCAGCTAAAGAAAAACAGAGATGGTGGAGATGCAATTGCCTCTGATTCTGTTTTAAAACTTGTCAGAATGGTCCACAGGATGGGAAAAAAGATCAGCATCCCGAGGGTCCATGCCAGAGCAGTAAAAAACAGCTTTCTACGTTGTGTAATTTGACGTGCCATGATTATGACTCCAGGTTTTTGCCGACAATACGGACTAGAAATACTGCCACGATATTGGCCAGGATAACTGCAATAATACCGCCAGCTGATGCACCACCTACATCGAAGGTGAGTAATGCCTGCGAATAAACCAGGTAAGTCAGGTTAGTACTGTCATAACCCGGCCCCCCGTTGGTGGTTACCAGGATTTCAGCAAATACCGATAGCAGGAAGATAGTTTCAATTAGAACAACCACGGTTATGGCGCGTGCCAGATGTGGTAACGTGATATAAATAAAGACAGAGACCGGTCCGGCACCATCCATTTCAGCGGCTTCTTTCTGTTCACTATCCAGAGATTGCAGAGCAGTCAATAAGATCAGCGTGGCAAAAGGTAGCCATGACCAGGCGACGATCATAGTGACTGAAAACAGCGGCGCATGTGCAAGAAAATCAAACGGTGCAAACCCAAACAGCTTTGCGATCCAGGCAAACAGACCATTCACTGGATTCATAAACATATTTTTCCAGACCAGTGCCGAAACAGTTGGCATAACAAAGAAAGGAGCGATAACCAGGATTCTTACGATACCCTGGCCGTATATTGCCTGATCCAGCAGTAGTCCGAACAGGACGCCTCCGACCACGGTGACAAATAGCACACCCCCGACTAACAGCAGGGTATTTGCCATTGCGGAAAAGAATGCCGGATCAGTAAGGAAGTAACGATAGTTGAGCCAACCAGCCCATTCTTCAGTCCCCGGCATCAACAGGTTATAACGTTGAAAAGAGAACCAGATGGTCATGGATAGTGGAATAATCATCCAGCCCAGTAACAGCAGGATGGCTGGAGACATCATAAAACGGGCGGCAGTTTTTGTTTGAGTAGTTGCCATAGTTATGTCCTCCCGGAAATTGATTAGAAGAGATATCCAGAGTGACAGTTAGTCACCGACACTCTGGACAGGAATCAACGAAGGATTATTTGATATAACCTGACTTCATCATTTCACGAGTGGCTAATTGCTGAGCTATCTGCAGGGCGCGATCGACCGATATATTTCCAGCCAGTGCCGCTGAGAATTGCTGACCAATCACAGTTGCCATCCCCTGAAATTCAGGAATAGCCACAAATTGAACACCTACATAAGGTACCGGATCAACGGTTGGATTTTTAGGGTCGGCAGAGTTAATACTGTCCAGTGTCATTTGCGCAAAAGGTGCCGCTTTCAGGTACTCTGGATTTTTGTAAAGAGAAGTACGGGTACCAGGAGGAACACTCGCCCAGCCTTCTTTAGATGCAACCAGTTCCAGGTATTCTTTACTGGTGGCCCAGCTTACAAATTTCTGTGCGGCATCGGACTGTTTACTACCGGCAGGAATACCAAGAGACCAGGCCCATAACCAGTTACCACGTTTACCCAGACCATTGTCCGGAGCCAGCGCAAAACCTACCTGATCAGCTACGGTTGAATCTTCCGGATTAGTTACAAAAGATGCAGCAACAGTTGCATCAATCCACATACCGCATTTACCGGTCTGGAACAATGCCAGGTTTTCGTTAAATCCGTTAGAAGATGCGCCTGGAGGTCCGGCATCCTTCATTATTTTGACATAGAAGTTGAGTGTATCTTTCCATGCCTTAGTATTAAACTGAGGGTTCCATTTTTCATCAAACCAGCGTGCACCGAATGAGTTGGCAGTAGCTGTTAACAGAGCCATATTTTCACCCCAACCCGCTTTGCCTCGCAGGCAGATTCCGAAAACTTCGTTGTTTTTATCGGTCATTGCACGTGCAGCCTTACCAATAAACTCCCAGCTAGGGGCTTTTGGCATTGTTAGACCGGCTTTTTTCATCAGGTCTTTACGGTACATCACCATTGAACTTTCACCGTAAAAAGGTGCTGCATACAGTTTATTATCGACTGTCAGACCGCCGCGGATTGCCGGTAACAAATCATCTACATCATAATCTGCACCCAGTTTGTCCAGTTCAAGTAACCAGCCCTGCTTGGCCCAGATAGGCACTTCATAGGTACCGATGGTCATCACGTCATATTAGCCACCTTTGGTTGCAACATCGGTAGTAACTTTCTGACGTAGAATATTTTCTTCCAGAGTTACCCACTCAACGGTAATTCCAGGATGTTTTTTAGTGAATTCACCGGTTAATTTTTGCATGCGGATCATGTCACCATTGTTGACTGTTGCTATAGTGAGATTTTCTGCAAAAGCCGGGGGCAGCATCATTGCTGCTACTGACATACCTAGAACGGTACGGATGATTTTTTTCATGTTTTTCTCCTCTTGCTCTTTTTTAGAGCATTTGCTTAATGGGTGAGCAAATATTCGCACCAAAAAAGAACAGAGTCAGCATTTTTTACATAATGCTTAACTTTAAATATAGTTATATTTATTATTTTCCTTTTAAATCAATTGTTTACAAATTTATTTTTTGAGCAATTGCTCAGCCGTATACTCATTTGTAATTAAAGAGTTAATCAATTTTCCCTGTAAGGCACCCAAAATAGCATTTATCTTATGTTTACCAGCTACCACCCCAAACACCAGTTTTTCTGAATCTGGCTTTATGGGAGCACTTGCTACACGTTCATTAATCGAATCCTTAATAATGTTGCCTTTCTTATCAAAAATCCAACCGACAATTTCACCAACTGCACCCTGACTAACAATTGATTTCAATTCATTCCGAGTGATAAATCCATCCTGTTCCAGTGGCGCATCTTTGCACATATGCCCTATTCCCACGAAAGTGACATCAGTCTGGTCTGCCAGCTGCAGAATATTCCTGATTGGCTTTTGATCCTGTAAAACTTTACGTTCTTCAATTGAAGCCGCGATAACAGGAAGTGGCATGGGATAGTGAGGGGCTTTGATTGTATCTGCAATGCGTATGATGACATCATAAGATGAGGCAGATCCATCCGGGGCAATATTACCAACCAGCGACACAATTCGATGCTGGGGGCAATCCATGCGGGTAAGCTGTTCGATACAGGCTCTTAATACGCGGCCTGTTCCCAGAGCAATGATTTTAGGTTCATCTGATTTAAGAAATTGCTCCATAGTCGATGCACAAACCTCGGGAATACCCTGAATGGATGTTTCCGGATTTAAATCATCTGGTACAACTTTACATTTTTTTAAGTCAAATTTATCCTTTAGTTTTACACTTAACTCCATGCAACGTGCAATTGGATGGTCAAGCCTGAACTTGATTAGCTTTTCACTTATAGCCAGAGATACTAACCGTTGCGCTGTCTGACGGGACACCCCGAGTTTTGCTGCAACTTCATCCTGGTTATTACCTGCAACATAGTAAAGCCATCCTGCACGTGCAGCATCATCCAGTCGATTAGTTTCCCTGTCGTTTTTTTTAGCCATTGCCTACCTCATTTCTAAAAATAATGCTTTTTTTAAATTCAGGTCTTTTAATAAAAAATTCTGACCATTTATTTATAACAGGAACTTCTGGTGCCTTATCAACCAATACTCCGGTCTTTATATCGCTATAGTGACTTCCACCAACAAAGTGAATAACTTCCATGCCCGCTGATAAGGCAGCCTGTATACCAGACAAGCTGTCCTCTATGACCAGGCATTCTTCAGGAGCATAGCCCATTGTTTTAGCCGCAAGTAAAAAAAGATCAGGAGCGGGTTTTCCATTCTCAACTTCAACGGCCGAAAAAACTCCATCCGGAAACCACTTTGCCAATGCCGTATATTCTAATGAGTTTTTTATTCTTTCAGGACTACTGCTGGATGCCAGACAAAATTTAACAGAAAGATCACTTAAAATTTCTGTAATACCCGATATGGGCAGTAATTCAGTTTTAAAAGATTCTAAAAGTTTTAGCCTGTATTTCTGCTCTATATCTTCAGCAAGTATAACGTTGAAGTTATCATTGATGTTGTCAACGACATGAGAAAAGCTTCTGCCGAGAAAATTTTGCTGTACATAATCAAAATCAATATGAATACCCATAGCGTGCATACACTCTATTAGAATATTTGCACTGATAATTTCGCTATCGACCAGTACACCGTCACAATCGAAAATAACCAGTTTAATTTTATTATTTTTAATTAGATTTACCTCATTTTGTAATCAATTTTGTGAACTTGTTGTATATATAGTCACGATCACCAGTGGTTGATAAGCGCTGCACCTCTTCCTCATCATCCAGAATTTTAGCTAGCTCAGCCAGAATATTTAAATGCTGATCACCAATAGCGGCTATTGCCACTACCAGATATACAGTATTACCATCAAAATCAATCCCATCAGGAAATTGCAGGATAACAATTCCCGTCCTGTTTATCAGTTTGCGTGCACCACTGGTTCCATGAGGGATTGCGATCCCTTTGCCTATATACGTTGAAAAATCCATCTCTCGCTCCAACATGGCACCCACATAACCCTGTTCGACACACCCCGATTCATAAAGCATCTTCCCTGCAAGGAGAATAGCGTCTTCTTTTGACATCGGATCAATACCTGTTTTAATACACTCCTTTGTCAACACCTGGTATGCGTCCGCATCTTCTTTCACTGGTCTGGATGAGAGATGGCTTTTTTCTTTGACTATTCTATTCACCAGTTCCTGATAGACAGGGGTACCTATAAAACTGGTAATCGCAATATGTATAGCACCCGGTAGCCTGCTAACTGCTCTGGGCGTTAACTTTTCATGAGTAATTACAAGATCTATAGAGTCATCTAATCGATCAACAGGGCAACTGATCACTTTCATATCAATGCCAGATTCAGTCATTACAGAACGTAGTTTACTGGCACCCAAAGCACTTGACCCCATACCGGCATCACAGGCTACGGCAATTAAATGAACATCTGAAATATTTTTTACTTCATGCGGAATGCAATTGTAAGCAATGACGGTTTTCGACCCTTTTAATAATGTTATTTTTTCTTTTGTATCTGCCAGAACCTCTTCGTTATCGCTAAACTCACGGTCAATTAAAAGTGAACCGATAAAAAAAGTAACCAAAGTTGATACAAAAACGCCAGCCAGCACAGCAATTAACCCACCTTTAGGTGCCAGAGCTACCACAGCCACAATACTACCAGGCGAAGGCACCGAAACCAGACCGGCACCCAGCAACGAAAAAGTAAACACACCTGATGCCCCACCGGCTATAACTGCAAGAATTAATTTTGGCTGCATTAAAACATAAGGAAAATACATTTCATGAATTCCACCAAAAAAATGAATCAGAATAGCACCAGGCGCAGTTTGTTTAACAACGCCTTTGGTAAACACATAATAAACCATTAAAATGCCCAATCCGGGGCCTGGATTGGTCTCTAATAAAAAGAAAATGGATTTACCTGCCTCAATAGTCTGGCTAATTCCAAGAGGACTAAACACACCATGATTCATGGCATTGTTTAAAAAAAGAACTTTAGCTGGCTCCACAATAAGTGAAATAAAAGGTAACGCCCCTGCATTAACAACCTGTTCAACGAACAGACCAAGTCCATCATCTAAATACTCAACTAATGGGCCAATAATTTCGAAAGCACAGATTGCCAGTAACCCGCCGGTAATTCCCGCTGAAAAGTTACTTACCAGCATTTCAAACCCGCCGGGTGTACGATTCCCGATGACTTCATCGACTTTTTTAATAACCCAACCCGCTAAAGGCCCGACTATCATAGCTCCAGCAAACATTGGAATGGACGTGCTGACTATCATCCCTGTTGATGTGATGGCACCCAATACCCCTCCTCTTTCACCATACACGAGTTTACCGCCGGTATAGCCTATCAACACAGGTAACAGGTAAAACACCATAGGATCAACGAGGCGGGCAAGAGATTCGTCAGGTAGCCAGCCATCAGGAAGAAATAATGCTGACATTAGACCCCAGGCTATAAAAGCCCCAATATTCGGCATCACCATTCCGCTCAAATACCGTCCGAATTTCTGAATATTTTGAGTACTTATTTTATTTTCTGAAGTATTTTTTTCAACCATCCAACTAAGCTCTGATTGTATTGTACAATTAACGTCTTAAAATATTGATTGTCAAGTATACGCCATGGATCTGACTCAGAAACACTCTCCACTTCACGGTCTAACCCAAAATGATCGTGTTAGCCCCAGTTTTAATGATTTGACAGCCTTCCGCTTTTAATAAAAAAGCAAAGTTCCTTTTCCGGGGAAAGCTGAAAATGTAAAATTTACGAAAGTCAGTAGATTAGAAGAATAAATTTAACATAACATCAATCTATTACGCATCTTTTTAGCGCTCAACTGAATTTTCCAGAGTTTTAGTTAATAGGCCTGGATGGCAAAATTTGACTATGTAGCAGGATAACAGCTGAAGTGATGCCCGGCGGAGTTGAGGCGGTAATGGACTGCCTACTAAATTGTACTTTCAATGCAAAAAAACAACCCCCGTAAACGGGGGTTGTTTAAAATTCAAATTTTTATTTACTGACTAACTCTTACCCGGTCCATTACCATTCCCGTTATCATTGTCGTTACCAGTTTCATTTTCATGCTCGTGCTGCTCTGGCATGCTCTCCATATGATTATCTCCTTCCTGCTCATGCTCTGCATCCTGATATTGAAAACGATTCATCTCACCGGCACCTTCACCATTACCGCTACCATCACTAAGGTTATCTCCAGCATGATCACCTATGTTCTCTCTGAGTCTGTCACGATTTTGAGCCATGGTTTTTACCTGTTCACGGGCTTCATCACTCGCCGCATCGGGAAGCTCAATCATTTTCATTACTGCTTCAGTTGACTTTTCATTCATTTGCATGACTCGAATGGTTACTTCTTCATCGGCGGATGCCATTGCCCCTAAAGGTAGTGATAAGCCCAGGGCGAAAGCAACTGCTAAATTTATTTTTTTCATGTTGTTAATCTCCATTAACGATAATTTAAAAATTAAACCGGTTTGATTTCGTTCAACTGATATCGCTGAACGCCATCCATATTTGTTTTCAGCACAAGTCGAAATGTTTTCAGCTTGTCGCCATAACTTAATCGGGCTAATAACTCACCTTCGCCACTTTTTACCGCCATTACAGGCAGAGCCAGAACGTTCTGCCCTTTATGCAAACTGGTCTGCCATGACAAACTGTTACGTCCCGGGTAACCATCCAGTTCCATATTATCCGGCAAATCTATACTCAGTTTGACCAGTTGTATTTCTTTCTCTGAATCAAACATCAGCCTCACGGTTTGCGGCTGATTCATTGTGATCGAAACAGATGCAGGTTGTTCAATTGTCTGAATTTCGGGAATATATATGCTTGATACAAACCAGATTGCCAGACTGGCCACGGCTGCTGTGGCAAAACCGCTGGCGAAGTTGAAACGATGCTGTTGACGAGGCTGCTTTTTATACTGCCTGCGCACTTCGGCAAAAACCCGCTGTTCAAAGTTATTCGACGGCGCTGGCAATGGAAGATCCCTTAAAGCCAATAATAGTGATTCAGCGCTTTCCAGTTTGCTGGCACAAGCACTGCATTTTGCAATATGCTGCTCAACAGCCAGTTGCTCTGAAATCATCAGGCGCCTGTCCAGATAGTCATCAATTTTTATATCTTCACATTTCATAATTTTATCACCATATTATCTATAAACGCTGTGCGCTGAAATTGGTTCCATTTTATAGATAATTTCCTGTAATTTTTGTCGTGACCTGCTTAGACGTGACTTAATCGTACCAACAGGAATATCAATGGTTTCACTGATTTCCAGCATACTATAACCTTCTACGTCATGTAACAGGATTAAAATACGCTGATTTTCATTCAATTTATGCAATGCTTTTTCGATAATCTCGCGGGTCAGTTCTGCATTCATCACCTGAGCCGGCCCGGCATCTTCTGAAGCATGTGTTTCATAAAAGAATTCTTCATTATCCGTATAATCTATAGGCGAACGTTGTTCGCGCCGTTTTTGATCTATAAAAAGTCGATATAGAACTCTTGTCAACCAGGGCGATAACTTTTCAATCTTCTGTAATTCCTGTAAACGGGGATATAGCTTCAACAATAGATCCTGAATCAGGTCTTCTGCATCATCACGTTGTCCTGTTAAGCGGTAAGCCAGTTTATACAGTCGACTGATGTGAGGGCATACAAGTCGCTCGAACTTGCAATGTGAGTCTTTTCTAAAAGGCCATAAGTTTTTAATTCCCATGTCATCCAAACGCCTGAAAATTTAAAAGGTTCCATTTATTGATTAATAATGCCTGGCGGATTCAACTCTGAAGTGCAACGCAGTTAATTCCAGATCTAGCGAACGAT
>ERZ890953.620-NODE-620-length-19973-cov-5.248117_pt1 | contig 19973 bp, 7 predicted proteins | sample MGYA00521264_ERZ890953 | MGnify/ENA primary metagenome ERZ890953 (study PRJEB32303, sample SAMEA104408629) | aquatic metagenome | biome: Brackish water; feature: Chemocline; material: water | place: Baltic Sea | collected 2014-10-26T21:54:00 | depth 200 m ...
TTTGATCTTCAGAGAGAAATCCTTCGAGGCGGAGTTCTGTGATCTGCTGCCCGTCTGGTGAGAAGCTGCCACTACCAACCGCGCCGTGGACGTGGAATGGCTTGTTGACCGCCATAGGTACAAGGTCGATGGCGAAGGTGCCGTCGATGGTGAACTCCTGCCCGGTGAGATTGAGATTGAGGCGGACGGGCTCAAGGGCAAAGCGGTAGGCTTGCGGTCTAACAGGTTTGTCATCCTGCAAGAGCCGGTCGATCCAGGCGGAGGTGAGATCTACTTCCATGGTCTGGCTGGCCACATCGTGAGCAACAACGACAAAGGCGATGGCCAGTGTATAGTCGGCAACCATGGCGGCCCAGGCTTCGTTGAGTTGATCGGTTGGCTCAGTCGCGATGAGTTCGGTCGCGAGGTAGACTGTCCCGCTGAGGTCGGGGAGGGATTCGTGAGTGTCGATTCCGGTCTCCACGTTGCCGACAGTTTCCCGGGCGATTTCCTGTGGGCGGGACCAGGCATCCTGTCCTGAGTTGTGGTCAGCACAGCCTGCCACGAACAGCAGGGCCGCGGACAAGAGCAGCATGGCACGCATGGTAACCTCCTACCGACAATCTAACTCAGGAGGTGGTGCGTGGCAATGGCCGTCGGGGCCGTTGACCATTGACTTGCCATCCTTTCGCTGTTCTACTGATCCTGTGAAATATGGTGGGCGGAGGGAAGAATGGCACTGAGCAGCCGATACGATGTGATTGTGGCAGGTGCGGGGCCGGCGGGACTGTCAATCGCTTCTGAGTTATCCAGGTACGTGCGCGTGCTGGTGTTGGATAAGAAGGCTAGTGCGAGCAGTTGCGATCGCAGTTGGTTTGTTCCAGGGCTGGTGTTGGATTCTGCTGACATTCCTGATGACTGCCATAGTGAGGGCGTCCGTCGATTCATTTGTGATACGGCCTCCCAGGAGTCGCGTTTCTGGGACGCCCGGTTGCCTCAGGGGTACCGTTTCCTGAATGAGGGGAAGTTATTGACCTTCTTTCATGAGCGCGTCATGGAGCATGGCGGGAGCGGTAAGGGGCAGGGCTCCACCGTTCAGTTCAACGTGGTGGTTTATAACCATCATGTCGAGAAGTCAGGGGTCCGGGTAATGACCTCGGTAGGGGATTTTGAGGCTAAGCTTCTGATCGATGCCTCGGGGCACGATTCTCCCATCAAGAAGGCATACCATTCATTGTGGGAGCAAGAGTACTACTGGTGGTCGGTTTATGGTTGGATAGTCCATCACCCGACTCTGCCCAACTATCCATTCTCTGGTGACGATACCCACCCCACTGAGCAGATGCGGGTTGGCGACTACATGTTGTGGGGGACCTTTGACGACTTGACTGCTGATCGCGGCGCCTCGCTTGAAGAGGGGCGCCCGGTGATGGAGTGGGAGATCCTTGATGGGCACACCTCTTTCCCCATGGTCCTCTACCTGCGTCGGGCCAAGGTGAATGTGGATGTAATGAAAGCTCAGTTTGAGCAGATCATTGACAAAGAAACTCTGGGCAGCCCATTTCGCGTGAACAGCAAAGTGGTCACTCCAAATGGAGACCGTCGGCAGAAGTATGTGAAGGAGATCAAGTACGGCTGGTATCCGTCCGGTGGTCTCAGTCAGGGGCTGGCAGTTGACCGTGTGGCCTTCGTTGGTGATGCCGGCGTTTGGACCACTCCTTGCGGCTGGGGGATGGCGTTTATCCTGACCAACTACCGCAAGTACGCCCAGCACATTGCGATGCGTGTTCAGGAGGACAGGGTCGATGCGCACACGTTGAAGTCCTACGTGAAGATGGCAAAATGGGAGCGTTTTCAGATCATCATAGACAAGATTGCGGCGCATTTCCTATCCCACGCCCCTCCCCAACTCATAGACAAGTTCATCGATTTCTGGAATTCGGAGGGGGTTTCATTCCTGGATTGTGAGCGGATTTTCACGTTATCCGTTCCGCTACCGGACCTGCGCCGGATCACGACCCGGTTCCTGCTTCACTTCAAGCAGGATCTTCCGGTCCTCGCCAGGGTCTTTCCGCGGGAGGATTTGCTGCTATTACTTCAAGCTTCAGGCCTGTGGAGCGACATCGCGCTGCAGCGAGCCGGGGCGGTATTTGTGGATGCATTGAACACCCTCATTAGTGATTGGGAGCTACCGCTGAAGGAGACCTTGTCGCGCAAAGCCCGGCGCCTCCTTATCGACCTTGAGATACTGATTGGCAAACCACCATTTCCGCAGAATCCTGGCAACGGCTTTGACTTCCTCGACTACAAGCGGCTCCATGATTGAGGTGTAATGAAGATCCTGCTGGTCAAGCCCCGCTGGTCGCAACAGGGCGGGCACGAACAGATTAGATATGCTCAAGCGGTGAAGTTCCCGGCTTTGGGCCTCGGGCTGCTGGCTGCCCTTAGCGACGGCCATGAGGTGACGATAGCTGATGGGGGATGGGAGCCGATCCCCTTTGACAGGCAGTTTGACCTGGTGGGGATCACGGTAACTACTTTTGCCTCGCAGGAAGTTTACGCCATTGCGGACCGATTCCGAGCACAAGGGGTGCGGGTTGTTTTGGGCGGAGTTCATGCATGCATCATGACAGAGGAGTGCCTGGAACACGCCGACGCAGTGGTTGTGGGGGAGGCGGAATACACCTGGCCTGCGCTGCTCAGGGATGCCGAAGCGGGCAAGTTGCAGGAAGTCTACCGCGCCGAGAAGGCAACGGAGATGCGCCACGTACCTCCGGTGCGCCGCGATCTGCTGGGGGAGAGCAGCTGGTTCACCGCGGTTGAGGCGACCCGTGGCTGCCCCAACGGCTGCCACTACTGCTACCTGCCGCACGTTCCCTGGCATGAGCATCGAACGCGTCCAGTGGAACTAGTGGCCGAGGAGATCCGGCAACTGCGCCAGAAGGCTTTCATCTTCGTCGATGAGAACATCTTCGCCGACCGGGCCTACGCCTTGGAGTTGCTGAGGGCCATTGCCCCATGTCGGAAGTTCTTCCTGGCGCAGGCACCGACAAATATCGCGGGCGATACCGAATTGCTTGATGCGCTTCAGGCGGCGGGTTGTTTCAACCTGCAGATTGGGTTCCAGAGCTTCAACCGGGAGGTCCTTGATGAGGCGAAAGTCCACCAGAATCAGGTGGCGCGGTACCGCTCCTTCGTCGAGGAATTACATGCTCGGCGCATTGTCGTCAGCGGTTTCTTCATTTTCGGCTTCGACCGCGACGGCCCCGACGTCTTCCGGCACACCGTGGAGGCGATCAAGGAGTTGGGCATCGACGATGCCAATCTCTTTGCCTTGACTCCTTTTCCCGGCACGCGCCTCCACGACAAGCTGGCGGCCGAAGGCCGCCTTTTGCCGGACCGGCAACGACGCCACTTTGCCTGGTCCCACGCCGTCTTTCAGCCCAGCCAGATGTCACCAGAAGAGTTGGAGGACGGCATCCAGTGGGCATACGATCAGCTCTACCCTCACTTTCGCGGCAAGCTGCTCAGAGTCCTCTGGTCGCAATTGCCAAGACTGCTCAAGAACCCTCGCTTCGGATGGGGGATCATCTCGGGAAACTCCCGGCGCACGCGTGTCGCGCAACGAATTGGTGCTCCAGGCATCTGAACTTATGGTATAAGAGCTACTCACGCAGCCTTGTGAGGACGGAGCGGTGCAAGGAGTAAAGCTAGGACCTTATGTCATAGACGGTGAGTTGGCCAGCGGAGGTATGGCAACGATCTTTGTTGCCACCCACCAGAAGTTGGGCCACGTGGTGGCAGTGAAGATACTGCACCCTCACTTTCAGAAGGACCAACAGCTCGTCGCTCGTTTCATGGAAGAGGCGCGTATTCAGGCCAACCTGCGTCACCCAAACATCCTGACGGTACACGACATCCTGGAGCTTCCTGAGGCCTCTGGGATGGTAATGGAGTTGTTGGACGGCTGCTCCCTCTCGACTTACTACCGTGCGGCTGGCACTCCCATGCCAATACCCAAAGCGCTCTGGCTTTTCGGTTTGCTGGCAAAAGCTTTGCGTCACGCCCACCGGGACGGAGTGGTGCACCGCGACCTGAAGCCTTCCAATGTCTTTCTGCACCGGGTCCATGACCTGGTGGTCCCCAAGCTGATGGACTTCGGGGTGGCCAAATTCCAATCCGGCAATCTGGCCAACCGGCTCACGGCTACGGGGACTGTGTTGGGCACGCCGCACTATATGGCTCCGGAGCAGTTTGAAGATTCCAGCAGCGTTGATGTGCGGGCGGACCTCTTCTCCTTTGGTGTCATGTTTTATGAGGCAACTACCGGAGTGCTTCCATTTGAGGGTCAGAGCGTAACGACTCTGATGCGGGAGATCCTGACCCACACTCCAACCCGTCCCTCTGACCTGGTAAAAGGGTATCCCCTAGCGGTAGAGGCAGTATTGATGCGCTGCCTGCACAAGCGCCGCGAAGCCCGCTACCGCAATGCGGCCGGGGTGGAAGAAGCGCTGCGCATGATCGAACTGGAAACCGGGGCCTCGCCCATCGCCATCGAGGACGTTCCCCGCACGGAGCTTGGTAACCTGGGGGGGGAACTGACCTCTGTCGGTACGCTGACGGATCAGGAACTGGTCTCGTGGGAGAATACGGAGACCGCGCAGAAACTTGCTGACGATGATGGCAGGACTGGCGGCGGGACCGTCGTTGTGCCCGTGGAGAAGCCGGAAAGTGACATTGACTGGGCCTCTACCCATGTCTCCCGGGTCAGGGCTACGCCACCTGTGCCGAGCAGTCCGGCCACGGTGCCTGGCTACCGTATCACCCGCAAGATTTACGAGGGGTCCAAGACGGTTGTCTTCCGTGCGGTGAGTCTGGACGACCCTGAATTTAAGGTCATCATCAAGGTACTTGGCAGCGAATACCCGACACCCCAGGATGTCGCTCGGCTCAAGCATGAGTATTCGATCCTCAACCGGCTTGACATCGAGGGTATCCCCCGCGTTGTCGGTTTGGAGCGTTACCGCAGTGGACTAGCGCTGGTATTGGAAGACATCGGTGCTGAACCACTAAGAGAGCGCCTCGACCGGTGCCCGTTTACGGTTGCCGAGTTTCTGCCACTAGCCTGCAAGTTGGCGACGATACTGACCCGCCTGCACGCCAGGAACATCATCCACAAGGACATCAACCCCAAGAATATGGTCCATACGGTGCCCGGGGATGTTGTGCAGGTGATCGATTTTGGACTGGCCATGCAGATGGTGGGAAGACAGGAGGATGTGGTCATCACTGGAGGGATGGAGGGGACCCTGCCTTACATGTCTCCTGAGCAGACGGGCCGCATGAACCGGCCGGTGGACTATCGTACTGACTTCTATTCGCTGGGAGCAACCTTTTACGAGATGCTGTGTGGACGGCCACCGTTTGATACCACGGACCGCGCCGAGTTGGTGCACTGCCATCTGGCCGTGGAACCAACCCATCCGTGCGAACGCAACCCGGAGATTCCCCAGGTGCTCTCAGACCTGGTCATGCGCCTAATGGCCAAGAATGCAGAGGATCGTTATCAGAGTGCACGAGGACTGGGAGCGGATTTGGAGCGGTGTGAGCAAGCGTGGGTTGCGGGGAATGATGTCCCAGGCTTCCCCCTGGGTGAGGTGGACGTATCGGACCGCTTCAGTATCCCCCAGAAGCTTTACGGTCGGGACAACGACGTGGCGCTGCTCATGGACTCTTTTGAGCGTGTCGCTCAGGGATACCGGGAGATGATGCTCGTCTCCGGCTCTGCGGGGATTGGCAAGACATCCCTGGTTCAAGAGGTTTACAAGCCCATCACCCGGCGGCACGGCTACTACATCTCGGGCAAATTCGACCAGTACAAGCGGGACATCCCGTACGGCGCCCTCATCGACGCGTTCCAGGGGCTGATCAAGGAGTTGCTCTCGGAGGGCGACGAGCGACTTGCCCAGTGGGGCGATGAGATTCGGCAGGCGGTAGGCCCCAACGGGCAAGTCATCGTCGATGTGATTCCAGAGGTGGAACTAGTCGTTGGACAGCAGGCAGCGGTACCCCAGCTGCCGCCGGCAGAATCGCTCAATCGCTTAAACCTGGTTTTCCATGCTTTCTTCGGCGTCTTCGCCCAGGAAGACCACCCCCTGGTCATCTTTCTGGACGACCTCCAGTGGGCAGACAATGCATCGCTGAACCTGCTGCAGGTTCTGTTGACGGGTGCGGAAAACCAACATCTCTTCGTCATTGGCGCCTACCGCGATAACGAAATTGATGCGGCACACCCTTTGCGTGGGACCATCGAGGACATCACCAAGGCGGCCACCACCATCAACCGGATCGATCTGCAACCCCTGCCGTTGCCCCATATCAATCAACTGGTGGCAGAGACTCTGAACTGCACTCTTCAGCATGCCTTCCCCCTGGCCGAGTTGCTGGAACAGAAGACCGGCGGTAACCCGTTCTTCATGGGCGAGTTCCTCAAGTCGCTACATGCCCGCGAGTTGATTCACTTTAACGTACATACCGGGGAATGGCTGTGGGACATCCACCGCATCAAAGGCGAACGGATCACGGACAACGTCGTCGACCTGATGGCCGACAAGATCCGTCGGATGAACGCCTCTTCCCAGCAGGCGCTGAAGCTGGCAGCGTGCATTGGTAGCCAGTTCCGTCTCCAGACGTTGGCGCTGGTTTCGGGGAAGGGTCCAAGCGAGGTCATCTCGGCGCTGCAGGAAGCGGTTACCGAGGGGTTGATTCTGTTGCTGGGCGATGCTTACAAGTACCTGGAGCTGGAGAGCAGTGAGCTGGCGGACGGGATGCTTGATGCGGTGCTGTTGCAGGCGGTGAACTACCGTTTCGCCCATGACAAGGTGCAGCAGGCGGCGTATTCCCTGATTCCGGAAGAGGCACGCCAGACGGTGCATCGGCAAATCGGGCTGCTGCTTAACGATACCCCGACGGAGAAGCGTTCTCGGCGGGTTTTTGGCATCGTCAATCAACTCAACGAGGGCCGCTCCCTGGCCCGGACAGAGGAAGAGCGGCAGGAGTTGGCCGAGCTGAATCTGATGGCGGCGCGGCGCGCCAAATCCGCGGCGGCCTATCGAACCGCTCTCAACTGCGTGCGGATCGGGATCGAGTTGCTCCCCGACAAGGCGTGGACCGATCTGTACGACCTAGCATTGCAACTCCACCGGGAGGCTGCAGAGGTATCCTATCTCTGTACTGAGTTCCCGGAGATGGAGGACTTCGTCGCGGTGGTGCTGGAGAAAGCTGCCAGTCTGGAAGACCAGATTCCCGTGTATGAAACAAAGATTCAAGGCGATATTGCCCGGGCTCGCAAGGTAGAGGCGCTGAAGACCGGGCTGGAGGTGCTGGAGAAGCTCAAGGTGAAGATTCCCTTCAGCCCCGGCCTTCTCTACGTGGGCTGGTCTCTGGTGAAGACCCGCCTGGCACTTTCCCGCCGGAGCATTCCCGAGTTGGTGAATCTGCCCCCCATGACCAACCCTCGGGTACTGACCGCCATGCGCATCGCCACCAGGATCTCGTCCACTGCCTACGTGGTGGACCCCAACCTATTTGCTGCCCTTGTCCTCAAGGAGGTTGAGCTCTCGGCACGTTATGGAAATGCGGGTGTATCCCCCTTCGGATATGCGCTCTATGGAACGATTCTTTGCGGAGTACTTGACGATTACAAACGTGGCTATCATTTCGGGAAGATGGCCCTGGAGTTGCAGGACAAGCTGGAGGAGAGTGAGCACCGACCGCGCACGGCCTTCACGGCAGCGGCAACCAGCCAACACTATATGGAGTCGCTGCGAGAGACATTTGAACCCTTACTTGGAGCCTACAAGCGCGCCCTGGAAAATGGCGACCTGGAGTTTGCCGGTACGAACTCCGGGGTTTACGCCTACCACCTCTTCTTCTCGGGGCGTAACCTGGTAGATATCCGGACAGAGTTGACCTACTACACGGAAGTGCTGGTACAGATCAAGCAGGACGCGTACCTCGGCTACATGCGGCTTTACCTGCAGGCAGCCCTCAACCTGATGGGAGAGGAGCAGAGACCCTGGACCCTGGATGGTGCGGTGACGAATCTGGGCGACTACCTGCAGTTTGCCGTGGGTGCCAGCGATGGACATGGGCTCTTCAACGCACACCTGTGCGAGGGAATCGTGCGACTATTTGGTGAGGACTTCGCCGGGGCGGTAGAGCATTTCGACCGGGCGAAGGAGTACCAGAAGGCAGCCGCAGCGATGGTCCCTTCGCTGGTCTATCACTTCTACGATGCCATCGCGCGCTGCGCCCATTGTGATCTTGTGGAAGCGCAGGCTCGGGGCAAGCAGCTACGGCGGATCCGGGCTGATCTGAAAATCTTAAGCAAGTTGTCGGCGCACAATCCGGTGGTATACGAGCACAAAGCGTTGCTCGTACAAGCTGAGTTGCAGCGCCTCAAGGGACGCAACATCGCGGCCATGGAGCTCTACGATGCGTCCATCGACAAGGCACAGCAAAACGGTTTTCTGCAGGAACAGGCCCTGGCCAATGAGGTTACTGGTCGCTTCTACCTGGCCATCGGCAAAGAACGGATTGCCCGAACCTACCTTACAGATGCGTATCACCGCTATGCGCAATGGGGGGCCGTGGCCAAAGTGCATCTGCTGGAGAAGCGCTATCCCACGATTCTTGCGGTGGCCATTGCCGCGGCCCGAAGTTCCCGTGCACAGGGGACGCACACAACGACCACCAGAAGCTCGGTGGCTGACACAACCGTGGCCGGCGGCAGCCAGTTGGACATGACCTCAGTGCTCAAGGCCAGCCAGGTGCTTTCTGCGGAAATCAACCTTGAGCGATTGCTGAAGCGGCTGATGTCCATCGTCATGGAGAATGCTGGAGCCCAGCGCGGATGCCTCTTCCTGGAGACCGACGGCAAGTATTATGCTGAGGCTGAGAGCGTGGCCGGTGCTGGTGAGGCCACGGTGATGCAACATGAGCCTATCCGAGAGCGCAACGATCTGGCCCAGAGTGTCGTAAATTATGTAATGCGTCTGCGCGAGACTGTGGTCTTGGACGATGCTGGAAGTAGCGGCAATTTCGCCCGGGACGAGTACATCCTGGAGAGGGGTCCAAAATCGCTGCTCTGCATGCCCTTGGTGAGGCAGGGGCGTCTTGATGGCATGCTCTACCTGGAGAACAACCTGGCCACGGGCGCTTTTACGCCAGGCAGAATCGAGGTCATCAATCTGCTGGCTGCGGAGATCGCCATTTCCCTGTCCAACGCCCGCCTTTACGATAACCTGCAGCAGAACAACCGCATGCTTGAGGTCAACGTCGAGGAGCGGACCCGTGATCTGGCCCTGGCCAACCAGGAGCTTGAGCACGAGAAGCGGAAGTCTGACCAGCTGCTCCTCAACGTCCTGCCGGAGCGGGTGGCGGAGGAGTTGAAGGAGCACGGCGAAGCTCGTCCAGAGAGATTTGACAATGTCACGGTCTTCTTTTCGGACTTTGTCGCCTTTACGGACCGGGCGGCGATCATGACTCCTGAAGCTCTACTCCACGAGCTCAACGACATGTTTACGGCCTTCGATGGAATCGTCTCGGGCAACCAGTGTGAGCGGATCAAGACCATTGGCGATGCCTATTTGTTTGTCTGCGGAATGCCCGATGCCAATGTGAATCACGCCCAACGCGTGATTGAAAGTGCGTTGCAGATTCGCGACTACGTCGCTCGCCGGAACGAGGGGCACGGCGATCCGTGGCTGCTACGCATGGGCATCCACTCCGGTCCGGTGGTTGGTGGTGTGGTAGGAATACACAAGTACATCTATGACGTCTTTGGTGATACTATCAACACTGCGGCCCGGATGGAGAGCCATTCTGAGCCGATGAAGATCAATGTCTCCGACACCACCCGGAGCCTCGCTACAGAGCATTTCTCTTATCTTCATCGGGAGCCAGTGATGGTGAAGGGCAAGGGCATCATGCAGATGTTCTTCGTAGAACCGCCGGCAACGGGAGAATCGACTTGACGCATCCACTGATACTATCAGTCCTGGCGACGTCGGGGCTGGCATTGCTGTCGCTCACCGGAGTTGCCTTTGTGGCACTGGCGAAGGGGGCCCGCCAGACAGTGCTTTTCGTCCTAGTGGCATGCGCCGCAGGTGCCATGATGTCGGGGGCATTTTTTCATCTGATCCCGGAATCCACCGAGGCGATCGGCCACTTCAACGCGGGAGTCTCGATTTTCGTCGGGTTTGGTGCCTTCTTTCTGCTGGAGCGTTTTCTGTACTGGCACCATTGCCACAAAGGGGGGGACTGCCACGTCCACCCGTACACGACTCTGAGCCTGGTTGGTGATACCATTCACAATCTGCTGGACGGCATCGTCGTGGGTGGAGCGTTCATGCTGAGTCCCGCGCTGGGGCTCAGTACGACCATGGTGATTGCGGCGCACGAATTGCCACAGGAATTGGGTGACTATGCCATTCTGGTCCATGGCGGACACTCTCATCGCAAGGCCTTGGCCTTGAACCTGCTTACGGGCGCCTCTGGAATTCTGGGAGCGGTGCTCGCTTGGTTCGGCTTCTCCGAACATGCCGAATGGGTACCCTACCTGATGGGCTTTGCCGCCGGCAATTTCATCTACATCAGCGCCGCTGACCTGATTCCCGAGTTGCACAAGGAGCAGAGCCTGAAGAAGGCCCTGGTTGCCTTCTGCTGCTTCGTCATGGCCGCTTCGGTGATGGCCGCGGTAGCAAGAAACTCGGGCCACGTCCATAGTGCTCCACAACATGTTGAGGCTGTGGAGGACCACACAGCACAGCCGGACCACGACGGCCACGATCATTAGTACAGTAGTTCCATCTACCTATTGATGCAGCTTGCTAGTTGCGGCTGCGGCCAGCAGTTCCCGGGCGTTTTCCATGGCTGTTGTTGAGCCATCGATCCCGGAGAGCATCCGGGCAAGCTCCTGCGCTCTCGCCTCGGAGGTGGCAAGGGAGGTTACGGTAGTTACGGTTTCCCCTTCCCTTTCTTCTTTGGTTACGACGATGTGTTGGTCGGCAAAGGCTGCGAGTTGGGCAGTATGGGTGATACAGATCACCTGCTGTCCATGCGCCAGCCGGGCGAGCAGTCGACCCACGGCCAGGGCAGTGCGCCCGCCCACGCCGGCATCGATTTCGTCGAAGATGTAGGTGGGAACAGGGTCTGCCGCCGCGAGTACAGCTTTGAAGGCGAGGAGTATGCGGGAGAGTTCACCGCCCGAGGCCACTTTGTGCAATGGCCGTGGTGCCTGTCCAGTATTGGCCGAGAAGAGAAACTCAAGGCGGTCGCTACCCAGGCGGGTGGCCCGCGCAGCATCGAATTCAATATCCACCGCGAATGAGGCCCCCGGCATAGCCAGTTCGGTGAGGGTCTGCTGGAGCGCTTTGCAGAGGGAATCCCCCGTCTTCCGGCGCAATTGGTGGAGCTTCCGGGCAGCCTCCTGATACGTGGCCCAGGCACCGGCCTCAGCCTGCCGCAACCGCGCCAGTGAGGTGTCGGCATCGGCGAGTTCGGCTCGCTCATTTCGGGCGGCTTCCAGGCGTTGGAGGAGTTGATCTGTGGTCTCATCCCCGTAGCGCCGTTTGAGTTTCTGCAGCTGGGCAACCCGCTCTTGCAGGTGGTCAAGGCGGTTGGGGTCTACGTCGAGACGTCCGAGGATGGTGCGCAGCTCATCGACGAGGTCTTCCAGGTCGGCGCGGCTGTTGGCAATTCTCTCGACGGGTCCTTGCAGTGCTGCCTCGTACTGCTGGACAGCGCCCAGCTGTCTGGTCAAGAAGTCAAGGTCTCCCAATAGCGATCGGTCGGATTCATAGAGCAGGTCAACGGCGGCTTGGAGTGCCCGGGTAATCTCGACGGCATGGGCGAGGCGGTCGATCTGCTTGAGGATTGCATCTTCTTCACCGGGCTCGATGGCGGCCTCTTCGAGTCTGGTGATGGTCAGGTCAAGGAGTTCGAGACGTTCACTGCTTGCTGCGGCGCGAGCGGCCAGTTCCTGGGCTGCTCTGGTCAGTCGCTGGTGCTCCTCGTGGGTTTCCTGTACCGCCTTGAGTTCCTTGTGATAGCCGCCGCAAGCGTCAAGCAGATGCACGTGTCGAGCCTTCTTGAGGAGCCCGACGTATTCGTGCTGGCTGGCAATGGAAACGAGATCGGCTGCGGCCTCGTAGAGTCGGGCTCGCCCGATGAGGCGGCCGTTGATCAGCAGTCGGTCCCGCCGTGTACCTGAGAGGCTGATGGTGCGGCGCACGATAATCTCATCAGCGGGTTCTTCTTCCAGTAGATCGACGAGGGCTTCGCTCTTCCACGCCCGGCTGTCAAAGAGTCCTTCGACAACGAGTTGGTCGGCACCATCCCGGACCATTTCGGGGTCGATGCGGTCGCCCATAAGGGCCGTCAGGCCAGCCAGCAGCATTGATTTTCCGGCCCCGGTTTCACCTGTAATAACGGTCAATCCAGGTTCCAGTTCCAGTTCCAACCTGGAGATGACTGCGAGGTTGGAGATGGCAAGAAAGTTGAGCACTGCTGCGCCTCCAGATGTATTCGCTCTGAAGTTAGTCGAAGGGCGGAGGAATGTAAAGATAGGGAATTGCCTGCGGGAGGCTCCCCGTCCAGCACCACACATCGATTAATTAATCGATTATTGTCTACTCAGAAGAGTTAGCGATGGTTCTCTCGACTAATCGCGCTCACCGTATTGCCGCGTGCCCGCACGGAAGGTACAATGCCGCCAACGGCTGACCAGGAGAGTCACATGAAGAGCCTTTTCGCTGCGATCGTTATCACGCTCGGAATAATTGGGGCGGTACCTGCAGTACCGGCTGAGGAGATCACCGTCTTTGCCAATGCTGACACCTATGTCTGGCAGAAGGAGCCGGGAACCAGCCATGATGCCGAGGACCTCCAATGGGACAAATCCATGTGGGTCGGCCAGGAGCAGGGAACTCAGATTTCGCTGATCAACTTCGCCCAGGAGGAGTTGCCTTCGCCGCAGGAGTATGGGATTGCGAAGGCGGAGTTATTTCTGAAGAAGAACTCCTACTCACAAATCAACGGCGTGCCGGTGACGGTGCAGGTCAAGCAGATCGTCAGCCAATGGGATGAGAAGGTGACCTGGAACAGCAAGCCGGCAATTGGCTCCACGGTCTTCGTGTCGTGGTCGATCAACGTTAACCAGTCGGAGCACGTCTTCGACGTCACCAGCTTGCTCCAGCAGGCTCTGGCATCGGGCAACCCCTTCTACGGTATCGCCCTGAGTCCCGGAACCAGTGTCAACTGGGTGAACGTTTCTTACAGCCAACACGAGGGCGGCAACAGTGGCCCGAGGTTGGTTTTCACGGTCTGCTCGGCCAAGGACGTGGACGAGGACGGCACGAGCAGTTGTGACGGCGATTGTGATGATGACAATGCGACAGTCTATCCCGACGCACCAGAACTGTGCGATGGGCTGGACAATGACTGTGACGAAGAGGTCGATGAGGTCGGTGACGGTGATGGCGATGGCTTCGATTCATGCAACGACTGCGACGACAACGACGCCTTTGTCAATGAAGATGCCATGGAGGTGTGCAACGGCATCGACGACAACTGCAACGGCAAGAAGGACGAGGGGTTCGACAAAGATAACGACGGCTTCTCGACCTGCAAACCTCCCATTGATTGCGACGACATGGACGCTTCCATTCACCCCAAAGCCGATGAAAAGTGCAACAACATTGACGACAACTGTGATTCCCTCATTGACAACATCACTGACAGCGACCTGGACGGCTATGATTCCTGCTCAGATTGCGATGACAAGGTCCAGTCGGTATTCCCTGGGGCCGTGGAGATCTGTGACGGTATCGACAATGACTGTGACGGCGTGGTGGATGAGGGCTTCGACCTTGATAACGACGGCCATTCTGCCTGCGCCACTCCCCCTGACTGCAATGACTTCGATGCGGCAATTCACCCGGGGGCAACTGAGGTGTGTGACTTTGCAGACAACAACTGCTCTGGAGTGGTAGACGACGTCCCCGACGGTGATGGGGACCAGATCACAAGTTGCGCCGGCGACTGTGACGATGAAGACGGGGAGGTCTATCCTGGTGCGGAGGAGCTGTGCGACGACAAGGACAACGACTGTAACGGCCAGGTAGATGACGCGGTGGACGCCGATTTTGATGGCTTCACCATCTGCACCGACTGCGATGACGAGAACCCTTTGGTTCGTCCCGACGGAGAGGAGATCTGCAACGGAGTAGACGACGATTGTGATGGGGACGTGGACAATGCAACCGATGCCGACAAGGATGGGTATACGGTCTGCAACGACTGCAACGACGATGACAAGAGCATCCATCCCGGAGTCCTGGAAGTCTGCGACGGGACAGACAACAACTGCGACGGCACCATCGATGAGAGCGAAGATGCGGACGGGGACGGCTACACCAAGTGCGCCGGCGACTGCAACGACGACAATGCCACAATTCACCCTGGTGCTCAGGAACTCTGCGACGGCAAGGACAACAACTGTTCGGGGAAGAAGGACGACGCGGTGGACCACGACGACGACGGCTATACCATCTGCCAGAGCGACTGCAATGACTATAACGCGGACATCAACCCGACGGCTGCGGAAATCGAAGACGGACTGGACAACGACTGCGACGGAATCGTCGACGAGGGCTTCGCCAAGCCGGAGATCATCCCTCCGCCTGACGTAGTGATACCGGACGACCCTGAATCCGACGTCGTAGTGGGACCAGGTACAGTGGAGCAAGAGGATGGAGGTGGAAACGGCGGCGGTTGTCAGGCCGGGGGTGGTTCCTCCGGATCGGCCTGGCTGCTGCTGGCATTGCTGGCGCTGCTGGCGCTTGCCAGGAGACGATGGTCTCTGCCGCTGGCACTTGTGCTGACGTTGGCGTTGGTGGCCTGTGGCGATCCGGAAGAGGTGAATGGCGGCAAGGACGGCACCTGCGACAAGACTGCGTTTGACTATGTTGGGGATGGAATCGACAAGAACTGCGACGGTTCTGACGGAGTTGACAAGGATGGTGACGGTGCCGCCTCCAAGAACTCCGGGGGCAAGGACTGTGACGATAGCGACCCGGAGTTCGGCCCCAAGGCGCTGGATGAAGTGGGGGACTCCATCGACAACAACTGTGACGGCATCGATGGCACCGACGCGGACCAGGATGGGCACGCGTCGGTGCAAAGTGGTGGTAGCGACTGCCATGACTACGATGCAACTATCTACCCGACCAAGAAGGACCTGGCCGGCGACGGTATCGACAACAACTGTGATGGCATCGATGGAGTGGACCACGATGGTGACGGCTACGCCTCGGTTGATACTGGTGGAACCGACTGCGATGACATCGATCCGAAGCGGCACCCTGGTGCGGTAGACCAAACGGGGGACAGCATCGACCTGAACTGTGACGGAGCTGATGGGCTTGACGTGGACGGTGATGGCTATGGCTCCCCGGCTTCCGGGGGGACTGATTGTAACGATGCCGATCCAGCTACCAATCCGGCGGCAGAGGATACTGTCGGTGATGATCTGGACAATAATTGCGACGGCATTGACGGAATCGACGCGGACCTCGACGGATTTGCCTCCACCGAGTCAGGCGGGGGCGACTGCGATGATGAAGAACTCGGAATCCACCCCGGCGTGACTGACCTTGTTGGCGACGAGAGCGATATCAACTGCGACGGTATCGACGGCATTGATGGTGACGGAGATGGATACGCCATGAGCCTCTTTGGCGGTGACGACTGTGATGACAGCGACGGTGAGATTCACCCGGGACAGGAGGATGCGCCAGGCGATGGAGTGGATTCCAATTGCGATGGCATGGACGGAATCGACAGCGATGGGGACGGCTTTGGCGGCGATGATTGCGATGATGGAGATCCGCTGGTCCATCCCGGGGCTCCCGACGCGGTGGGTGACGGCAAGGACGCCAACTGCGACGATGTGGACGGCGTTGACGGGGATGGGGACCAGGTGGCCTCCAGTGCCTCGGGGGGGGGCGACTGCGACGATGATGATGCTGAAATCAAGCCCGGTGCCGAGGACCTGGTGGGAGACGAGGTCGATACCAACTGCGACGGCCACGATGGCACCGATGCTGACGGCGATGGATTTGCTGATGAGACGTCGGGTGGTGGCGATTGCGATGACACCAATGGATTGATTTTCCCGGGCCTCTTCGACCCGCTCGGGGACGGTATCGACAGCAACTGTGACGGTCTTGACGGCATGGATGCCGACCAGGACGGCTTCATTTCCGGGGGCAGCGGCGGCGACGATTGCGATGACAACTCAGAGACCATCAATCCAGCCTCTGACGATAGCGCAGATGACGGTATCGATGCCAACTGCGATGGCGTGGATGGCATTGATGGAGATGGCGATGGGGTGGCCTCCGAGGGTAGTGGAGGTAGCGACTGCGATGATGGCAATGACAAGATTCTGCCGGGCATCATCGATGCGGTGGGCGACGGTATTGATGCCAATTGCGACGGTATGGACGGGCCTGACCTGGACGGCGACAAGGTCCTGGGGGCTGCTGCCGGGGGGGATGATTGCAACGATACCGATGCCGGAGTGAAGCCGGGGGCGGAGGATGCTCCGGGTGACGGCATTGATCAGAACTGCGACGGCCTTGATGGCGTGGATACTGACGGTGACGGGTATGCCGCAGGCACCAATCCGGGAGAGGATTGTGACGACGACAATGAGCTGGTGAACCCGGCCAACAAGAGTGATGTTGTTGGGGATGACGTGGACGAGAACTGTGATGGGCACGACGGCATCGACAAGGACTTAGACGGATATGCGTCGGAGGGCTCAGGTGGTGATGATTGCTATGACTATTCTGCAGACGTAAATCCGGGAGTACTTGATCAGTTGGGGGACAATGTAGATACCAATTGTGATGGGCACGAGGGAACCGACCTTGATGGCGACGGGTATCCGTCCGACGAGGCCGGTGGCGATGATTGCAACGACTCGGTCAAGGGGGTCAACCCGGGGGCTGAGGACACGGTTGGCGACAACGTTGACAACAACTGCGACGGTCTCGATGGAGTTGACGGTGACGAGGATGGCGTCGCTTCCACCGATTCCGGCGGTGAGGATTGCGACGATAGTGACGCTTTGGTCCATCCAGAGGCCGCGGAGCTTTGCCACGATGGCCTGGACAACAACTGTGATGGCGCTGTGGACGAGACGGGTGTGATTGGTGCACCGGTGGCGGCTGGCAGCGCGGTCAAGTTCCCGGAGTGTGAGCCTTGCGACCCAGACAATGTACTGGTCAAGGATGGCAACCTGGTAGGGTTGGGTATCAACGAGAGTAGCTGCTTTGGCGGTGCCTTCGGGGTGGGCTCGACCACCGGTTGTTTGAAAGTTGATTTCGGCGCATCGCGCTATGTCAGCGCCTTGCGGATAACGGCTCAGGAAGTTCCTGGAACCTGTAATTCGGATTGTGCGAATGTGCTCAACCAGTGCGATACATCGACTCCACTGCGGGTCTTCCGAGGGGTTGAAGACAAGGTTTCGGTGCAGTTCACGAGCCTGGTGGGTTCATATAGTCACGTGGGCAATCTTACGGCCCCTTATCAGGAACTTGGTGATCTGGTGCTTCCGGTGAATGCGTACATGCGTTACGCCCTGCTCTGCGGTGGGTACACAACGGCCAAATGGACCCGCCATCTGGAGGTAGACTACGTAGAAGCGCTGGGGTGCGAGACGGGTAGCTGCGACCCACCTGGCAGCCATCCTTGCGCTGACGATCTCTGCTACTGGAACGGTGACATCGACCACTGTGGTGAAGCCTGCAACGACTGCAGCGCCCCGGCCAACGGCAGTCCGGCTTGCACTCAGAGCAGTTGCGACTTCAACTGTGATTCTGGTTATGCCGAGATGTGCTTTGGTTGCTACCCGGACAACTACGTTGAGAAATGCGACGGTTGTTTTGCTGACGCAGATCCGGCTCATTGCGGCAGTGGTTGCCTGGAGTGCGACGTTCCCACCAACGGCGCGGTGCTCTTCTGCCCCGACGACAAGCCTGGCTACTGTGGCTATCAATGCCCGGGTTCAAGTGACAAGTGCTATGTCGCCTCTCCGCCTCAGGGGCTCTTCATCAAGTGCTGGGAGATGAAGTGTAACTGAGCTGGCGATGGCTCGTGACGGGCTCGGGGCAGTCTTATCGACGTAGCTTCTGCTCGAAATCATCAAGAGTTTGTTGGAGGGTCGCGTCGATGCGGCGTTGCTTATCGATTTTGCGGGTTGCTGCCATGACGCTGGAATGGTCTCGGCCACCAAACCTTTCGCCCAATTCCGGGAAGGAGTGGACGGTGAGCCGGCGTGCCAGGTACATGGCGACGTGGCGAGGCTGGGCGATGTTCTTCTTGCGCGATCGAGACTTGATTTCCACGTCGGTAACACCGTAGCCGTGGCCCACCTGACGGAGAATCTGTTCCACAGAGACACGGCGAATTCGACTGCGGAAATAGCTCTTGAGATTCTCCTGCGCCATGGCCACGGTGACCGGTTCGCCGGTGGTTGCAGAGACTAGATGGAGGGTCTTCAGGCAGCTCTCGAGTTCGCGAATGTTGTCCTTCACTTGCTTGGCGATGGTCAGGGCGACGTCATCGCCCAGTGCCATGCCCATACGCTGAGCCTTGGCCTTGAGGATGGCGACTCTGGTCTCCAGCTGTGGTGCGGCGATTTCGGCAATTAGGCCCCACTCAAAGCGTGATCGGAGGCGGTCTTCAAGTTCGGGCAACTCCTGGGGAAACCGGTCACTGGTGAAAGCGATCTGTTTGCCGGCAGCATGGAGTGCATTGAAGGTGTGGAAGAACTCTTCCTGGGTGCGCGGCTTGCCGGCGAGGAACTGGATGTCATCCACCAGGAGGACATCGCAGGCATCGCGGTACTTGACGCGGAACTGTTCCATGCTCTTGCAACGGATCGAAGTGGTCATGTCATGGAAGTAGGTCTCGGCGGTAATGTAGAGCACTCTGAGCCGCGGATTGCGCTGGTGGCTATAGTGTCCAATGGAATGGAGGAGATGAGTCTTGCCCAGTCCGGTGCCGCCATAGATGAAGAGCGGGTTATAGGCTTTGCCGGAGCGCTCGGCAACTGCCTTTCCGGCGGCAAAAGCCATGTGGTTTGAGGGTCCGACCACGAAGTTGTCGAAGATATACTCTCTGGTAAGTTCAGTCGCTGCCGGTGGTGCTGGAGCAGCTGGCGAAACTGTTTCGAAGAGGTTCCTGTCGACGATCTTGTACTCGACCATCATTGGTTTTTGCAGCACCTCTTCCAGGGAGCGGAGCAGGACTGGTTCGAAGTGCTCGATGAACCACTCCTGGAACTCCGCGTCCCTTACTTGAAGGGTAACTGTCCCGTTGTGCCAGTGAACAGGCTTGAGGGGTTTGAACCAGTTCCGAAATTCAAAGGCCCTCACTTCACCTTGGGCGATGCCCATTACTTCTTGCCAATGTTCCTGCATGAATACTACTCCCCGCCGTGTCCCAGTATCGTAGATACTGAGTTGTCTTGTATGGTCGTGGACTGAACTTCTGTTCCGGTCCTGTCCGATGGACGTACCCCCATGTTCGACCGGCCAGCAAAACCTTGTCAAGGGGGTGTAAAAAAAAAGTCCTTATTGCCTCCGATTCGGGCAGTCTTTACCCACTCGGGGCAGACCTCTTTGCCAGTGTTGAAATGACAAGTTTCAAATGGTTACGGACAGATCTGTTGGTTGCCGGCGGAATGACCTGTTGCGATCTGAGTCGATCGTTCCCCCCCCCCACACTCCCCTATCAACGGGGCGTATAGCTTGACAGGAATCCAGTGATCGCAGTAGATTAGCGCCCGGAGGAGCGAGTATGATACTTGGAAAAGTTATTGGCCGGGTCGTTGCCAATCAGAAGTACGAAGGGCTGGAGGG
>ERZ890953.621-NODE-621-length-19948-cov-5.352938_pt1 | contig 19948 bp, 23 predicted proteins | sample MGYA00521264_ERZ890953 | MGnify/ENA primary metagenome ERZ890953 (study PRJEB32303, sample SAMEA104408629) | aquatic metagenome | biome: Brackish water; feature: Chemocline; material: water | place: Baltic Sea | collected 2014-10-26T21:54:00 | depth 200 m ...
TGCAGATATTGCATGGAGCAATATATCTGTCCATGGCCTCCCAGCATAAGCACATTCAGCAGATTGTATGGTTTCTTTTTATAGTTGTGTCATCGTGGCTTCGGTGAGAATACTGCTCGTTGCCATTTTCGCCAGGGACGGCGTATATGCAGATATTGCATGGAGCAATATATCTGTCCATGGCCTCCCAGCATAAGCACATCGACGTGCGACCGCCAGGGATGGCGGAAGTGCCGGGAATGCAGGAGCATTTCCCGGCCAAAAAAAAAGCCGCTAAAAAGCGGCTTTTTGATATTACTGATGGAACAGCAGTGACTAAGGATGAGATCCTTTTTCTGCATGAGCAATATCAACCAGCTCCATTGCTTTATCTCTGTATTCCTGACGGTAACCGTCTAACTCATGGCCAGCTTCAGGAGTAAAATAATCTTTGAAATTTACGCCATGCTTATGCTCATATGCAATAAATTTCTTTTGCATTGCAATCAGTTCTTGAATTTTAGCTGCTTTATCGCTCATCAATTCTTCCTCTGCACATTGTGCTCTATAAATCTTGGACGAGAATATAAGGGATTAGCCCTTATTCGTCACTATCACCATGGTGGTAGAGATAATACTATTTAGCATTACCTCTGAAATAGCACCAGTAATTCGTAAGATTAAATTAATAACCGCCTTTACGGGTAGACATAGGACAACCACCAATTTTCAAACCCTGCTTGGATGGCATTAAAGGAAACATTTCATACATTTCTTTAGATGAAACCTTACGTCCCCAAATTTTTCCCATCGCTTTCATGATGCTACGCTCATTTGGTTCATCGCCACCCAGAGTTTCGTCGCGAACATAATTAACTACATCCCAATGCTCTTTGGTTGGCTCAATGCCTTCTTCAGCGAAAAGTGCTGTTGCTATCTCTTCATTCCAGTCATTTGCATTTACCAGATAACCTTTCTCTGTTCTTTCTACCGACTCAAGTGCCATAAGTTCTGCCTCAACCTTAGTTTAATAAAAAATGTATTAAAAAATTTCGCTGCGTACTTTCCCATATCCGGCTCAAAAAGTACTTATCCCATTAGTTATATAGTGAGCGAGGTCGGAGTCGAACTGTATTAGGCGTAAAGTTGAGTACACAGTGATTAGAATAACCGAACCAGGATATATTCATTGATTATTCGACTCCGACCCCTGTGGCATAAATTCGACCCTGCTCCCTACGAAACCAGGCCTGCCACCTTCAATAAAAAGTCAGCCTGTCCTATTCCCAGGCCTTTTTCTGTGCCACGACGAATATTGGCCAATGTCTTACGATCCAGCATATCTGCACACAACTCGCGATACACACCCCGAGTATCTCCAGGACCGGTGTCGGAGTCGAGTGACGACTGTTGCGACGTCATGACATTATTTCTAATTATTCCTCCTTCAGCATCACAATCAACGTTAATCGACTCCGACACCACCCCTTCACCGATAAATTCAACAAACAAGGGATGTGGTGTAATCATTGAATCCGCCTTACCCAAAGCATTGGCATGATAGCTGGAATAAGCATAGTCCTCTGGTTTTTTCACAAGTCCTGCCCGTACAGGATTCAGCTCAATATAACGATAGCAGGACAACAGGTAGCTGCCCGTATCGACCAGGCTACTCTTGTAACGACCCTCCCACAGAGAACCACTACGCTGATAGCTTCGATTAAAATACTGAGCATAGCGTCTACCTACAGACTGCATGGTTTTCGGCAACGATTGCTGATCTGAAGGAGTTGCCAGTAAATGGATATGATTATGCATAAACACCCAGGCATGAATAGCCAGGTTATTATCGAAGGCAGCTGTTCTCAGGCATTGATACAGAAATCGAAAATCGTCGGGTCTGGCCAAAATCGGATCGCGATTATGACCGCGCACAACAACGTGCTGAGGTTGATCGGGAATAAAAAGGCGTGGCCTCCGTGGCATGGTTTTCTCCTTGTAGATGGTGACCGGGGTCGGAGTCGAACTGTTTTACGGGTAAATTTGAGCGCCTGGTTATTAGAGCAACCGAGCCAGGCTTAATTCAGTGGTTACTCGACTCCGACCCCTGTGGCATTCATCTGACTCTGGTAAAGCATCATAGGAAATTCATTATAATCAATTACTTAGCGATGCTTTACTCCGGCCCCTGAAGTTCAGCGATTACCGGCCAGTCTTATTGCTCTTAATGATTCTAATACTGTTTCTAGCATTTTAATATCTTTATTTTGTTGAGCTATATCTTTATTTAATTGCTTAATTTGTATATCAATAGCTGATTCTCTACTTAATCACTCTTTCATACTATTCTTCAGCCACAGGGGTCGGAGTCGAACTGTTATTCAAGTAAAGTTGAGTACCTGGTGATTACAACTACCGAGCCTGGCTTAATTCAGTGGTTACTCGACTCCGACCCCTGTGCAATCCCGGCTAGTACTCTATTTTTCCTGTTCTTTATTCACTGCATCTATGCCTTTATGAGGCAGAAAAATCCCCAGACCAAGTAACTGTTTATCCCCGATACCATTTTGTTGCAACAGTATAGATTCCTGCACATCAAGATCACTCAGAAAAAGTTTGCGCGTTAACAACACCCCTTCACTGGTTTGATGCCTCATCAACTTGCCGCTCATCATTTTTTTTATGCGGATATCATGCTGCTTCAGTAATTGCATCATGTTTTCCAGAAACAGGCTTTCATCTTCACTGCCCTGAGTATCAACATAGCGCGCAAATATGGTGGTCAACTTACTTAATTTTCTGGTGGTATAACTACCTACTTTTAATTGATGCCCATCTATATCCAGTGTTTTACCTACCAGAGTATTTATATCATCCAGTCTGTTGCTTGGCAGACGCAGGGTCATTTTAGTTCGGCGCGACACGTTTAAAACTTCTGTTTCGGGGTCTTCCGGACGCATCCACCCATTAGCAGATTCGGCGACATGTATTTGATGTATGGCTGCCTGAGGCTCATCCTGTATCCAGGGTATGTGCTGAATAACCTGTTGTGAAAGCGCAAACCCATGATCAAGTGGTAAAGATTTACACTCTATTTTGAATAACAGGTCCTGTACATCATCAGGTACCTGGTACGTTTCACCCTTGTTTTCGTCTTCTTGCCAGTACATTGTTTTACCTTAGTAGTCAGGGGTCGGAGTCGATATGTGATGCTCTCAACTTGACCTGAATAAATATTCTTTACTGTCCTGTTTTAATTAGGGCTCAGTCTTTTTCGACTCCGACCCCGGTACTTCATATCAGTGCTCTTTTTAACGAATTGCTGTAAAAACAGCTTCCAGCCGGTCTTCCCAGTCTGCAGGTGTGTCTGAGAAAGGCGGCTTTATATCCATCCGGAAGAATCGCTCACCGCCAGCAGCACGCTTTGTAATTACATCTTTCAAATCTTCAAATGATTCGACTTCAGGGTTTTGTAGTAGCACTTCACTTAACCACAGCATAGTTTTTCTCTCTAAATCTTAATTCGGTTGTAATAACGCGCCCGGTAATAAACCCGTGTATTTTGTGCGCTATCGGTAAAAGCGGAGCGTGTATGTAATATATTGTTACATATTACTCCTTCGCCAGAATTCAAGCGGTAAGACACGTGATAAGGTGAGTTAGAGTCCAGAAACTCAAACAAACTGGCTAATGCTTCTTTAGTCAGCGAATCATCGGACCATATAATATTACGCTTACGTTTACTAAATCGCATTGCTAATACAGGGTCTTGATCAGATTCATTCTCCTGCATAAACACAGCACTACAGGTTTGCGGTCGAATTTCTACTCCGTTTTCAATATTTTTGGGAATACGCATGACTTCCAGCTTTGAGAGTGCCCGGATAAAATCAGGATTTTCATTTCGCAGATGGATATAAGCCATATCATGATCTAACAGGTCATTAACCCCACCCTGCTCCGCTGGTTGTTCACAATGTAAAACCATCGCCAGTACACGCTGATGCATGGGGTTATAATAGCCATCTGTATGCCAGCCGATGGCTTTATTAGAATAAGGTATATATAAGTTACCTCGCCCGTGCTCTGTCACCATTAATTTAGTAACTCTATCCTCACGGGCGCATAAGTTTTTATCCAGTTCCTTAAGACCCATTTGCAATCCTATTTGCTTTACTGAAGCCAGATGATCAACTACATCTCCAACCAACTGGTATAAAGCGAAGTTATAGCTATTGATATGATCTTTTAGGACAGATAAAGATTGTTCTGAAATTTCACCATTCGCATTGATATCGATTATAAGTGGAAAATCATTTTTCGAACGCTTTTCGTACGCATCTTGTTTTCTGTCAACCCATAGTTGATAGGCTTTGTTATCTTGTAGATCGAGGTGACTCATAAATCGCTGCCCTTAAATTAGTTTATTAGCGTATTCTAAACCAAGTTATTCGATACTATAAATTTATTGTATATCCCTATGGGGGTAACGATAGCTGTTTAAGCCCTCCCATCAGGTAAGTTTGCAAACGCATCCTACAAGACTAGAATCCCCGCATTCTTGTAATACTCTGATTACAAGACCGATCAACATAACTTATAAGTTAACTAGAGTCTTAATAGGAGACTACACATATGGCAAAGTATGATACTCCAATGCTTGACGAGCTGGAAAATGGTCCATGGCCCAGTTTTATCTCAGGCTTCAAACGTTTACGCGACGATCACCCGGACAAGCGCATCAATGCAACAGCAGACAGCCTGTTAGGTCAGTTAGAGCATTCTTACGAAACTCGTAAAGGTTACTGGAAAGGTGGAACAATTTCTGTATTCGGTTACGGATCTGGCATAATCCCCCGCTTCTCTGAAGTTGGTAAAGCGTTCCCTGAATCTAAAGAATTTCATACTGTACGTGTACAGCCACCAGCTGGTAACCACTATACAACTGGCATGCTGCGTGAACTTGCAAACAGCTGGGAAAAATATGGTTCAGGCCTGGTAACATTCCACGGTCAGACTGGTAACATCATGTTTATCGGTGTTGACTCTGAGAAAACTCAGCATTTCTTTGATGATATCAATGAATATGGCTGGGATCTGGGTGGTGCTGGTCCTTGCGTACGTACAGGCATGTCCTGTGTAGGTGCTTCACGTTGTGAGCAATCCTGTCTTGATGAGCAGAAAGTACACCGTACACTGCAAAACAACTTCACAGATGATGTTCACCGTCCAGCTCTTCCTTATAAATTCAAGTTCAAAGTTTCCGGTTGTGGTAATGATTGCCAGAATGCCATTGAGCGTTCTGACTTTGCTGTAATTGGTACATGGCGCGATGATATGAAAGTTAACCAGGAGGCTTTCAAAGCTTACCTGGGTACTAAAGGTAAACAGTATATTATCGATAACGTAACAACTCGCTGTCCTACTCAGGCACTAAGCATTAACGATGATGACACTCTAGCGGTTGATAATCGTAACTGTGTTCGTTGCATGCACTGCTTAAACGTATTACCGAAAGCCCTGTCTCCTGGAGACGATAAAGGTGCAACAATCTGTGTTGGTGGTAAGCGTACTCTGAAGATTGGTGATTTAATGGGTACAGTTATTGTTCCTTTCACTAAATTTGAAACTGAAGAGGATTACGAAAGAATCACTGAACTGGCTGAAGAAATCATCGATTTCTGGGCAGAAAATGGTCTGGAACACGAACGTTGTGGCGAAATGGTTGAACGTATCGGCCTTGCTAACTTCCTTGAAGGCATTGATGTACCTGTTGATCCAAATATGGTTAACAACCCACGTCAAAGCTCTTATGTTCGTATGGACACATGGGATGAAGAAGCTGAAAAATGGTTTGAACGTAAAGCTGAAGCTGCAAATTCTTAAGAATTTGCAATTCAACTTCACAATCTGATTTTATTATTAATTTTTAAGTATAGGTAAAGATATGTCTGACGCTCCACGTCCACCTATTGAATCTGGTTGCCCTGACGGCTTCCAGTACATGCATCCAATGATGCGCAAGCACTACGGCAACTGGGATTATCATGAAGATCCTCAGCCAGGTGTGTTAAAGCACGTTACTAAATCTGGCGAAGCCCTGTATACAGTTAAAGCTGGAACACAACGTATACTTGACGTTTACACACTTCGTTTACTGTGTGATATTGGTGATGAATTTGCTGATGGTCACGTTCACTTCACAATTCGTTCAAATATCGAATATATGTTAAGTGATGAATCTCGTGTTCAACCTCTTATCGACAAGCTGGAATCACATGGTTTTGTGGTTGGTGGTACTCGTAACTCAGTTGCGATGATCTCTCATACTCAGGGCTGGTTACACTGCGATATTCCTGGTACTGACGCCTCTGGTGTTGTTAAGTCCATGATGGATGAGCTGATTGGCGAATTCAAAAACTGGAACATGCCTAACCGGGTCCACTTGACAACTTCATGCTGTCAGATTAACTGTGGTGGTCAGGGCGACATCGCGATTAACGTACAGCACACCAAGCCACCAAAGATTAATCATGATCTGGTTGCTAATGTTTGTGAACGTCCTTCGGTTGTTGCACGTTGTCCGGTTGCTGCTATTCGTCCTGCAATGGTTGATGGCAAGCCTTCACTGGAAGTTGATGAGAAGAAATGTATCTGTTGTGGTGCATGTTTCCCTCCTTGTCCTCCTATGCAGATCAACGATGCAGAGCATTCAAAACTGGCAATCTGGGTTGGTGGTAATCACTCAAATGCACGTAGCAAGCCTACTTTTCAGAAGTTAGTTGCTGCTGGTATCCCTAACAATCCACCTCGCTGGCCTGAAGCTACTGCTATCGTTAAGAAGATTCTTAATGTTTATAAAGAAGACGCGAAAGATTGGGAACGTATTAACGACTGGGTTGAGCGTATCGGATGGCCACGTTTCTTCGAACTGACTGAACTTCCGTTCACCAAGTTCCATATCGATAACTGGCGCGGTGCACGTAATAGCTTAAACGCATCTGCTCACATTCGTTTCTAGGAATCAGAGGTTCAGATGAAATTTGCTATTCAAATTAATGAAGGCCCTTTTACCCATCAATCTGCTGATACTGCATATCAGTTTACTAAAGCAGCTATTGAGAACGGTCACGAAATTTTTCGTGTGTTCTTTTACCACGATGGCGTAAATAACGGCACGATGTATGGCGTACCTCCACAGGATGACCGTAACGTTCAGGCGTTATGGTCTGACCTGGCGGAAAAACATGATCTGGATCTTGTAGTTTGTGTTGCTGCGGCTCAACGCCGCGGCATCATGGACGAAGATGAGGCCAAACGTCATGGTAAAGGTGCTTCAAACATAGCTCCTAAATTCCGTATTTCAGGTCTAGGACAACTAATTGAAGCCGGTATTCAGGCTGATCGTCTGATGGTTTTTGGTGATTAGGAGTAAACTATGTCAGTCACAAAGAAATTTACATATATAAACAGAAAAGCACCATACGGTACAGTTTATGCCCTTGAGTCACTCGAAGTTGTACTGATCGGTGCAGCTTTCGAACAGGAAGTACAGCTGGTATTTGTTGATGATGGTGTTTATCAGTTAACAAAAGGCCAGGATGCTGCTGGTATTGGAATGAAAAGCTTTTCCAAAACCTATGCTGCCCTGGGTGATTATGACGTTAACCAGATTTACGTTTGCGAACAGTCGCTGGCTGATCGTGGTTTGACTATTGATGACCTTCAGGCACTAACTTACGAAGATGAAGATGATGACTGGGCAGAAAAGAGCTCTATGAATCTTGTTAATCGTGAACAGCTGTCTGATTTAATCAGCAATGCTGATGTTCTGTTAAATTTTTAGGGGAGATTATTTACATGTCAACTTTACATACTGTAAACAAGTCGCCTTTTGAAAAGAATTCACTCGACACTTGCCTGTTACTCATCAAAAACGATTCTACCGTTTTATTAATAGAAGATGGTGTTGCTGGTGCTTTGCAAAATACAACTGCTTCTCAAAGCATCGCTGATGCCATGAGTGAAGGTGTAAAATTTGCTGTTCTTGGTGAAGATCTAAATGCTAGAGGTCTGCCCGCAGACCGTGTTATCAATGGCATTTCTGTTGTTGATTATGCCGGATTTGTTCAGCTAGCTGCTGATCATGACAATGTTCAAAGCTGGTTGTAATCGATTTTATTTTTGTTTTTTAATATTAAAGCTTAATTTTTAAGTTTTTAGGAGATTTATCATGGCTCTAGAAGTAAACGGTAAAAGTTACGAAGTAGATGAAGAAGGTTACCTGGCTAACCTGAACGAGTGGGATAAAGATGTTGCTGGTGCACTGGCTGCTTCTGACGACGCTGAACTGACTGATTCACACTGGGAAGTTATTAACTTCTTACGTGAGTACTATGAAGAGTATCAAATTGCTCCTGCAGTACGTGTTTTAACTAAAGCAATCGGCAAAAGACTAGGTAAAGAAAAAGGTAACAGCAAGTATTTGTATGAGCTGTTCCCTTATGGCCCAGCCAAGCAAGCCTGTAAATACGCAGGTCTTCCTAAGCCAACTGGTTGCGTATAGTTTCCAGTTTAAAGTCAATCGAAGTTGCCCGGTTTAGACCAGGCAACTTTGGTTACCTTCATTTTTAGTGATTAAAAGAAAGCCTCGTGATAAGGGTCATTAACTAAGTTTTCTTTTAACCAACTAGCTTCCTGAGAGATAGATTGTCAATGAGCACTTTTTTTGCATTGTTATTCTGGTTCGCAACAGTAGTCATCGTACTGGGGCTAGCCTTTAAAATCAGACAATACTGGGTAACTCCCGCTCCCTTAAAAATTCCTACTACGCCAGCCCCTACTACTCAGGCCGGTGTTGTCTATCGAATGGCTAAAGAAGTTATTGTTTTTGAAAGCCTGTTCAAATCAAATAAATGGATCTGGGTCTTTGGCTGGATGTTTCATGTGTCTCTGGCCCTCGTTCTGGCACGTCATATCCGTTATTTTCAGGAACAACCCTGGTTCTGGGTCAATATCATCCAGCCTTTTGGTAAGTATGCTGCTTTTACCATGGTTATAGGGTTATTAGGATTACTGGCACGCCGCTTTGTGGTAGCACGAGTTCGTTATATTTCAGCTCCTTCTGATTATTTAATGCTGATTATGCTGATATTTATCGGTATTAGTGGACTGGTAATGCAACTTGTTGTTCGTCCGGACATCATCGCAATTAAAGAATTTTTCCTTTCCTGGATGGGTCTTTCCATTGTCGATATATCATTTAATACTCCGTTGATTATCCACTTATCTCTGGTTGCTTTACTGATGATTATTTTTCCATTCAGCAAACTGTTACATGCTCCCGGCGTTTTCTTTAGCCCGACTCGTAATCAAATCGATAACCCACGTGAAAAAAGACATATTTCCGATTGGGCTGCAAAACTTGAAACAAATAATAAGGGTTAGGAGATAGATAATGGCTGATTTTGAAACTCCAGAGTTATTTAAACATATCCATATTCCAAAACCTGTTCCAGGTGCTATGGAATCTGTCGGGCCCTTTATTGCAAAACCAGATCATCAAACAGCTTTAGGTTTTCCTGCCGAACTGGTTGATAACTGGGAACAAAAGGCTGTCGACGCCATGGGCGAAGCGGTAAAAAAGTACCGTGGTCTCGCCGTTTTCCTTGATTCTTGTGTGAAATGTGGTGCCTGTACCGATAAATGTCATTATTACCTCGGTTCCAGTGATCCTAAAAACATGCCGGTTGCGCGTCAGGATCTATTCCGTTCCGTGTATCGCAAATATCACACCCCTGCAGGAAAATTCCTCAGTAAACTGGGACTGGAGTGGTTAATCGGTGCCAAGACTATGGACAAGAGTGTTCTGGACGACTGGTATAACTATTACCACCAGTGTTCTGAATGCCGTCGTTGTTCGGTATATTGCCCCTACGGTATAGATACAGCTGAAATTACTATGGCTGCTCGTGACGTCATGGCCCAGATCGGTCAGGGCATGAAATACAGTAATGAAATTATCGCCAAAGTATACAAAATTGGTAATAACCTGGGATTACCCGAGCCTGCTCTGGCAGATACTCTGGAAGGTCTGGAAGAAGATATCGAAGACGAAACAGGTGTAAAGGTTGAACTGCCCCTGGATAGAAAAGGCTGTGACATCCTGTTAATTACTCCTTCTGCTGACTTTTTCGCAGAGCCTCATGTCGATGGTTTAATGGGTTACGCTAAAGTGTTCCATGAAGCTGGTGTCAGCTGGACAATCAGTTCTAAAGCATCAGAAGCCGCTAACTTTGGTCTGTTTATTGGTAACTATGACAATATGCGCAAAATTTCTCTGCGTATTCGTGAAGCAGCTATCGACCTGGGTGTTAAAAGAATTGTGTATGGTGAATGTGGTCATGCATGGCGTGTAGGTTACAGCTTTTTAAATACACTGGCCGGACCTTTCGATTTTCTCGATCAGAACTACCCTATTCCACAGCATATCTGTGAATTTACCCATGATTTAATCAAGAAAGATAAACTCAAGTTTGATCCTTCTGAAAATGACTGGATGACACTCACATTTCACGATTCCTGTAACGTAGCACGAGGTTCACGCATGGGTGATAAGGCAGGTGGACAGTTCACTATTCCACGCGACATTATTAAAACAGTTTGTAACAACTTTGTTGATATGGCTCCCGAAACTATTGGTGAAGGAACCTACTGCTGCGGTGGCGGTGGAGGACTTTTGACCGATGATTTAATGGCGGTTCGTGTGAAAGGCGCTATGCCACGTATGACCGCGTTGACCAATGTAGTTAAGGAGGATGGCGTTACACATATGGCTGCCATTTGCGCAATCTGTAAATCACAATTTTCCAAGGTTCTACCTTATTACAACCTGGGTATGGATATGATCGTTAGTGTTCACCAGCTCGTTTCTAATGCAATTATTCTAACCGGTCAGGAAAGTGAAAAAGGCGAACCTGAAACGGCTGAGTCAAAACCCGAATAAGTAATTATTTAGAGTTTTTATATTTTAATTTTTTATATTTTCCAGTGAAAACTGTTAGTCACAGGAGCTAAAAATGGCAACTAGCACAAAAGAGATGAATACAAAACTTACCTTCAGAAAATACGAAGAAGGTGTAAGCAAGTATACTAATTTAGGCGATAATATTTTCAATGAAGATACTACGTTTAAATGCCCTACCTATGTTCATCGCACACCTCCCTGTCAGGGAAGTTGTCCCTCCGGTGAAGATATTCGTGGTTGGCTGGACATAGTACGTGGTATAGAAACCCCTCCAGAAGGCGTATCTATGCAGGAATATGCTTTCCGTCGCTCTACAGATGCGAATCCATTCCCATCCATGATGGGCCGCGTCTGCCCTGCTCCATGTCAGGATGGCTGTAACCGTAACCAGGTTGAAGACTTTGTTGGTATCAACTCGGTTGAACAATATATCGGTGATACTGCCCATACAGAAAAATTCTCATTTGATAACAGTGCGCCTTTATCCGGTAAGAAAGTTGCAATCGTTGGTGGTGGTCCGGCTGGATTAGCTGCAGCCTATCAATTACGTCGTATGGGTCATGAGTCTGTTGTTTATGATGATCATGATGAACTGGGTGGTATGTTCAAATATGGTATTCCCGGATATCGTACTCCTCGTGAATTCCTGAATCATGAAATTCAGCGTATTCTGGATATGGGTGGAGTCGAAGTTAAACTTTCTACCCGTGTTGGTACTGACGTTAAGGTTGAAGATCTCGAATCCAATTTTGATGCTATTATCTGGGCTATCGGCTGCAAAAGTGGTCGCGGTCTACCCGTTCCTAATGCAGATGCTCCAAACTGTGTATCAGGTGTTGCTTTCCTTGAAGCTTTTAATAAAGGAACCATGCAAGTTACTGCCAGTAAAGTCGTTTGTGTCGGTGGTGGTGATACCTCAATCGACGTTGTGTCGGTTGCTCGCCGTTTGGGCAAAATCGATACGCTTCCAGAAAATGAATTACCAGAACATGTTATTGGTGGTTATGTTGCTCATGACTCAGCTTATGCTGCAGCACGTGACGGTGCTGAAGTCACATTAACTTCGCTGTTCCCTCGCGCAGAAATGACAGCTTCTGAACATGAAGTTGATGACGCTTTACGTGAAGGTGTCGACATTCAGGATGGTGTAATGCCGGTTGAAGTTATCGTTGACGACAAAGGTCGTGCAATTGCACTAAAGATGGCTAAATGTGAAATGGTCGATGGCCGTCCTACACCGGTAGAAGGTTCAGAATACGAAATCGAATGTGATCTGATCGTATCGGCGATTGGTCAATCTGGTGATTTACAAGGTCTGGAAGAATTTGATAACGGTCGTGGTTTAATCGATTCTGACAGCTACTATCGCGTACCGGGTAAAGAAGGACACTTTGTTGCTGGTGATATTATTCGTCCTCACCTGTTAACAACTGCTATCGGCCAGGCATCTGTATGCGCTGAAACCGTAAATGCCTATATGATGGAATCTACTCTTGAGAAGCGTCCTAAAGTTGATGTTCATCACTTTGATTTACTCAATAAATTGAATGAAGCACATCTTAATCCAAAAGGTTATGTTCATGTCAATGAAGACCGTGGAACTGATAGTTCAGATTATGCGGTTCACAACTTTGAAGATCGTTCATCACAGGAAATAATTTCTTCAGATCATCTGTTTCTTGGTCATTTTGCATATGAAGCACGTAATATTCGTAGTCAGGTTGTTCCTTCATCTGAAGAAGTACTGGGTCACTTTGAAGATCGACTGGTACCTCTCAGTGAAGAACAGGCCGTGGCAGAAGCCGGTCGTTGCATGAGCTGTGGTATGTGTTTCGAATGTGATAACTGCGTTATTTACTGTCCTCAGGATGCGGTTTTCAGAGTTAACAAAGATCAGAGAACTACCGGCCGTTATGTTGACACGGATTACAGCAAGTGCATTGGTTGTCATATCTGTTCAGATGTTTGCCCAACTGGCTATATCGATATGGCTATGGGTAATCACTAACATAACGGTGGGTTTATTTGTGAATATTCGTCAACTTTCAAAAGTTCTATTGGCCTCAGCTATTTTGCTGTGGTCAGTAGGCAGCTTTGCTGCTAGTAATTACAGCGGTCCTAACCGTGATGCAAGCGGTAACATTGTACCGACACCGAAAGGTGAAAAATGCGTTGAACCCACTGCAGATATGCGTGCTAATCACATGGAGTATTTACTGCATAAACGTGATAAGACGATGCATGAAGGTATTCGCACCAAACAGCATAGCCTGGTTGAATGCATCCAATGTCACGTGACTCCAGGTGAAGATGGAAAAGTGGCTCGAATTACGAATGAAAAACATTTTTGTGCCAGTTGCCATCGGTCTGCCAGTGTGACACTCGATTGTTTCGAATGTCATGCTGATCGACCCGCTGAATACTTTAGTAGTGAGCTACCTCATAAAGATGTTTTCGCATTAAATCCAGCTTTAACAACGACACCTCACGTTGTATTAAACAGGAAGGTTCAATAATTATGGGCCAGAATGATATGAATAATACCAATAAAATTGATCAATACCGTCGTCGTTTACTCGGTGGTTCTGCTGCGGCTGTAGCTGGTTTAGCCCTGGCTCCCGGTCTAATTTTAAATACTGTTCAGGCTAAACCTGCTGCAGATGCAGTTTCCAGCAAGAATCGTTGGGGTCTATTAATTGACACTACGAAATGTGCTGATGGTTGCTCTGACTGTGTTACAGCCTGTAATACTGAGCATGGATTGCGTAAAATAGACCATGGTTTATCTGAGAGTAAAAGCGAAGCGATCACTTCACAGTGGATTCGTAATGTAACGCTTAAGAATAAATCTACAGGACACACGGTGAATATGCCGGTCATGTGTCAGCACTGTGAAAACCCTCCCTGTGTGGATGTTTGCCCGACAGGCGCATCTTTCAAACGTGATGATGGCATTGTACTTGTTGATAAACATATCTGTATCGGTTGTCGTTATTGCATGATGGCCTGCCCTTACAAAGCTCGTAGTTTTATCCATGAGGCACTCACCGACCAATTAGCGGTAGCACCCAGAGGCAAAGGAACTGTTGAGTCATGTACTTTGTGTGTACACAAGGTTGACAACGGTGACGGTACCACGGCCTGTGCTGAAGCCTGTACACATGGTGCCATCACTTTCGGTGATTTAAACGACAAAAGCAGCTTAATTTCCAAGAAACTTGAAATGTCTGGTGGTCGTCAATTACGCGCAGAACTCGGCCTGAATACAGGCGTACGTTATCAAGGTTTATAGCTTTAGGATTTGCTGCAATGAAAAATATTCGCTACACATCAATTGAAGGTAATTCGCTTAAATTCCTGGGTTTATTAGGAGTTTTTGGCTTTTTTATCTTACTTGGTTTTCTTGCTTTCCTAAAAATGGAACATGAAGGTCACTGGATAACCGGTATGAATAACCAGGTCATCTGGGGGATGCCGCATATTTTTGCCATTTTCCTCATTGTCGCTGCTTCCGGAGCTTTAAACGTTGCATCAATAGCTTCAGTTTTTAACAAGAGTTTTTACAAACCTCTGGCAAAGTTATCTGCGGTTTTATCACTTGCCCTGCTGGCAGGTGGTCTGGCTGTCCTGTTACTCGATCTTGGACGACCTGATCGTTTAATTGTTGCAATCACTTATTATAATTTTAAATCAATATTCGCCTGGAATATTATTCTTTATACCGGTTTTTTCGGCATAGTAGGTATTTATCTATGGACCATGCTGGACTGGCAGGTTGAGAAATATAAGCGAATTGCCGGTACTGCAGCCTTTATCTGGCGCTTAATACTGACTACCGGTACGGGTTCAATCTTTGGCTTTCTGGTGGCGCGATCAGCTTATGATGCCGCAATCATGGCACCAATGTTCGTTATTATGTCATTTTCCTTCGGACTGGCTATTTACATTCTTGTTCTATTGGCGAGTTATAGATGGACCGGTCGTGAATTAGGCGACGTTGTAATTACTCGATTAAAAAACCTGCTAGGTGTGTTTATCGCTGCTACCCTTTATTTTTCCCTGGTTTACCATTTAACAAACCTGTATGCGACTGAACATCACGGCATAGAAGCATTTGTACTGATGAAAGGCGGTATCATTACTAACATGTACTGGCTAGGACAAATCATACTTGGCACTCTAATTCCACTTGCCCTGATTTACTGCCCTCGCCCGGCAAAAAGCAATACCATGGCAGTAGTCGCTTCAGTACTGGTTATTTTAGGCGGTCTCGCTTCTTTATATGTCATTTTAATTGGTGGTCAGTCATACCCTATGACCCTGGTACCGGGTTATGAAGCTTCTTCTACTTTTGCTGATGGCGCTATTACCGTTTATAGCCCAAGCATCTGGGAATTCATGCTCGGTATGGGTGGTGTAGCGATAGCACTTGTTATTGTTACTCTGGCAATGAAAATTTTCAGGCTGCTACCGGATAGTCTGTCAGATAAAATTGCAGACCCTCACAAGTCATAAAAGAAGAATTACATAATAGTTGCTCTTCAGTAACGCCTGTCTATAATGACAGGCGTTTTTCATTGCCGGCTCTTAAATGTCCTCTTTTTATATTTCTGCAGCACATAAATCATCTGGTAAAACAACCCTGTCTATTGGCATTTCTGCTGCTATCCGACAGCGCAAGCTGAACATCCAGACATTTAAAAAAGGTCCGGATTATATTGATCCAATCTGGCTTGGTCAGGCCTCAAAAAATTCCTGTTACAATCTTGATTTTTATACTTCTGGTAAAAGCTTTATAGTTGACCAGTTTAACCAGTATCGTGCTCAAAAGGATGTTGTTCTGGTAGAAGGAAATATGGGTTTATTTGATGGAATGGCCCTTGATGGCAGCGACAGTAATGCAGCCATGGCAAAACTGCTTCAGCTGCCGGTAATTTTGGTTGTGGATACGTCAGGCACCAGTCGTGGAATAGCCCCTTTGCTTAATGGTTACCAGAGTTTTGATGATGAGATTGAGTATGCAGGTGTCATCCTCAACAAGGTCGCCGGTAACCGGCACCGAACTAAATTGACCAATGTGATACATGAGTATACTGATTTTAAAATTTTAGGGGCTGTACCCAGAAACACCGACATTCAGGTGACAGAAAGACATCTCGGCTTAATTCCGGGAAATGAAATGCCGGAAGAATCTGAAAGAGTAATCGAATTATTAGCAGCTCAGGCTTCTGAATTTATTGATATAGATGCTTTATTAGCCATTAAAAGTAAGAGAGCCCTTGATACGACTCCCGTTATTCAGCCCTCTATAACAGAAAATAAAAGCCCCACAAATTTACAAATAGCGGTCGCAATGGATCAGGCTTTTGGATTTTATTATCCGGGTGATCTACAACAGTTTGAATCAACAGGTGTTGAAATTATTCCGTTTAATTGCCTTAAAGACTCACAGTTACCATCTGATATTGATGGTTTATTCATTGGCGGCGGCTTTCCTGAGACCCAGCTTGCTGAATTATCGGCTAATCAATCGATGATTAATTCCATTAAAAGAGCGATACAACAGGGCTTACCCACTTATGCCGAATGTGGAGGCCTAATGTATTTATGCAGTAACCTGACATATAACGGCAACACTTACCCCTTATGTGATGTAATCTCTGCAACAGTCAATATGCATAAAAGACCTCAGGGTAGAGGTTATGTAATTCTTGAAACCAATGATACTCACCCCTGGTTTACTGATAACAGGCAGACAATTAACGCACATGAATTTCATTATTCTGCAATACAGGGATTACCTGAGGATACTAAATATGCTTATACTATTAAAAGGGGAACGGGTATTGATAACATAAATGATGGTATAATTTTGTATAATTTGGTCGCAAGTTATTCTCACCTCAGGCACACAGATGAGTGTTTGTGGGTAGATAATTTCGTTTCTTTCGTTAAAAGATGTAAAAATAGAGTGCAAAATGATTAAAGTAACACCGGACGCAGCAGAACAAATTCAATTTTCAGCTAAACAATCGGGCATAGTAGACGCCATTTTGCGTATTGCTATTAAACAGATTGAAGATGGTTCGCTACATTATGCAATGGGTTTTGATGATGCTATTTCACATACGGATCTTCGATTCGAAGAAGCCGGTATTCAACTGGTTATTGCGGAAGCTTCTCAGGTTTACGCCAAAGACATGACAATAGATTATGTTGAACTCGACAATGGTGAGAAAAACTTCATCTTTGTTAATCCGAATGACAAAAATTTCTCCCCCTCATCTACGGAATAATTGTTAATGCCCGGCGACTCTCAGCAAAATGCAGAAAGTTCTTTACAGCTTAGCTTTAGATTTCTGCCTGAATTAAGTTCTTTTCATCGGGCAATTCAATGTGTTTTCCGATGTCGTGCGGTCGCCTTTCTTGCACTACTCTTTGTAAGCCTGACTGGTTTGTTTCTGACTGCTTTCTGGCTACCTCCCACACAGAGTAGTACAGGAAGTTTAATTTTTAACCTGTTGATTTTTTTCTCTCTTGCCCTGTTAGTTATCAGCTTTTACCTGATCTGGATTGATTTATTAAAACCCATTCTGGATATTGAAGAATGGTCCCAACAGATGCGCAGTGGTCATCTCGACTATAAAACAAAAGTTCCAGAACATGGCGATTTATCAAAACTGACCGAAGATTTAAATGACCTGGGTACAATGATGTACCATCTGGCAAAAGACACTGAAGAACAACTACATCATCATACTCAACATACTGAGCTAAAAACCCAGTCACTTGGCATTCTTTACGACGTTGCTGCCAGTATTAATATTTCCAGTAGTCTGGATGACCTGTTAAAAAGATTTCTCAGGACATTAACAGAAGTTCTGCACGCCGATGCAGGGGCCGTTCGGCTACTCAATCAGGATGACCAGATGGAGTTAGTGGCGAGCATTGGTTTTGACGATGAATTAATTAAAAAAGAACGCCTGCTACCGACTGAAAGCTGCATCTGTGGGCAAGTTGAAAATTGTGATGACCTGATTTTTCAGGACAGTGTTCTACCCTGCAATAAAAAAGTAGGTCACCAGTTTTTTGGTGAAGACATGGGGTTAATTGCCGTTCCGTTGCAATACCAGGGTAAAACACTCGGTGTGTATAACCTGTTTGTACACAAAGAAATCTACAAGCAGAAAAACAATAACGATTACAAGGAATTATTTACCAGCATTGGGCGTCATCTCGGTATGGCTATAGCCAAAGCACGACTGGATGAAGAATCAACAAAAATCTCTATCATGCATGAACGTAATCGCCTTGCCTTCGAATTACATGATTCTCTTGCGCAAACTCTGGCCAGTATGCGCTTACAGGTTAGAGTTCTCGATGAAATGCTACATCAGGATGATGAAGCGGCAACCTGGCAACAACTGGAAAGAATAGAAAGTACAGTCGATGAAGCCAATACTGAACTGCGCGGACTCATCGCTCATTTCCAGGCACCGATTAGAAAACAGGCTTTAGTACCTGCGGTTCAGGATATTGTTAAACGTTTCAGGACAGAGTCTGATATTCATATCTTTTTTCAGCATACTATCAATCAACCACTTGAATTATCGGACAAATATCATCTGGAAGTCATCCGTATCATTCAGGAAGCTTTAAATAATTTGCGTAAACACAGCGAAGCCAATGTTGCTCGAATCATGATTAGACTTCGTGACAATGGCAGATTACACATATTAATTGAAGATGATGGCGTAGGGCTTAAAACTTTACCGGAGAATGGCAAACCAGGTGAACAAATTGGTCTTAAAAGCATGAAAGAAAGGGCATCTAGACTCAAAGCAGATTTTGCCGTAGAAAGTGAACCAGGAGAAGGAACCAGAATAATATTTGAATTTGATCTTAATAAAGCACAATCAACCCAAGCTTCTGTTAAAATTGATACAAGCTTTAACCTGACATAAAAAAAACTATATGAATTTACGCGTACTTGTCATTGACGACCACACCTTGTTTCGTGAAGGCCTGGAAGGCTTATTAACCCGTCGGGATATCGATGTCATTGCATCGGTTGGAGATGGAGAGACAGGCATCAGGTTAGCACAGGAATTGAATCCTGATATTATCCTGCTGGATATGCGAATGCCTGATATTAACGGCCTGGGTGTCCTTAAAAGACTGAATGAATGTGGATTGACCATGCCAATCAGTATGCTCACCACCAGCACAGAAGAACGTGATCTTGTCGAAGCATTACGTAATGGTGCCAAAGGTTATTTACTGAAAGATATGGAACCAGACTCTCTGGTCGTCGCATTAAGAGATATAAAGGATGGCAAAACCATCGTTGCCCCTGCTCTGGCTCCAATTTTAGCCAAGGTTGTACAGGGTAACGTTCCAAATTCAAAAGATCAAAAAACCCCTTTTGAAGATTTGACACCAAGAGAAACCGAAATTTTAGGCTTACTGGCCGAAGGTCAGAGCAATAAGGTGATTGCGCGCAATTTAGGAATATCGGATGGTACCGTCAAACTGCATGTAAAAGCCATATTACGCAAACTCAGTGTTCACTCCCGGGTTGAGGCAGCAGTACTGGCTGTAGAGCATGGACTGAAAGATTCCCAGAAAATTTCTGATTATTAATTTGGTGATTAGCAAAAAGGCTCAGTAAATTTATTTTAACATGTTGATTACGATCAATATCGACATGTTTGTAGCCGTAATCTATTATACATTCGTCACAATCTTCAAAATGGATACCGGCTAAGAACATGCCGGTATGACGATACTCATTAGCACAAATTTAATGTAACAACTGAAAATCATCTCCTGTGTAGCTTACTTTTGCCTGGTATTTTGTAGGGTACACTGTGCGCACAATTGATGTCGGTACTGAAATTCAATGGTGCGCACGGTTCACCCTACCAAAAATTTAATCAAACC
>ERZ890953.625-NODE-625-length-19880-cov-5.405902_pt1 | contig 19880 bp, 20 predicted proteins | sample MGYA00521264_ERZ890953 | MGnify/ENA primary metagenome ERZ890953 (study PRJEB32303, sample SAMEA104408629) | aquatic metagenome | biome: Brackish water; feature: Chemocline; material: water | place: Baltic Sea | collected 2014-10-26T21:54:00 | depth 200 m ...
AGCCATTTTGAAACGTTGGAAAGAAGAAGGTTATGGCAAAAAGCAAAATAGACAAGACTCTGAAAAAGATCGCAACCGCTACGTCGAAGGCGACTACGCCGACTTCATCGACTAGATACGATACGCTCGGCGACCCAAACTGCGTGCATTGTAGAGGGGGAGGCTATTTGCGCGTGGATGTGGAGCCGGGACATCCAGATTTTGGAAAATTGGAAATTTGCACCTGCCGCAACAGGGATGTTGCCGAGCAGGTACGTAACCGACTTTTCTCGATGAGCCATTTGGATGAGTTGAAAGACCTGACTTTTGAGAGCTTTTTACCGCGTGGTCGCAAAGGGTTGGGTGATTTGCAAGCGACTTCGATAGAAATGGCTTTTAATCAATCTCGTGTTTATGCTCAATCTCTAAAGGGTTGGTTGCTTTTACAGGGGGCTTACGGTTGTGGGAAAACGCATCTTGCGGCAGCTATTGCAAACTTTGCCGTTGGTATGGGGGTGCCTACGCTCTTTTTGACGGTTCCCGATTTACTCGACATGTTGCGGTTTTCCTATAGTGCAAAAGACACGACCTTTGAAAAGCGCTTTGACGAAATCCGTAATGCGAAATTACTCATTTTGGATGATTTTGGCACTCAGAATGCAACCGGCTGGGCGCAGGAGAAACTCTTCCAGATTATTAATTATCGTTATATTAATAAATTGCCTTTAGTCGTGACCACAAATCTGAACTTGAGCGAAATTGAAGCCCGCATTCGTTCTCGCTTGCAAGACCCCGAGTTGGTCAGTGATGTACGCATCAACGCTTCCGATTATCGCCGCCCAACAGACGATATGGGGCACTCTGCACTTTCTTCACTCGATCTATTGGCCAATAGAAGCTTTGGCAATATAGATGAAAGACACGATGAAGGTTTGCCTTCCAAAGATATCAAAACCCTTGAGCGCGCTTTGAAGGCTGCACATCGTTTTGCTGAAAAACCAAAGGGTTGGCTAATCTTTATGGGCGGCTATGGCAGCGGGAAAACGCATCTTGCTGCGGCAATTGCAAATTATCGCGCCAGTTTAGGTGCGCCACCGCTCTTCATTATGGTGCCTGATTTAATGGATCATCTTCGAGCAACGTTTAGCCCTAAAAGTGAAGTGAGCTATGATCGTCGTTTTGATGAGATTCGTACTTCGCCCTTGCTCATTTTAGATGATCTGGGTACGCAATCTATGACCCCCTGGGTACGTGAAAAGCTCTATCAGCTTTTTAATTATCGTTATAATGCCGAATTGCCGACAGTCATTACTACAGCCGATACGCTCGATGAGATTGACGAACGTATTCGTTCACGATTATTGGATAAAAGACTCTGCAAAATCCATGCGTTGACGGTTCCTGCCTTTTATGGGGTCAAGAAAAAGAGATAAGGGAAATCAGAGGAATTGAATGATAAAGAAAAAACTATCAAGACGAGACTTTCTTCGTCTAGGAACGTTGACAGCAGGTGCGGCAACGCTAACATCTTGCGAAAAGTGGTTGGTTTCAGCAGGGCTAAAAGAAGAACGCCCCAATTTTTGATTATCTACACAGACGACCAACGCTATGATTCGATGTGGCAAATGCCGCGTACACAAGAGCTAATCTTCGAGCAGGGTGTCACGTTTAGTCATGGTTATATCACCACGCCGCTTTGTGGTCCGAGCCGATGCAGTATCCTAACAGGGATGTACGCTCATTCGCACGAAATTCGCGAAAATCAGGATTCTGGCTTCGATGAAACTACCTTTGCCAAATACCTGCAAGATGACGGATATTACACAGGTTTAGTTGGCAAATATCTTAATGAATGGCGTGTTAGAGATGAACCCAAACCCGAATTTGACTATTGGCGTGCTATCTTTGGCGGGCAAAGCCGGTATAACAACCCTGACATCATGGTCAATGGCGAATGGGTGCGGCATCAGGGGCAATATATTACCGATGCTTTCGGTGACTATTGCGTAGAATTTATTGAGAATGCGGCGAAAAAATTGAAGCCTTTTTGTCTTTATTTTGCGCCGAATGCACCGCATGAGCCAGCGACGCCTGCGGATGAAGATAAGTTTTTATCAATTGATTTGCCAGAATTCCCGCCCAATTTCAGTGAAGAAGATATTTCGGATAAGCCAAATTGGTTGCAGGAAAAAGAATCTCTCATCAGCGAAAAAGATATCCATAAGATCAATGAGTTTCGCAACGATCAATTATTATCTTTGCGTTCTTTAGATAGGAATATTGAGCGCATTATTCAAAAATTAGAGGCAGAAAATCTACTCGATAAAACAGTTGTCATTTTCTTGTCGGATAACGGAAAACTCTGGGGCGAGCATCGGATGACAACGAAAAATTCCTTTTATGAAGAAGCTTCGCGCGTGCCTTTTGCATTGCGATATCCGCCCCTCGTGCCGATGCCTTATATTGAGGAGAAACCTGTCTCCAATATCGATATTGCACCAACTTTATATGATCTAGCGAGAATTCCAATTCCCGAGGAAGTGGATGGTGTCTCCCTTGTCCCACTCTTGCTTGCTGGTGATATGCATCGTGCTGGCGTACTCATCGAAGGTTGGCCTGGGCGCGGACATTATGCCGCTTACCATGTCGGGAATTATGTCTACGCTGAAACAGGGGGGGACAAATCGGAATTTTATGATTTGGAAAAAGACCCTTATCAGCTTGAGAATGCGATTGATGACCCAGCTTATCAGGATATTATTACTGATTTGAAAATCGCGTTGGACGAAGTGCGCGAATAATAATGCCCTCTGTTTTATCGGATATCTTGCCAAATTCTAAAAATGGAATTTAGTGAGAGCTAGGAATATAATGTCTTATCCTTACCATGTTATGGCAAAACCGACAGGCGCGATCTGTAACTTGGATTGCGCCTATTGTTTTTTTCTGTCGAAGGAGAAACTTTATCTTGGCAGTGATTTTCGGATGTCAGATGAAGTTTTGAGAGAATATATCAAGCAATATGTGCAGTCGCAGCCCACGCCAGAAGTGACGATCACTTGGCAAGGAGGGGAGCCTACTTTGATGGGCTTGGATTTCTTTGAGAAAGCGACAGAATATGCAAATGAGTATAAGCAGCATAGACAGCGCGTCTCTTTTGCGATCCAGACGAATGGCGTTTTATTGGATGATGATTGGGGTAAGTTCCTACGTAAAAATCGGTATTTGGTTGGGATTAGTATTGATGGTACAGAAGCTCTTCACGACACCTACAGACGAGATAAGGGTGGCAAGCCTACGTTCAAGCGCGTTATCGCTGGTTTGAATATCCTGAAAAAATATCGGGTTGAGACAAATATCCTCTGTACAGTTAATGCAGCAAATGGTGACCATCCGCTGGAAGTTTATCGCTTTTTTCGAGATGAATTGCAGTCGGCGTATATCCAATTTATTCCCGTCGTGGAGCGTGAGGATGGAGGGGTTACCGAGCGTTCGGTGCGCCCTCAACAATGGGGAAATTTTTTGACGGCGATCTTTGACGAATGGATTAAACGAGATGTGGGGCATGTTTTTATTCCGACTTTTGAATCAGCGTTAGCGAATTTTTACGGCGTTCCCGCGGGAATTTGCGTCTTCAACGAGACTTGCGGTTCGGCTCTCGCACTTGAACATAACGGCGATCTTTATGCTTGTGACCATTATGTGGATCCCGATTATTTGCTTGGCAATATTGCGAATACACCAATGGCTGAGTTGGTGACAAGCGAGAAGCAACAGCAATTTGGTCAAGCGAAGAAAGATGATCTGCCTCAATATTGCCGTGATTGCGAGGTGCGTTTTGCTTGTCATGGGGAGTGTCCAAAAAACAGATTTGCCAAAACGCCAGATGGTGAAGCGGGGCTAAATTATCTTTGCGAGGGCTACAAATTTTTTTTCAGACATATTGACGAGCCGATGAGGTTCATGGCACAAGAGTTGCAAATGCAACGCTCTCCAGCTAACGTAATGAGGCTTTTCAGAGACACTGATTAACAGACGGAATTCCCGGTCCACAATTTTGTTAAAAGTGCAACTTTAAAGCTGGTACCAGAAATTTGTAGTTTAACAGTTCTCTCTTCGTAAGCGGGGAAGCTAGAGGGGTATTGCAAATAGATTTCTCTTTTCAGGGCAGATATTAAAATAAATTCAGGGTGATTATGATAAAATTTATCTAAATAAAATCAAGAGGTATATATTATGCTTCCTAGTTTCTTATTAACGTTTCGTGAAGGGCTTGAAGCCGCGCTTATTATTGGTATTGTGCTTGGTGCTTTGCGAAGAATAGATGCCAACGAACTTTCTACAACGGTCTGGATGGGTACTTTTAGTGCAATAATTCTGAGCATTGTTTCTGGTCTTGCCTTTACAGCGTTTGGGCTTAGTCTTGAAGGGGGCATCGAAAAAGTCTTTGAAGGCATTACCATGTTTTTGGCAGCTGCAATTCTCACCTGGATGATTTTCTGGATGCAGCGGCAGGCACATACTCTGAGGGGTGATCTTGAGAGTGATGTAAAAAATGCTGCTTCCAGAGCTGGCATGCGCCCTCTCTTTTGGCTCGCCTTTTTTGCGGTACTGCGAGAAGGCATTGAGTTGGCCCTTTTCCTCACCGCAGCTACCTTTGCCACAGATGCTCAACGGACACTGTTTGGTGCTGGCCTGGGCCTTGCGAGCGCGGTCTTGCTGGGTTGGTTGATCTTCACCTCGACTATTCGGTTGGATATTGAAGCTTTCTTCAAAGTGACCAGCGCTTTGCTCATTTTCTTTGCCGCAGGGCTTGTCGCTCATGGCGTACACGAATTTAATGAGGTTGGTTGGATATCCTCGATTATTGAGAACGTTTGGGACATCAATCCCATCCTGAATGAAAAATCAACCTTTGGCGAAATGCTCAAAGCGCTTTTTGGCTATAACGGCAATCCCTCGCTCTCAGAAGTGCTTGCCTATCTGGCATATTTTGTTGTCATCATTCTGGGCTTGCGTACTGCAAAAAAAACAAAACTTCACTCTGCGCCCAAACAAGCATCTAATTAAATAAAAAAGAAAAAGCCTCCTAAAAGAGGCTTTTTTCACTTTCTTTGCATCATCCTAACGCTCAGCCAAACTCGTTTCTTTCAAATTGGCTATTTTCAAAATAGCATTTCTCCAAAAGGCGATTTCATTACAAAGAAACTATAGTGGGTGCGTTTAAAATTTTGGGCTTTTTGAACAATTGCTAAAAAGAAGCCCCTGATTTTAGCGGTTTTCTTCTTCCCTAGAAATTTTTTAAAAACGTTGGTATTTGCTTCGCAATCTCATTTCGTACCGTACAGAAAACTGCCATCTTTTCTTCATTGGAACCTTTTGCCTCGGCAGGGTCATCAAATCCGATATGTTTCTTCGCTCCACGCCTGAGCCAAATGGGGCACTTCTCTGCTGCATCTCTGCAAACGGTGATGACAAGATCGAAATCTATATTACGGAATTCATCTGTGCTTTTTGATATCCCATCATGTTGAATGCCGATTTCATCCAGTGCTTTGATCGCCAACGGATGCACATAATCCGAAGGTGCTGTCCCTGCGCTAAACGCCCGCCATTGGTTTCCAAGGCGGGCGTTTGTAATTGCTTCAGCTATCTGTGAACGACAAGAGTTGCCTGTGCAGAGAAAAAGAACGGTTCTTTTTTCTTTTATTACGCTTTTAGAGAAAACTCATCATCGCTACTATCAACTTCTTCCATTTCACCTGTTGCAATGAAAATCGTTCGTTCGCAGATGTTGGTGACGCGATCCCCGACACGTTCCATATTATGAGCTGCCCACAATAACCAGTTTGAGCGTTCAATGGCAGTTGGGTCAGCGATAACATAGGTGATCAGTTCACGATAAATTTGAGTGTAGAGTGCGTCAATTTCATCATCTTCGTCGGGGATAGATTGTGCCATTTCTATATTTTCTGTGGTGAAGGCTGTTAATGCACGATGGAGCATATCAGCTGATTTTTCTGCCATGCGTGGTAAATCAACCAGGGGTTTGAGCAAAGGCTGTTCACCCATCACGACATTGATCTTGGCAATGCCTTTGGCGTAATCGCCCATCCGCTCGAGCTCACCTGCTACGTCCAAAATGGAAGCAAGTAGACGCAAGTCGTGAGCCATCGGTTGTTGCGTGGCAATTGCGATCATCACGGCGTTTTCGATTTCGAAGCGCTTGGCATTGATCAATTCATCGTTATCAAATATTTTTTGAGAGCGTGGAATATCTCGATGCTTGAGAGAATCGACTGAATCGAGAATGGCTTTTTCAACCATGCTGCCCAAAGAAAGAATTTCGTCTTTTAGTTTTTGTATTTCGTGTTCAAATGCTTTTCTCATAATCTACCTCTATTTGTTTGCAGGGACATATTATAACCACCTTTTAGATATTTATCCAAAACGACCTGTAATATAGTCTTCGGTACTTTTCTTTTTAGGGTTAGTAAAGATCTCTGCTGTAATACCGTATTCCTCGAGAACGCCAGCATGGCCTCCGTCGAGATTGAAGAAGGCGGTGAAATCAGAAACACGCGCGGCTTGTTGCATATTATGCGTGACAACAATGATGGTGAAGTCTTTGGCAAGTTCCTGCATAAGGTCCTCGATCTTTAATGTAGCGATGGGGTCAAGCGCAGAAGCAGGTTCGTCCATGAGGATGATGTCGGGCTTTACGGCGATAGTACGCGCAATGCAAAGACGTTGCTGCTGTCCGCCAGAGAGGGAGAGACCGCTTTTGTCGAGTTTGTCTTTGACCTCGTCCCAAAGAGCTGCGCCGCGCAGGGATTCTTCGACCAGCTCAGCCATATTTCCCAGATAGCCATTGATCTTTGCACCCCAAGCGACATTATCAAAGATGCTCTTCGGGAAGGGATTCGGTTTTTGGAAAACCATTCCAATACGGCGGCGTACTTCGACGGGGTCTACATCTTCATCGTAGATGTTTTTGCCGTGATAGAAAACAGAGCCTGTAGTGTGGGCGCTGGGAATAAGGTCATTCATCCGATTGAATGCCCGTAGCATCGTGCTTTTTCCACAGCCGGAGGGTCCGATCATCGCTGTTATTTTTTGCTTTTCGATTTGCACATTAATATCTCGTACAGCGAGGGTTTCGCCGTAATATAGATTGAGATCAGATGCTTCGATCGCATAGTTTTTTTGTGTTTGTGTCATTTTTCTTACCTTATATTTTATTGCTATATTGATTTCTCAAAAACACAGCTATACCATTTAGCGAGAGCAATATTATCAGCAATACGATGATGGCGGCGGCGGCGATATTCCTGAATTCATCTTGCGGACGGGATGTCCACTGATAGATTTGTATCGGTAATGTGGTGAATTTCGAGAAAGGGCTGGTAGGGTCAAATGTGATGAAAGTTGAAGCTCCCACCACAACCAGTGGCGCGGTTTCTCCCAGGGCGCGTGAAATCGCCAAAATCGTCCCTGTTAGGATGCCGGGAATCGCGTTTGGGAGTACGTGGTGCCAAATTGTCTGCCATTTTGTGGCACCCAAGCCAAAGCTGGCTTGACGCAGGGAGCCGGGCACGGCGCGAATCGCTTCCTGAGCGTTGATAATGATCAAGGGCAGTATCAAGAGTCCCAACGTGAGTCCCGCCGAAAGGATTGTGCGTCCATTTGCCGTCGTCGGGTCAACCGTTCCCAAAAATGCGCCGCTCGTGATTGGTTCCAATCCACGGACGAAAATTGCTAATCCCAAAATGCCGTAAATGATGGATGGCACGCCAGCGAGATTATTGATATTGGTTTGGATGAGCCGGTTGATCCATAAATCGCCTGCATATTCTTCGAGATAGATGGCTGCGCCAACGCCTGTGGGGAAGGCGAAAAGGAGAGTGATCGTGACAACCCAAAGCGAGCCGAGCACAGCCGTGCGGACACCTGCTCGCTCCGGGTCAGCGGATTGCGGGGAGATGAGGAAGTTACCGTTGATCCACGACTGGAAGCTGAGTTCGGCATTCGGATATTTTTCTGAAGCTTTGGCTTCGATCTCGTCTTTATGGATGAGTGAATCGAAGAGAGACCAGGTGCTGACAGCTTCGGGTTCGACCACTCGCTCGATAACAAGGTCGTAAATCTCTTCGCGCGTTCGTTCTTCAAAAGGGTATTCGTTATTTTGCACCCTGAAAAAGCCCGCTGAAACATTTTGCTCGAGGATATAGGTCAGGTCGATGGGGTGTAGCTGCTCGAGAGGAATACCATTAATGGCAAGTGTTTCTGGATCAACTTTGTTTTCGGTGGCGACATAGCCAAAAGCAGAATTGGTGATATTGAGCAGAAGCGCGATGAGGGCGATGATGCCCACGCCCGTCGAAATTTGGAAAAGACGTGACCAAAAATTTCCCAAGCGATGACGTTGGAGGAGATTATCGGCAAAGCCTTCTTTCTTTTGGATTTGGGTCATTCGTACACCTCCCTATATTTTCGTACAATGCGTTGACTGATCACATTTAGGCTCAAAGTCATGAAGAAGAGCGTTAGGCCAATCGCAAAAATGCTGTTGTAATCAATAGAGTCGTAGCTCAAGTCACCACCACTGATGCGGACGATATGCCCCGTCATCGTTTCGGCAGCTTCAAAGGGGTTGAAGGTGAAGTTCGAACCTGCGCCAGCGGCTACCGCTACAATCATCGTTTCGCCGATAGCACGCGAGATGGAAATGATAAAGGCTGCCATAATGCCCGATACAGCGGCAGGCAATACCACTTTCACGGCTGTTTCGAGTTTTGTCGCGCCCAAGCCATAGGCGGCTTCGCGCAAGGCACGCGGAACCGCGCTGAGAGCATCTTCGCTCATCGAAGAAACCATCGGGATGATGAGAATACCGATGACGATACCAGCTGAAGCAGTGTTGTAAATATCTACAACGCCCTCGCCAAAGATACTGCGTAAGAGAGGGGTCATAAAGGTTAGCGCAAAATAGCCGTAAACAACTGTGGGGATGCCTGCTAAAACTTCGAGAATAGGTTTGAGTGTTTGGCGTGCTTTATGAGTCGCATATTCACTCAAGTAGAGGGCAATACTTAATCCGATTGGCAGGGCAACCAGCATTGCGATCAATGTGGTCATCAACGTAGCATTGAGCAACGCCCAAATGCCAAACTGCCCGATTTGGGGATTCCAATTCGTTCCCGTGAAGAATTCCCATAAAGAAACTTGCGAAAAGAAACTCATCGATTCCTTGCCCAACTCGTAGACAATGCCAACGGTGGTTAAGATAGAAAACGCACCCGCAACGAAAAGGGATGCTTGAATAAGAGTCTCACCCCAACGTCGCTTTTTGCGTAGATCAATTGATTGTGATGATTGCATAGAACCTTCTTTTTTCGTACACGGAAGAACACAGAGGGCACGGAGCGGGTAATTAAAAGCCTTTTCCGTGTCTTCCGTGCTATCCGTGTACAAATTATTTGTCTACTGATCCATCGCATCGAGCCAAGCCTGTTGCGCGGCTTCGAGTACAGCGGGATTGGCTGGGAAATAGCCGACTTCGACAATCTCTTCGTTGACATAGGTCAGGAAGAAATTAATGTAGGCAGCGACCTGGGGTTTTTCTTGCATGATGTTGGCATCTGAGTAGATGTAGAGCGGGCGAGCCAAGGGGTAGGTGGCTGCATCAACGGTCTCAGCGGAGGCTTCGATACCTTCGATAGAGGTGATATTTAAGCTGTCAGCGTTTTCGGCATAATAAGCGTAGCCGAAGAAACCGATGGCGTAAGGGCTGCCCTGAATGCCTTGAACAAGTACATTATCATCTTCAGAGAGTTGAGTGTTGCTTGCATTGAGGATAGGGGCTTCGTCTTTGTCGAACACTTCTTCTACGAAGTAGTCAAAAGTACCACTGTCGGTGCCCGGAATGTAGCGCAAGATGTCTTCTGCAGGCCAATCGGCATTTACATCTGACCATTTTTCGGCGGTCGAGAAGATAGCGGCCAATTCTTCGAGGGTGACATCAGCCAGGAAGTCATTCTCTTTGCTGACAACAACTGCGAGGGCATCAGTACCAACGCGGAATTCGATCGGAGTGCGACCAAGAGCGGCGCAAGCTTCAACTTCGCCATCTTTGATAGGGCGGGAAGCGTTGGAGACATCGGTCTCACCAGTTTCGCAGAAACGCTCAAATCCGCCACCAGAGCCGATGGAGTCAATGGTTACTTGCCCAGAGAAACCTTCGTCGAGGAAGCGTTCTGCCATAACTTCGGCGAGCGGGAAGACGGTGGAACTGCCAGCGGAAACCACGTCGCCAGAAACGGCGGCAGGGTCAACCATCGGAAGCTTGCCGTCAGATATTTCATCGGGAGCTTCCTCGTTAGCAACAGTTTGGGGTTCGGCAACATTGTCGCTCGTTTGGGGCGCAGCAACGGTCTCAGCAGAACCACCACAGGCTGCAAGAGCCAGGCTGGCGATGAGCAGTACGAATAAAGTGATTATCAGTTTTTTAGTTTTCATGCCCTAATCTTAGCTAGAGCCTATTAAATCCCCCCGAACAAAGGTTTAACATCTGGTTAACAAAAAAGAGCGAAGTTCATGAGAAGCTCCGCTCTTTTAATTGCATTATTTTATTTGCTAATCTTCTTCAATCTCTAAATCACCCAATTCGCGTTCATAAACCGAGATCTTACGCGCATAAACTTCCAGCATTAACGGAGAGGAGATCATAAAATCGGCTGAAGAGCGATTATTCGCGATCGGGATATTCCAGACTTGGGCAATACGCAAGAGAGCTTTCACATCGGGGTCGTGGGGTTGGGGTTCGAGCGGGTCCCAAAAAAAGATCAGCATTTCGATCTCTCCTTCGGCAATTTTCGCGCCGATCTGTTGATCGCCGCCAAGAGGACCACTTTTTAGCTTCGTGATCGGCAAATCCAGTTTCTCTTCCAAAAGGCTGCCCGTTGTGCCTGTCGCGTAGAGATGATGTCGGGACAAAGTTGAGCGATTGAAATCGCACCACTCGAGCATATCCTTCTTTTTATTATCGTGTGCTACGAGCGCAATATGTTTCTTTTTCGGGAGGGAAATTTCGTTTTTAGTCATCATAAATCCTATGAGATTGGTAATTCAAAATAAAAAGTGCTGCCGTGTCCTTCGCGGCTCTCGGCCCAAATTTTACCCCCGTGAGCTTCAATTAAATGCTTTGAGATGGATAACCCCAGCCCTGTGCCGCCACTTCTGCGGGATGGATCGGCTTTGTAGAAACGCTCAAAGATGCGGGGGAGGTCGTCTGCGGGGATGCCGATTCCTGAATCAGAAACAGCGAAGCGGATTAAATGGAGGCCAGTTTCGGCGGAGAGCGTTACCGTTCCGCCCATGGACGTGAATTTGATTCCGTTATGGATGAGATTGACCAGAACCTGTTCAATTCTCGCTACATCCGCTTGGATATTTGGCAGCTCATTTGGGCACTCCAGCGTTAAATGAACATTCGCTCGCTCGGCTTGCATCCGCATCCGTTCAGTTGCACGTTGTAGAATTTTTTGCGGTGTGGTTTCCTGCAAATTCAATTCGATCTGCCCCGATTCGATGCGCGAAAGATCAAGCAATTCTTGCGCCATTTGGGTGAGAGCATCTACTTCGGTTTCGATACGACTCAGAAAATGCTGGGCGGCGGGCGGGTCGTCGAGTGCGCCATCTTGGAGGGTTTCTGTGAGCGCGCGTAGGGAAGCAAGGGGCGTGCGGAGTTCGTGTGAGAGATTGCTGATGAAATCACGCCGCACGGTTTCAAGACGACGTAGACGGGTTAAATCTTGGATAATGAGTAGGATTTCGTTAGGCACATACTGATCGGGGATGGCTATAATTTGCAAGAAACGCTGGTTGCGTGGGATTTCGATAATGTCATTGTGCGTTTTTCCGCTCTCTTTGGCGTTTTGCCAGACCTGAATCATTTCATGGTGACGAAAGCTCTCCGAAACGGTGCTGCCAACGATTTCTTCTGTTCTTTTGTCGAGCAAATTTGTTGCGGCAGGATTTGCAAATTGGATGCGATTTTCTTTATTTGCAATCAATATGCCATCGGGGATTTGCTCAAGGATATTTGAAAGTTTACTTTGCTCTCTCTCTGCTTGGTCAATCCCGGCATGAAGCCGTTTTTGCAATGCGGCGATGGCATTGGAGATGTCTTCCAAATCAGGTATGTCTTGCGGGAGATTTTCTTTACTTGTATTGCGGACGATTTCGGCGAGCGCATGAATACGCTTTTTGAGTATGTAGATGCGCGATGCTAGCCAAATTAGAAGGCAAAGGAGAATGGATAAAATTATGTAAAAAAGAATGGTAGACACGTTCTACCCTTCAAACCGATACCCACCGCCGCGCACGGTAATGATGCGCTCTGGTTTGGATGGGTCTTTTTCTATCTTCTTGCGTAGCCAGCGGATGTGAACATCGACTGTTCGGCTGTCACCGACATAGTCCCAGTCCCAGACACGCTCGAGGATGAGTTCACGCGAGAGCATTTGCCCGAGATGTTCGGCGAAGAATAGCAAAAGTTCATATTCTTTAGGTTTTAGGGAGAGGGCTTCGCCAGATAAGGTTACTTCGTGACGGGTGATATTGATGGTTAATTCGCCGAAGGTCAACATTTCTTGCGGGGAAGTTTTTTCAGTGTAGTCTTCCAACTCTTCCTTATGCAAACGAGAGCGGCGCAACTGGGCTTTGACTCTTGCCATCAATTCGCGCATAGAGAAAGGTTTTGTCAGGTAATCATCTGCGCCCATTTCTAAGCCAACGACGCGGTCAATCTCATCGTCACGGGCGGTGAGCATGATGATGGGCACATTCATTTCTCGGCGCAGAATGCGGGTGATTTCGAATCCGTCGAGGCCGGGCAACATGATATCGAGCAGGAGCAAGTCAGGGTTTAGTGTACGTGCCGCTTCGAGGGCAGCGCGCCCATCACCGACGATTTCCACTTCATACCCCTGCTTTTCGAGATTGTAGGCAATGGTTTCTTGTAAAGTTGGCTCATCTTCTACGACGAGAATTTTTTCGGTCACGGTTTATCCAAATCGTCCCATCACATAATCTTCGGTGCGCTGATCTTTGGGGGTAGTGAAAATCTCAGTATCGGGAGCGTATTCGATCAATTTCCCTTGCAGGAAGAAGGCGGCAAAGTCTGAAGTGCGCGCAGCCTGCTGCACAGAATGCGGCACAAGGATGACCGTATATTGCTTTTTTAGTTCGTCAAGAGCATCTTCGACCTTACTGGTTGAGATCGGGTCAAGACCAGATGTGGGTTCATCGAGCAAGATCACCTCAGGTTCGAGGGCGAGAGACCGTGCCAAGCAAAGCCGCTGTTGTTGTCCACCAGAGAGAGCGATCGCAGGCTCATCCAGCCGATCGTGGACTTCATCCCAAAGTGCGGCAAGTTTTAGGCTACGTTCAACCGCTTCATCGTGGCGGGATTTACGTTTTTCGCCAGCGAGTTCAAGCCCATAGGTTAAGTTGCCGCGAATAGTGAAGGGCAATACAACAGGGCGGGCGAAAACCATGCCGACTTTGCGGCGGAGGGCGATCACGTCCATTTTGGGATCGAGAATATTCTCCCCGTCTAGCAGGATTTTTCCCGATACACTCTCGACGTCAGCTAGGTCGTTGAGCCGATTCAGACAACGTAGCAATGAGCTTTTTCCGCCCCCTGCCGGACCAAAAAGGACGGTCGTTGCATTGGAAACAATATCCAGGCTGACGTTGGTGAGAGATTCTGTTCCATCAGAGTATTCGAGCGTAAGATTTTCTATAACGATTTTATTCATTTCTTCTACCACTGCCTTTTCGCTCGTGCTCGTGAGCGGATAAGGGTAGCTATGATGTTCATGCCAAGAACGAAGACGAGCAAGACCAATGCTGTTCCGTATTGAATTTGGATGGGCATCTCAGGCACTTGCGTGGAGATGACAAAAAGATGATAGGGTAATGCCATCGTCGCGTCGAAGGGACTGTGTGGCAGACGTGGGAGGAAGAAAGCCGCGCCTGTAAAAAGGATCGGGGCAGTCTCGCCCGCCGCCCGTTCCAGGCCAAGAATAACACCTGTGATAATGCCAGGAAGAGCTTGGGGCAAAACTGTTCGACGGATGGTTTGCCAACGTGTCCCGCCGAGCGAGATGCTGACGGTGCGGAAAGATTGTGGCACAGCGCGCAACGCTTCTTCAGTCGTACTGATAATGACAGGGAGCGTCATAATTGAAAGCGTTAGCGAAGCCGCGAGCATACTTGTCCCAAATTTCAGGAAGAGGACGAAAAGTCCTAGTCCGAAGAGACCATAAACGACGGAGGGGATGCCCGCCAAGTTGATGATCGCCAAGCGGATCAGTCGCGTTGCTTTATTTTCAGGCGCATATTCTGAGAGATAAATGGCTGCTGCAATACCAAGAGGCACGGAGAAAATGGCTGTACCAAGGGTGAGGTAAAAGGTTCCAATGATGGCTGGGAGGATACCGCCTTCGCGCATTCCATCGCGAGGAAAGCCGGTGATGAATTCCCAAGAGATAGCGGGCGCACCCTGAGCGATGATGTAGATGACCGTCGCGATGATGGGGATGACGGTCATCAGGGTCATCAGAGTCAAGAGGGAGAATCCCAGTTTTTCGGTGAGTTCTCTGTTTTTAGTGAAGAAATTATTCATAGGATTATAGTGGCGTAGGGGCGACTCGTTTTGATAAAAATGGAAAGCCTTTTATTAGGAAAGTATTTGGCTAATATCAAAATATTCTTATCAAGAACATAGAGTTGCTCTTACTGGTTGGCGATAATATAGGGGCGGGTCTCAGACCCGCCCCTACGATTTTAAAAATTAAGACAAGACCCGCTCTGCACGTTTCTTCTGCCTAAAGACAACTGCTGAGGCAGTGACGTTGACAAAGAGCGAGATTAGGAATAAGACCATGCCAATAAAAAAGAGAACGTGATAATGTGTGCTGGCATTGGCGACTTCGCCCATTTCGGCCGCGATGGTGGCTGTCATAGTGCGGACGGGGGAGAATAAATCTGCAAGACCAGTTGCCAAAACAGGCGCATTGCCAGTGACCATCATAACTGTCATCGTTTCGCCGATGGAGCGTCCGACGCCGAGCATAACGGCGGTTAATACGCCAGAGCGGGCGGCAGGCAATGTGACTCGCCAAATGGTTTGCCAGCGGGTTGCACCGAGAGCTAGAGCCGCGTCACGGTAGGATTTGGGGACGGCATCCAGTGCGTCTTCGGCAATCGAGACAACGGTCGGGATAGCGATCCCACCCAAGAGCAGGGCACCGGATAAAGCTGTTAAGCCAGTGGGCAAGTTTAGGGTCACGCGGAGAGCCGGTGAAAGGATGAGAATTCCGAGAAACCCGAGAACGACGGAGGGTAATCCGCCTAATAATTCCACCAAGGGTTTAAGCAAATTTCGTACCCAGCGAGGGGCAATTTCAGCAAGGAAGACGGCTGTCCCGATTCCGAAAGGTACGGCGATTAATCCCGCGCCAACGGTCACGAGCAACGAACCGGTGATGAGTGGCAGGATGCCGTAATAACTCTCGATGGGGTACCAGCGCAAGGCGAAAAGGTCGCCAAGCGGGACTTCTGCGAGGGTGGGGAGGCCTTCTTTGAGCAGAAAGAAGAAGATCAGAGTAACAAAAATAACAGCTGAATAGCCAGAAAATTTGATGAGGCGGGTGATGATGAACTCGCGCCAGTTTAGGTCTTTTTCCATAGGTTTTCCGTTTTTTACCACAGGGCACACAGAGTGCACGGAGTTTTTTTGAGAAGAGGGAGAAAAACTTTCGTTTAAGCCTTTCTCTGTGATCTCTGTACTCTCTGTGGTGAAATCAGTTTATCGGCACAAAGCCTAGTTTTCTCACAATCTCTTGCGCATCGGTTTGCATGATCCAATTGAGATATTCTGCAATCACACCCTCCGGCTCGCCGTTGGTGTACATATAAAGATCGCGCGCAATTGGGTAAGTGCCAGAATTGACCGTTTCTACCGAAGGCAAAATATAGTCATCACTAGCTTCGGGGGCAATTGCGATCACTTTTAGATCATGCGGTACATAGCCCAATCCATCGTAGCCGATAGCATTCGGGTTTTGGCGTACTTCAACGATAATTCCTTCGGATGAGGGCAGAAGCAAGGTGTTGGTAGAAAAAAGCGTCGTGGACTCTTTATCACCCAGACGCAAAACAGTTTCGAGAAAATAAACGTGCGTACCGGAGTTGGTCTCACGAGAAAGGCGTACGATCGGACGATCCTCGCCGCCGACTTCGGTCCAGTTCGTATAAACCCCGCTGTAAATATCTGAAATTTGTTGCAAAGTCAGTTTAGTAACGGGATTTTCAGGATTGACGATGACTGCGATCGCATCTCTGGCAATGATATGCTCAACGGGCAGAATCCCCTTCTCGCCAGCCAAATCGATTTCTTTCTGCTTGATCTGGCGGGATGCGTTAGCGATATCCACTGTGCCGTTAACCAGCGCAGCAATCCCCGTCCCTGACCCGCCGCCTGTTACCGATAAACGGATATCGGGGTAATCGGACTGGTATTGCTCCGCCCACGCCAACGCCAAGTTGACGATGGTATCTGAGCCTTTATTTTCAATATACGTTTGGGGGGCTGAGTCTGCGGAGCCTGTCCCGGAAGAGGAGCAGGAGACCAAAAAGACAAGTAAAAGGGAGAGGAGGAAGGTACGTTTCATCGAGCGGAATTATAACGTAGATTTGAATAGTAAATATAAAAAATTGGGGTAAAATCACCCTATGACAAATATCGAACCAGTTTTCACTATTGAAAATCTCGACTTCTACTACGGGGAAAATCGAGCCTTATCCAATATCAATATGGATATTATGCCTCGTAAAGTAACTGCCCTGATCGGACCTTCCGGCTGTGGTAAATCGACTTATCTGCGTTGTCTAAATCGGATGAACGATACTATTGCCGGCACGCGCGTGGAAGGGGAAATTCGTCTGCACGGTGAGAATATCTACGCTCCAGAAACCGACGTGGTGGAACTCCGTCAACGTGTAGGGATGGTCTTTCAAACCCCGAATCCATTCCCTCAGTCGATTTTTGATAATGTTGCCTTTGGTCCGCGCGTATTGGGTCTCGCCGAAGATAAAACTTCTCTTCAAGAAAGCGTCGAGAAAAGCCTCCGAAAAGCCGCTCTTTGGGACGATGTTAAAGATGACCTGAAACAAGGTGCACTCAGTCTTTCGCTAGGGCAGCAGCAGCGTCTCTGTATTGCGCGTGTCATCGCTGTACAGCCCGAAGTGATTTTGATGGATGAATCCACTTCGGCTCTTGACCCTATCGCAACAGGGCATGTCGAAGATCTGATCGCAGAACTCAAAGAAGACTACACTATCGTTATCGTGACGCATAATATGCAACAGGCGGCGCGCGTTTCTGATCTAACAGGACTCTTTTGGCTGGGAGAACTGATCGAATTTAACGAAACAAATGATATTTTTACCCGTCCCAAAGAAGAATTGACCGAAGCCTATATCACCGGGCGGATGGGATAGAAAACCCAAATGAAATTCGAGACACCCCTAAAAAGGTGGCTTTTTTTATGCCGAAGCCTATTGCAAAGTTTGAAAAGCTGTTTGTGCAGATAGTGACGCTGCCGAAGCTTGCCAAGCATCTCGCTGAATACGCTTTTCTGCTATCGCATTTTCAGCCTGCTCGATAATATAATCCACCATCCTCGCGGGGATATTGACACCAGTCGTTTCAATGCTATTGCGGAATTCCATCGTATGATTGACTTCGTTGACCGTAAAGCTATCTTCCGTCTCAAAAAGATCCACTGCGAGTAAACCACCGCCCATCGCTCTTGCTGTTTGGCGGCAGATCTGCTCCAGCTCTGGTGTAAGTGGACAATTGCTAGCCACCCCGCCGCGCGCCGTATTCGTGATCCAATTTTCAGATGAACGATAGATTGCGCCAATCACTTCATCCCCGATCACAAAGGCGCGGATATCGCGTCCTGGCTTGTTAATATATTCTTGCACATAAAAAACTTTGTGGTTAACACCGAGCGAAGCCTTGTGTTCAATAACCGCTTCTGCCATTTCATGGCTGTCCACGCGTGCGAGCAAACGCCCCCATGAGCCGACAACGGGCTTAAGCACACAGGGATAGCCCATTGCATCTGTTGCATCTAGCGCAGCATCGGCATCAAATGCCATTAATACGCGCGGCGTTGGGATACCCTTTTGCTCCAAAATTTGACTGGTTATATATTTATCGCCACACTTCTCTGCGACAGCAGAAGAATTGACGACGGGAACGCCATGCGCTTCAAACATGCGAGAGACATAAAGCCCACGTGAATGAGAAATAGAACGTTCGATAACGACATCCACATCTACGGGGAGTTCGGAGATGTCAAAATAGCGGTTGCCGTCGTTGATGCGGACAACTTCAACATCTGGGCGTGATTCCAGTTCCTTTAGTAATAACTTTTCTTCAACACGAAGACGAGAGTAGAGAAATCCGATACGAATCATTTGTAGCTCCTTTGATAGAAAACAAAAAACGCGCTCTCCGATGATGGAGAGCGCGTTTGGTCATAAGTGAATAATAGCGTGCTAATGCACGTTTTTTATGAAATCATCCTTAACCCAAACTGCCCACAAATCCAATCACCGAAGGTGCGGATGCGGGCTGGGGTTTAGCTTTAGCCTTAAGAGAGAAAGATGCTAGGGTTGCGTTCATAATTTGCGGTATTCTATCATCGTTGAGATATATGTCAAGGAAATGGGAGCAAGCCCAAATTACGTCCGTTGCCGTAATTTGAGTGTGGGTGGGCAAAAAACAGGTTTTCAAGTTGATACCTTGTAAGGTAATCGTAAGCTTCTCTAATCCGAAGGCAAGCAGAAAGAGAGTACAATATAATTATGAATATTCCTTATGGTCCTCTCCTTGTTGTTGAAGACGTCCCCAACATCTTGGAATTGCTTACTGTCACCTTACGCTTTAAGGGCTATCCCGTAATAACGGCAAGAAATGGTGTAGAGGCTCTCGAAATGATAGCCAAAGAACGCCCTGCGCTTATTATCACAGACATTCTCATGCCCAAAATGGATGGCTATGCCTTTGTGCAAAAATTGCGTAAAGATGTCAAGACACACGATATCCCGATTATTTTTCTCTCAGCAACTTATGTTACCCCCGAAGATAAAACCTTTGCGCTAAGCCTTGGGGCATCGCGCTTTATAGAGAAGCCCATTGATACCGAAGATTTCCTTTTGACGATTGCCGAGTTGCTCACACAAGGGCCTTCTACTATCCCGCAACCTCTTGAAGATGACGAGTTCTATGTTGGATACAGACAACGTCTTGAAAATAAATTGCGTCATAAAAACACTCAAATTATACGCACAGAGCGTCTTCTAAAAACTTTGCCAGAAGAACAAGTCGCCTCTTTTGGACAACTTCTTGACCAAGCGAATAGAGATAGAGATCAAATTCGTGCTGAATTAGCAGAGATTCAGAAAATACTCAAAAACTTCCCCGAAATTGAATGAGAAAACCAAAACTTAAAGACCTTGAAAAACTAGCTATAGAAGCTGGTAAGATTTTGCGCGCCGGTTATAACAAAGAACATCAGGTGGAATATAAAAGCACCATTGATCCTGTTACCGAAGTTGATCGTCAGACAGAAGAGTTTTTACTAAAATCTATTTTGGATAAATTCCCCGACCATCATATTCTTGCCGAAGAAAATGGTGTAGTAGAAGGAAATAACGACCATATTTGGTATATAGATCCATTGGATGGAACGGTCAATTACGCCCACAATATCCCCATCTTTTGTGTTTCTATAGCCTACGCTTACAAACGTGACCTT
>ERZ890953.626-NODE-626-length-19839-cov-7.688132_pt1 | contig 19839 bp, 16 predicted proteins | sample MGYA00521264_ERZ890953 | MGnify/ENA primary metagenome ERZ890953 (study PRJEB32303, sample SAMEA104408629) | aquatic metagenome | biome: Brackish water; feature: Chemocline; material: water | place: Baltic Sea | collected 2014-10-26T21:54:00 | depth 200 m ...
GCTCGCAGATCTCCCGGTTGAGCTCCGGGTGGTTGTGCCCCAGCACGATGGCGCCCCCCGAGAGGATGTAGTCCACGTAGTCGTTGCCATCGAGGTCCTGGACGTGGCTTCCCTGACCCTGGCGCATGAACAGGGGGTAGGGCAGCTTGATGGGCAGGGTGTGCTCGCTCCCCCGCGGCAGCAGGGTCTGGGCTTGCTGGAAGCGAGCCGCCGAGCTCGGCGTCTTGGCCTGGAAGGCCTCGACGATGGCCTGCATCTTGTCGGGATGGGGCATGAGGATGGGCTCGCGCCCGATGCGCTCCTGCCGTCTGTGGATCTCTGCAACGTCCATGGTCATCGTTCCGTCTCTCGTCGAGGGTGAATCTGACGCAGGGCCCGGGTGGCGCTACCCGTGATATCCGGGTGGGCACGAGCGGGTGCGGTACTTCCATGCAGGACGTTGCGCGCTCGCCAGCCCCCTCATCGCCATGCGCATCGCCTACGCCCGCCTGTACCAAGAGTCCAACGCCCTCTCGCCCGTCCTCACCACGCTGGAGGACTTCCGGGAGGTGGGGATCCTGGAGGGCGACGCCCTCGCCCAGGCCTGCACCCCACGAGGGCACGAGGTCCAGGGCTTCCTGCGCAATGGCGAGCTCTCCGGCTTCGTCAAGGCGGCGCGCCGCGAGGGGCCCGCCGAGCTCGAGCTCATCCCGCTCTTTTCGGCCCTGACCATCCCGGCAGGGCCGCTGGACGCCGAGGCCTTCGCCTGGTTCGAGGATCGCCTGCGGGCCGACCTGCTCGCAGCCCTGCCCCTGGACGGGGTGTTCCTGGCGTTGCATGGGGCGATGTGCGCCGAGGGCATCACCGAACCCGAGGCGCGAATCCTCGAGATGGTGCGCTCGGTGGTGGGTGATGCGCGTGTGGCGGTGAGCCTCGACATGCACGCCAACCTCACCTCTCGCAAGATCAACGCCGCCGACGTCATCGCCGGCTACCGGACCAACCCCCACCGGGATCACGCCAGCACCGGAGCCCGTGCCGCCAGGATGCTGCTGCGCCAGCTCACCGGTCGCACCCGGCCCACCGTGGCCTGGCGCAGCCTGCCCATGCTGCTGGGTGGGGGGCTGATGCTGGACTTCTGGAAGCCCATGCGCGCCATCTTCCAGCGCATGAAGGCCATGGAGCGCGATCCGCGGGTGCTGGATGTCAGCCTGTTCCAGGCCCACCTGTGGAACGACCACCCCGATCTGGGCTGGTCCAGCTTCGTGGTGACCGACGGCGACCCGGCCCTGGCCGACGAGCTGGCCGACGAGCTGGCCGAGCTCTGCTGGGCGGTGCGCCACGCCATGCCCCCCCGGCCCTCGGATCCCAGCGAGGCCATCGCCACGGCCCGGGCGGCCCGGGTGGCCCGCACCTTCGGAGCGGTCTTCCTCGTGGACGCCTCCGACGCGGTGGGCGCGGGCGGAACGGGCGAGAACACCCGCATCCTCGAGGCGCTGCTCCGCGAGGGGCAGGGGCTGCGGGCCTACGTGCCGCTGCGCGATCCCCGCACGGTGACCACCTGCTGGGATCTCGAGCCCGGTACGCAGCTCACCGTCTCCCTCGGTGGCGGTCTCGATCCCGCCAGCAACGATCCCCTGTCGGTGGACGCGACGCTGGTCACCAAGCGCAGCACGCGAGCCACGGGGCGGGCGGTGGTGCTGGCGGTGGGCGACACGCGGGTGCTGGTCACCGAGGGCTCCGCCCTGGCCCTCGAGCCCAGCTTCTTTACGGACATGGGCCTGCAGCCCTTCGCGGCCGACATCCTGGTGGTCAAGAGCCTCTTCCCCTGGCGAATGCACTTTGTGGCCCAGAACCGCAAGTCGATCTTCGTCAAGACCTCCGGCATCACCGACCTCGACGCGGCCTGGTCCCTGGACTTCCACGACCCTGTCCACCCCCGAGATGAGGTGGCGTGCTGGCGGCCCGCCGATGGGCGCCGACGGGGACTGCAGGACGACGGGCCTGGGGCGCACCTGGACAGCCCGACATGACGCCCTCCCGCGGCGCTCGCCTGCTCCGTGTCGGGCTCGTGCTGCTCGCCCTGTGGGGGGCCGGATATGCCGCGCTGGCGCTGGCGGTGCCCGAGCCCTACCTGCAGGCCTGGCAGCTGGTGGCCGGGCAGCTCCTCGCGGGACAGGCCTTCGCTGCCAGCCTAGGGCCCCACCTGGGCTTCCCGGGCTGGTTCGTCGTGGCGCAGGGGGTCGTGCAGAGCGTCGTGGTGCTGATGTTGGTGTTTCCCCTGCTCCTGCTCGCCCAGGAACGGAGCGCCAAGGTGCGCCTCCTGGCCAGGCCCATGGCACGGATCCAGGCCCTGTCCGAGCGCTTCGACGCCCGCTTTGGGCGCTGGGGCGTCGCGGCCCTGCTGGCCTTCCTGCTGTTCCCGCTGTGGACCACCGGGGCGGGAGCCATGGCCGTCGCTGGCGTGCTGCTGGGCCTGAGAGCCCCCACCCTGGTGCTCGCGGTGGCCACGGGCACCGCCCTGAGCCTGACCCTCTGGGTCGCCGCCTTCGAGACCCTCGAGACCATCCTGGCCGCGACGGGCGTGGAGCGGCTTCCCCTCCCCGTCCCCCTGCTGGTCCTCCTGGTCGTGGTGGTGCTGGCCGCGCTGCGGCGCCTGGTGGAGCGCCTGCGGGCGTGAGCCATCGGCGATCTCGCCCCAGGGGGCTACTCTGAGGGGGCACCCGAGTGCTGTGCCATGCCTTCCACTCCCTTCGCCGCTCTTGTGCTGTTCCCTCTGGCGATGCCCGTAGCCCAGGCTGGCGGCCCGTCCGACGTGGGCGGATGGATCCTCTCGGCGGGCATGCGTCCCGAGGCACAGACCCGCGTACGGGCCTGGGTTCACGACGACCAGCGCGCGACGGAGGCCTTCGCCGCGAGCTACCCCCGCTGGGTGCAGGGGCGCATCGCCCGAGCCGTGGATCGCCACCTCCCCAGCGCCGCGACCGCCTGTGAGCCCAGCGTCCAGGTGCGCTTCGTGGAGCCCGGCACCGTGGGCGAGACCGAGGCGGACCAGGCCTTCGAGCGCAGCACCTTCCAGGTCGAGAGCCTGCACTGCCTGGAGCACGGCGACGCCGCCCGCGCCATGGCGGTCTACAACTCGGTGGACTTCCGGGAGACCGTGATGCCGGGCCTGGAGCGCTACTGGCTCGAGGGCGACGGGTCCTGCTTCACCACGAGCGCGCTCTTTGGCGTCGTCGGTCAGACCGAAGCCTGCCTCACGGCCCGAGAGTTCGTGGGAGATGGCGTGCGCGCATTCCACACCAGGCTGATCGAGAGCGTGGACGCCCCGGACCATCAGGGGGTCTTCCTGCGGGAGGGCGTCGTCGCCTTCGTCGACCGTGCTGATGGCGGGGTCGCGGTCTACCGCATCGTGACCACCCGATCCAAGGACATGGGCGCGGTGCAGCGCAGCATCCTGGGCCACGCTGCGGGCAGTGCTCAGCAGAAGGTCGCCGAGGCCTTGGAAGAGCGGCTCCGCTGATCCCTGGCGTCCCCTCGACGACTACTGGGCGTCCTCGAGCCAGGCCTCGGTCTCGTCGAACATGCCGGACATCCCCCACAATGCGAGCGCCCTGACGGCGTCGGTGCCGTCTACGGTGCCCGTGGTCTCGTTCCACAGGCCCAGGTAGCGGGTTGCCTGCCAGGCGTTGTCGGCGCTGGGTAGGAAGACGTCGATGCTGTAGCTCTGCTCGATGGTGTTGTTGCCGCTCTCGCCGACCCCACGCTCATCCATCCAGGTGCGGCCCAGGATGCCCCAGATCCCGGTGCCGGGCAGGCCGTCCTCGGAGAGCTCGACCCAGCGGTAGTCCTTGTACATCCGGTAGGGGATCTCCATCACGGAGCTCTTCTTGACGATGTCGTTGTCGGTGCGCAGCACGAGGCAGTCGCGGGTGGGGAAGCAAGAGGGGTCGGTGGGCTCGAGGAACTCGCGGTCGTACACGTCGGGGGCGAAGGGCTCGACGGGGGTCTGGTCGGCCAGGATGATGGCCTGGCTGTTCTGCTCGGGGGTGAAGGACGATCCAGCCACCAGGCCGATGCCGTAACAATCGTCCGGATCGGCGCCGTCGGGGAGGGTGAGACCCTCGAGGTCGTCGGTGGAGAGGTTCTCGATCCCGAAGGAGCGGTCTGCGTAGGCCACGTCCAGGTCCATGCTGGCGAAGACAGCCTGCAGGTTGAACATGCCCAGCTCGAGGGCTCCCTGTTCCTGGGCTTCCCAGCTGCGGAACAGGTAGGCGTTCAGCTCGTCGAGCCCGGTGGGCGCGTCGGGCGGAGGCTTGCAGCCCGTGACGAGCAGGCCCACGCAGGTGAGGAACAGCAAATGTGGCGTAGAGGTTCCCATGTCGCCCGGCTCCCGGCAGGTGCGTTCGCGCCGACTGATTAGCCGCCGACGCGCGCTGGCGCGAGCCGGGCGAGGGTCCCTCCTGCGACCGAGGCCAGCGGGCGAGCAGGTGAGCAGGTTAGGGTGCCCCCGCCCACGATCCGCTACTGGACGATGAAGCTCTCCACCTTCCGTCTCCAGAGGCCCCGGTGACCGCCTCCACCCCTCAGCAGCTCCGCAAGCTCGCCTGGAAGTCCGGGCTGATGGCCTTGCCCTTCGCGCTGTATGGGGCGTTGATCGTGGCGGTGGACCCCTATGAGCTCTTCGGCGTCTCCAGCCTGGTGCAGCTCCGCTACAAGCAGGACATCTCCTACAAGCTCAACTACGCCATGTGGAAGATGCTCCGCTACCGGCGCGACCCGCTGCCCAACGTCCTGCTGGGCGACTCCCGCATGATGAACCTGCCCGACGACGCCATCCAGCAGGCCTCCGGCCGCACCTGGGCCAACCTGGCCTACGGGGGGGGCTCCCTGCGCGAGGCCATCGCCACCTTCCACTTCGCCGACGCGCAGACCGAGCTCGAGCGGGTGGTCCTGGGCGTCAACTTCAACCTCTACAACGCCGCCGACGACAAGGACCGGGTGGCCGAGGTCACCGCGGCGCTCGATAATCCCCTGCTCTACTTCTCGAACCGCAACGTCATGAGCGCGACCTTCCAGCTCATCCCCGCCGCCCTCACCGGGCGCGAGGCCGCCATCGGCGCGCCCGCCATGAGCAAGGAAGAGTTCTGGCGCTACCAGCTCGAGACCACCACCCGGGTCTACTACGGCAACTACCGCTACCCCGCCGCCTACCACGAGCAGCTGACCGAGCTGGCCGCCCTCTGCCGTGAGCGCGACATCGAGCTGGCCTTCGTGATCTTCCCCGGCCACACCGATCTGCAGGACATGGTGGGCGAGTACGGGCTCGAGGCGCAGTACGAGCGCTTCTTAGACGACATCGCCGCGCTGGGTGTCACCTACCACTTCGACTTCCCCAGCGAGCTCACCCGGGACGTCGAGAACTTCTCGGACCCCTACCACATGACCGACGAGCTGGAGCCCCGCATCATCGGCGCGGTCTGGGGCGACGAGCGCGAGCATGTGAAGGTGCTGGGGGCCGACAGCGGGGGCTGAGGGATCAGCTCCCCAACACCTGCACCAGCTGGACGGTCACGAAGGCGTAGTGCCGCAGCTTGGTGAGCGCGGCGCCGTCGGCGGGATCGTGGTGGGTCTCGAGCACGTACTGGGGCGTGACGGCCAGCCGGAACGGACCGTCGCCCATTTTCCAGCCTCTCTTGGCCCCGAGGTAGACCCGGTTCATGGAGAAGCCGCGCTTCTCGAAGAAGGGCTCGCCCTTGGCGATCTCCGCGGTCTCAGCGTCCTCGAGCACGCCCACGAAGGCCTCCTCCGACGCCAACAACGACCAGCCCTTCAGGGCGGCGGGAGCCAGCTCTACGGTGAGCATCTCCCGGAGCAACAGCGAGTGCCCCAGGCGCTGGGAGTCGTCGGTGAAGACCGGGTTGGAGGCATAGACCTTGTTGTGCAGGATGGTGCGGCTCTGCAGGGTGAACACGTCGCTGAGCCGATAGCGCAGGATGGGCATCAGCTCGATGTTGTGGGAGCGGTAGCTGTCATCCCCCACCGGGAAGGCCATGTAGTAGTACCACAGCGGCAGCGTGAGCTTGACCCGATCCCAGCTGTGGGACCACGACGGGCCCGCGAAGAGCTCGTACATCGCCACACCCGAGGCCTCGGCCTCGCTGTCGGCCAGCTCGTAGCGCAGGCCGGGCATGGCGGTGAAGGCCCAGCCGCCGGGGCTGGCCAGGGTGTAGTTCAGGTAGCCCCACGCCCGCAGCTCGGTGGGAGTGGCGGCGGCCATGGCCGCAGGGGCAAGCAGACCCAGCATCGCCAGGGACATCAGCAGAGCGCGCAGCATGGGGCCTCCTCGACGGAGGCCATCTATCCCCACATCAGCGGCTCTGCCGCCGAACCTCGATGTCGAAGACCACCGTCTCGCCGTGCTCCCCCTCGAGCTCGAAGCGCATGGTGGAGGCCCGCTCTGCGCCGGGCTGGGTCCACCGCAGGGTGATGCGCCCACTGCGCGGGCGCAGGCTGAGGGGCTCCTCGAAGATGGGATCGCCCCGGCTGTCCAGGGCCCGCACGGTGGCCTTGATGGCCGGAAAGGGAGCCGGGACCGTGGCCACGCGGGCCTGCAAGTCCACGGAGACATCCTGCCCCGCGCCTTCGTGGTCCAGCTGCACGAAGCTCCACTTCATGTCCACGTCCACACCCTCGCTGTGCCCGTTGGCGAAGCGGGCCAGCACCTGGCAGGCCGCCTGGGTGATGGCGGGGGAGCGCGGCAGCTGGACCCGGTGGGTGGCCCCGGGGCCGACCTCGGGGAACTCCCAGCTCAGGGCCTTCCCCCCCACCTCGCACTCCACCAGGATGGACGCGGGATGGTGGACCGAGACGAAGCGCAGCTCCGGCGTGGCGTCCAGGGCCAGGACTGGATCGTAGGTGGCCTCGAGCTCAGCGCCCAAGGCGCCGAGGACCAGCAGCAAGGTGGAGATCATGGGCTGCCCTCTGGCTCAGGGTAGCCGGCGAGCGCTAGGCCTGCGGGGTTTCTTCGCCGTCGGCAGGGTCGGCCGCGCCGGCCTTGCCCTGCTTGGCGGCATGAGCGGCCTTGACCTTGGCGATGGCCTCGGCCCGCTTGCGGCCCTTGCCCACCTCGATGGGCTTGCGGTGCTTGCCGAAGAGCTTCTCGGCCCCGGTGCCCACCGCGCCCACGGCCACCCCACCCACCAGGGCAGAGGCGGCGATGGCGAAGACCACCTGCTGGTAGTCGTCCAGAGGCGTGATGCCATCACGCAGGAACCAGGCGAAGAAGGCCAGCAACCCGATGTCGCCCGAGATGCGATCGGTGCCGTAGCGGGTGTCCACGTAGACCGCGATCAGGCAGACCACGATGATGGCGGGCCAGATGTAGAAGGTCGGGTACGGAGCCTTGATCACCGCACACTCGATGGCGATGGCGGCCTTGCCGGTCCAGTTGGTGACCGAGACCTGGAACACCCCATCGCCCACCAGGTCGAAGCGGTCCTGGCGATCCTCGCCCCACTTGCCGCCCTTCTTGGCCGAGGCGTCGGTGATTCCCTCGCCGCCCTGGATGTCGATCTCGGGGCCGCCCTTGGCGGACTTGCGCTTGAAGTTGCCGTCGACCTGCTGGGTCCAGCCCCCCCCGTTGAGGGTCAGGGCGTAGGCGGTCTTGTCCTGGCTCTCCTTGCTCTCCTCGTCCACTTCGTCGCTCAGGGTGGCCGTGGTGAGCAGGGCGTAGCCGACTCCAGGGGAGCGGAGCTCGATGGACTCCTTCTCGCCGTAGACGATGTCGGAGTCCAACGAAGGGCCGGGCTCGATGGTCTGACGGCCGATGGCGATGGGCATGGCCGCCGCAGCGATCAAGACGATCCAGGCCAAGATGGGGGCGCCTCTCTGATCCAGCAGGCGCTTTCCGCAGGTGACCATCACGGCCACCACGACGCCCACGATGATGAGCATGGTCATCGGCTCTTGCTCCAAACGAGGGGGGGGCAGGGCCGCTGACCCTAACCCAATGCACGGGTTACGGTCTGGGCTGCCCCCGGATCCCCGAAACGAGAGGACGAAGCCATGCGAATGCTGCGAGCCGCCGCGCTGCCGAGTGCCCTGATGGCCCTGTTCTGCCACGCCTCCACCGCCCTGGCCCAGGACGTGGTCACCCTCGAAGACGCCGAGCTGTTCTGCGTCGGCGAGTGCTGTCCCCCCACCATGCTCCAGAAGCTCGCCATCGGCGCCGTCACCCTCGTCCTGGCGGCGGTGTGCTTCTTCCTCATCGTGCGCATCTTCGAGCGCCACGCCATCAAGCGGGGCACCAACGCCCTGGTGGGCCGGCACATGGGCATCTCCCTGTCCATCCTGCTCACCCTGTGTGGCCTGGCCGGGCTCATCTTCGCCATCACCAGCTGCTTCCCCTTCCAGATGCTCCTCATCATGGGCGTGGTGGGCGCCATCTGGCTGATCCACCTGCTCTACGCTCTCGTGGCCGTCCGCTAGGACCAGGAGTCGAACATGGCCTACACCGCTGGAGACGCCTGGCAGCAGAGCGTCGATCACGACAGCTACCTACAGCGCCTGCGCGAGTACGCCGATGCAGCTGAGCACGGCTACTACCCGCCCACCATCCTCATCGGCCTGGGCGGCACCGGCGCCAAGGCCCTGCAGCACCTGCGCCGCATGCTCCTCGAGCGCCTGGGCACGGTTGAGCTGCCCGGTGTGGCCTTCCTGTCCATCGACACCGACACCGCCTCGGTGCGCCCGGCGGCCACCGAGCGCGAGGGCGCACACCCCTACGACGAGCTGATCGCCTTCCGCCAAGAAGAGCGCCAGGACGTCAAGGCCAACTTCTCGGCCATCCTCGAGAACATGGCCCAGCACCCCCACATCCGCGAGTGGTGGGACGAGTCCCTGCCCATCACCAAGTCCTTCAACCTCGAGAAGGGCGCCGGCCAGCTGCGGCCCCTGTCCCGGCTGGTGTTCTTCGAGAACAAGCGCGAGCTCCAGGCCTCCCTGCGGCGCTGCTGGTCCAAGGTCACCTCCCAGGACGTCGACGCCAAGCGGGTCGATGTCAGCGCCTCGGTGCGCGTTGTGATGGTGGCGGGCTGGGCCGGGGGCACCGGCTCCGGCATGTTCCTGGACATGGCCGCCCTGGTGCGCGACACCTTCACCGCCAAGACCATCGAGCGCCACGGCATCTTCGTGCTCCCCAAGGTCTTCGAGCGGGTCGAGTCCGAGTTCCCCAAGCTGGCCGCCAACGGCTACGCCGCCCTGCGCGAGCTGAACCACTACCTGTCCGCGCCCTTCGAGGTCCAGTGGGACTCCCAGACCCAGGTCCGGGTCCAGGGCCTGTTCGACCGCTACGTGCTCGTCTCAGGCAGCAACTGCCTGGGCGAGACCATGAAGCAGGACTCCGACGCCTACCGCGCCATCGGCGAGGCCTTGTTCCTGGACTTCGCCGGCGGGCCGCTGAAGTCCTGGGTCGAGGGCGTGCGCATCAACCGAGAGCAGTACCTCAAGTCCTTCGTCTCCTACAGCTACCGCATCGACACCCCCGACGGCAGCACCCAGGAGACCCACGCCGACGAGTGGAAGACCGCGTTCTCGAGCTTCGGCATCGCCAAGCTGGTCTACCCCTCCTGGCGTCTGCTCAACTACGCCAAGTACGACCTGGCCGCCCAGATGGTCCAGCTGCTGGATCCCGGCAAGGCTCACAGCATCGCCGACGTCATCACCGAGTGGCGCAACCGCTTCATGCGCGAGGCCGGCTTCTTCCAGGGCGAGTGGACCGACGAGCAGGACCAGCACCGTCGCTTCTGGCAGATCCGCGACGCCCTGGCCCACCAGTCGGGGGTCAACCAGGACGTCCAGAACGTCTACGACCACGTGGCCGAGCTGGCCCGCGAGTGGGAAGCCGACGCCGAGTCCATGTTCGCCGAGAAGAGCACCACAGAAGACGGGCGCGCGGCCATGCGCCGCATCGGCAAGCTGTTTGGCGACCCCTACTCCCCCGGCAACGAGGGCGACTGGGCCCTGCAGATCCTCGAGAACCGCAAGTCCCTGGTCCGCGACGTCGTCACCGCGCTGCCCGAGGTGATCGAGGCCTTCCAGTCCCGGCGGGGCATCGGCCCCTCTGGCGTGCGCCAGATCCTCGAGAACATCCTCGAGGAGCTCACCCGACCCCACGACCGCGCCTTCTACACCGACTGGTTCCGCCACCGGTGCTCCGTCGAAGAGAAGAACGCCGAAGAGGCGCGCGCCGACTGGGAGAAGCGGCTCAAGATCGCCGACCAGAGCGCCCGAGGCTTCCTGCGCTCGGGGGACAACCACAAGGCCGCCCTCGAAGAAGCGGCCAAGTGCCTGGTCTCCCACTGGCGTGGGCGGGTCAACGAGTACATCTGCTTCGAGGGGGCCAAGGCCATCGAGGGCATCGCCCAGGCCCTGCGTGACCAGCTCACGCGGCTCGACGCCGTGCTCGAGAAGATGGCCAGCCTCGAGTCCCACTACCTGCGCTGCAGGGCCCACTTCGAGAAGCCCATCCAGTCCACCCTGTTCATCGAGCTGCCGGTCCACGAAGACTACGACAAGCTGCTCGAGCCCTACCTGGGCATCAACGCCGACGCCCGGACCGAGAAGCTCGAGCGCCTGCTGGCCCGTGGCCTGCGCAAGATGGGCGTCGACACCCTGGCCAAGCTCGAGGTCTCGCTGTCGGGCAAGCTGGACCAGTTCCGCGAGAACCTGGCGGCGCAGGCCTTCTTCGCGCTCAAGGGCGACGAGACCGGCCGCACGGCCGACTTCGTCGAGGACGGCGACGATCCCCAGCAGGGCTTCCTCGAGCGCTACTCGGTGCTCAAGGCCCTCAAGGCCATGACCGCCGAAGAGCGGCGCACCAAGCTCGAGAGCCTGTACAGGTTGGGCCTGCCCTGGGTCACCGAGGCCATCAACGACCCCACCAACGGCATCGCTCGCCCCGTCCCCGACGCCTTCCTGGGCATCCAGCCCCGCGCCGACACCCCCTTCGCCACCGAGCTCACCGAGCAGCTGGGGCGCATGGAGCAGAAGGGCTTCCGGCCCCTCCAGGTGCAGATCGCCGATCCGTCGGAGCTGGTGTTCTACACAGAGTGGTCCGCGTTCGCGGCCTACTTCGTCAATGAGGTCAGCGACCTGCGGCCCCAGTACGAGAGCCTGCTGTACGATCGGGTCAAGCCCCAGGCGCTCCACCTGCACCAGGACTACCACCTGTTCCCGCGCCTGATCCCCCTCACCGAGCACGAGGTGCGCGACTACAAGGTGGCCTGGAAGCGCTTCCACCAGGCCCAGATGCTGGGCATCCTCTGCAGCCGCCACCGCCGCCGGGGCGACGACGTGCGGGTCACCTTCAGCTACCGCAAGCGCACCACCTCCCTGGACACCACCTGGGACGAGGTGGGGGTCGAGGCCACCGTGCTGCGCAGCCTGATGACCGACCGGCAGTTCGCCGCCCAGATCGCCCGCGACATCGAGGAGCGCATCCAGGAGCTGATGCAGAGCGGCGGCGCATACGCCGACCTGCTGGCGCTGGCCGACTACTACTACTACTGCGTCTACCCCAACGTGAACGAGGACGTGCAGTCTGGCGCGGTGGCGGTCCAGGCTCGCGGCTCCATGCAGAACCTCGTGCTGCACGAGCTCCGGCAAGAGTGGCGTCAGCTCGCCAGCGAGAAAGGCATGACCGCCGAGCGCATCAACGCCCACCGGGCCACCCGCCTCGAGGCCCTGGTGGACTGGGCCGTGCCCATCGCCCGCACCAAGGGCCTGCCGGTGCCCGGCTCCATCGACGTCGACGTGGAGCAGCGAGTCGAAGACTGGGCCCTGCTCGAGCCCGCCCGCCGGGCCGTGCGCAGCTTCGTGGAGGCCGGCTGGATCAAGCAGCACCGCGACGCCTCTGGCGACCGGGCCACGCGCTTCCCGCGCCTGGCGGTCAACTGGTCCTTCTTCAGGCCTCCCGCCGACCAACCCGAGCGCCTCTCCACCAGCGCCACCTACTGGTACAAGGGGCCCGCGGGCAGCCACAGCGGCGTAGGCCTCGAGCAGATCGCCGGCTGGGTCCAGCAGGATCCCGGTGGTCGCCACCGGGTCTTCGGACGGGGCTGGAAGTCCTGGCTCGACGCCGCCGAGGTCCCCGAGCTGAGCGCGCTGTTGGCCCCCGCCGACATGCCTCCCCCCGTCGACGCCACCCTGGCGATCTACCACCACGCCTGCGACGGCCAGCAGCTGGGCAAGCGCAGCGCGGCGGAGATCGCCCAGGCCGTGGTCGCCCAACGTCAGGCCGAGCACAAGGTGTGGACCAAGGCCTTCGGACGGACCTGGAAGCCGGTGGCCGAGGTACCCGAGATCATGGCGCTGGTGCCCCCCGACGACGGGCCGCCTCCCCTCGATGACGATCCCCCGCCCCCCCTCGACGACGACGAGCCCCCTCCCTTGGGGTGACCACGCCGAGGCCGAGGCCGACCGCGCCACGCCGGGCGCTCTATGGCCTGGGCATCGCGGCGCTGTCGCTCCTGCTCGTGGAGGGCGTGGTGCGCCTGGTGGTGCCGACACGCGCGCTGCAGTTCCAGTGGGAGCAGCCCGATGGGCTGCTGGCCCTCACCGAGGAGCTGCACGCCCAGGTGCCCCCCGAGGTGCAGCGGGAGTTCATGGACGGGCCCTACCCCTGGCGGGTGCGCACCAACGCCCAGGGCCTGCGCGAGGACGCAGAGATCCCCGCCGCCATTCCACTCGGAGAGCGCCGCATCCTGGCCGTGGGCGACAGCTGGATCTATGGCTGGTCCGTCGACCAGGGCCACACCATCCCCGACCTGCTCGAGGGCCTGCTGCCCCAGCGGCTGGGAGTGGAACGGGTGCAGGTGGTCAACGGCGGCGTGCCCTACGCCTCCACCCTGGACATGCTGCTGCGGTGGCGGGAGCTGAGGGCGACGCTGGATCTCGACGGCGTGCTGCTGGGGACCTCCCACAACACCATGCAGCTGCACCTGCAGCGTGACCGGCGCGCCCTGGCCCACGCCCCCAGCCTGGGGGCGCCCCCCTCCCCCGTTCGCAGCTACATGCTGCTGCGACGCCTGCTGGCGCGCTGGACGCGCCCGGCCAGCGGACACCCCAGCACAGAAGGGCCTGGTCCCGCCATCCGCGACATGATGCGCGAGGACATGGCGCGCCTGGTGAGTGAGATCCAGGCCGAAGGCCTGGACCTCTGGTTCCTGCAGATGCCGGCCACCCTGGACCAACCCGCCCCCCTCAAGCGCACCTGGGCACCCTTCGTGCCCGCGCTGCGCTCCTTGGGCGTGCCCATGGCCGGCCACTCCCTCGAGCAGCGCTCCTGCTGGGGCTACGAGGACCTCGGTCACCCCTCCGCCGCCGGGGCCGCCGCCCTGGCAGCTGTGGCCGCGGAGCTGATCGCCACGGGCGCCACCCAGGCCACCATCGACGCCCAGCCCAGCTGTGACGGGTTGCCGGCCGGGGCGAGCTCCGCGCAGGGGGCCTCCGACGGAGGATAGCTCCACCTGGGGGAATGGTTCCTGCCAGGCCCCCTGGATACGGTGACGGATGCCCACGTTCACTGCCCCCATCGCGCTCCTCTCGCTGCTCGCCGCGGCCTGCGTCGACCCTCCCCTCCCCGCTCCGCCGGCCGAGCCCACGGCGACCGACCCGATGCTCGTCCCCGCCCCTCGACCGGACCCGGCGCTCGCCCCCGCCCCTCGACCCGGCGCCGACGTCGTTGATCCCCAGGCCGCCATCGACCGGGCCCAGACCCTGTGGAGCGAGGGCGAGCAGGCCCAGGCCGAGGCCGCGCTGCTCGCGGTCCTGGCCGCCCACCAGGACCAACCCGGCTTCGCCAGCGAGTGGGCGCTGCGTCAGGCGCGGGACAAGCTGGGGCGCCTCTACCTCGAGCAGCGACGCTACGACGAGGCGCGCCAGGTCCTGGAGCTGTCGGCCCAGGGCCTCGAGGCCTTCAACCAGGAGCACGCCCTGGGCTGGGCCTGCCCCTACCAGGCCCTCGGGGCCTTGTACGCCGCCACCGACCAGCCCGCCCAGGCCCTGGCGCTGCAGATCAAGGCCGCCGACACCGAGTCCGGCAGCGCCCGCGCCCAGCTCGACGTGGCCATCCTGGCGCTCTCCGCAGGGGACGGGGCCACCAGCGTCCGCTTCCTCGATCGTGCCGAGGCCCTGCTGGCGTCCCCGGGCCAGGGGGACGCCGCCGTGCTGCAGCCGTCCCAGCTTCCCGTCATCCGCGGCTTCGCGCAGCTGCTGATGCGGGACCACCAAGGTGCCGAGGCGCTCTTCGAGAGCGCCGGTGACAGCTCGTCGACGGCGGCTGGCGCCGCCGCGGGGCTCGGGCACGTGGCCATCGCCGCCCGCGACTATGGCAAGGCCCAGGAGCTGCTCGCCAAGGCGGTGCGCATGAGCGCCGCCGAGCTCGACGACGCCTCGCCCAGCCAGGACCCCATGGGCCTGGTGTCCGACCCCAAGCGCCTGTACCTCGAGGCCAGCTTCCAGATGGCATGCCTGGGCAGCGCCTGGATCGAGAGCAACCACGGCCGCCACCGCGAGGCCATGGCCTGGTACGAGCGCATCCTGGAGCAGAACCCGTCCCACCTGCTGGCCCTGCTGGGCAAGGGCAACGCGCTGGTGGGGCTGGGGTCCCCCGACCAGGCCGAGGCCCTGTTCGAGCGCGCCCTGGAGCGCTACCCCGACAACCCCTACGTGCTGGCCGAGCTGGGCCTGATCCGCTTCCACCAGGATGACGTCGAGGCCGCTGAGCGGCTCTTCGAGCGAGCCCTGAGCCTCGACGACGGGCGCTACACCTGTCCCCACGAAGGCCTGGGGCTGGTCTACCTGCGCCAGGGCCGCACCGAGCAGGCCCGCGCCAGCTTCCAGCGGGCCATCGATCTGAACCCCGACATCGAGTTCGCCAAGTACAACGGCCTGGCGCGCATCTATATCGACGAGGGGCGCGAGGACCTGGCGCGCGAGCTGCTGCTCAAGTCCCTGGCCAACTACCCCTACAACGGCGAGGCCCTCGAGCTGCTGGTCAGCCTCGGTGGCGCCCCCCCACAGGCCGAACCATGAAGCTCGCCCCACCCCGCGCTCCGCGGTGGACCGCTCTGCTGGTCCTCGCCCTGCTTGCCTGCGACCCGCAGCCCGCCGCCCCGACGCCCCCGGTGGTCTCCCCTGGACCTGCCCTGGCCCCCGACGGCGCCAGCCAGCCCCCTCCTACCGGTCCCAGCGGGCCAACGCCCGCCCTGGTCAAGCGGGCCGAGCTGGTGAACCTCCACCACGTCGCGGGCATGGCCGCGGTGGCCCGCTACCTGGACTCCCGCGACCAGGACCAGCTGCGCCAGGCCGCGGCCAGCTTCCTGCAGGCCATCCCCGCCAGCAACCTGCCGGGCGCCGACCGTCGGGGCCGAGCCCCTGAGGCCATGCTGAAGGTGCAGAAGTCCCTGATGTTCTACGCCTGGGTCCAGGAGCAGCTGGGAGACGACAGCGTGCGCCTCTGGCTCCACGACCAGGCCATCATGGACCCGGACGCCTACACGTTCTTCTTCGGCTCGCGGCCGCTGGCCGAGGTGGTGGGCTGGGTGATGATCCTGGACTGCCTGGCCAACCTCGAGGCGGTGCAGGACGCCCTGGAGCGCTACGGCTTCGAGCACCAGGGCCTCTACCCCGACAGCCTCGAGGCCCTGACGCCCACCTACCTGCCCCACCTGCCCAGCTGCCCCACCACCGGTGCCTGCAGCTACTGCCAGGGCTACGCCCCCAGCCCGGATCGACGGGGCTTCGATCTGGTCTGCGACGACCACCAGCTCCTCCAGGCGGGCCCCCTGGCCATCGCCGCCGGCCAGCAGGGGGGCGCCGCCATGGATCCCGCCCTCGAGCAGCAGTTCAAGATCTACACCATGCTGACTGCGGGCTACACCGACACCCACCGGGTGGACGAGCAGCTGCCCCACCTGATCCGCGCGGCCGGGCTCGCGCCGGACAGGGTGGTGGCCGACATCGGCTCGGGGCCCGGGCTCTTCACCCACCGCTTCGCCGAAGCCGTGGGGCCCAAAGGCAAGGTCTACGCCGTGGACATCAACGCCAGCGTGCTGGCCTTCGTGGACTTCGTGGCAGAGCGCAAGCAGGGCAACGTCGAGACCATCCTGGCTGTGAAGACCGACTGCGGCATCCCCGAAGCCAGCCTGGACAGCGCCATGGTCATCCAGACCTACCACGCCATGCTCGACCTCCGGAACCCCGCCGACCCCCAACGCTACGAGCGCCTGGTGAAGCCCTGGCTGGAGTCCATCCACCGAGCCCTGCGGCCCGGTGGCCGCCTGGTGGTCCAAGACACCGACCTGCCCGTCGAGGTGTTGAAGAGCCAGGCCCAAGGCGCCGGCTTCGCGTTCGTGGAGCAGAAGGTCTTGTTGGACAAGAACTTCATCCTTGTGCTCGAGAGGCCTGAGGGGTAACGGGCACAATCCGCGGAGGAGCCATGCCCCACGACCGAGCCTTGCTCGCTGATCTTCTGGAGAGCAGCGTCGCGGCCTTGGCCATCATCGACGACCAGGGCCGCTACCTGCTGCGGAGTGCTGGGCTGGCAGCCCTCACCGGCCACGAGGTGGGAGAGGGCGAGGACATCCTGCACCGCATCGGCGAAGCGGCAGCCGACGAGCACTCCGCCAGAGAGATGCTGGAGGGCTGGCGGCACCACCAGGCCACCGGTGAGCCGGTGGAGCGCACCGTGGCCTTCCGCCACGTCGGAGGCGAGCAGCGCTGGGTCAGGCTCCACCTTGTCCGCCACGGCCAATACCGCATCCTGCATGCCCTGGACATCAGCGATCTGGTGCACGCTCAGCAGGCCCTGGCCGAGAGTGAGGCCCAGCACCGCAAGCTCGTGGAGAACCTGCCGGTGGGGATCTACTCCCTGTCGGAGCCCATGAGCGGGGAGATCTCCAGCGCCAACCCCGCCATCCTGAGCATCCTCGGCTTCGACTCAGTCGACGAGGTGCTGGGGAACAGCTCGGCCATCCTGTACGAGAACCCCGAGGACCGCGTCACGTTGGTCCGCAAGTTGCTGGACAACGAGTTCCAGCGGTCGAACACCATCCGCTTCGAGGTTCCACTGCTGCGCAGGGACGGCCAGTCCATCCATGCGCGGCTCACCATCCACGGGACCTTCGACGCCGACAACGCGCTCACCCGGGTCGACGGTGTGCTCGAGGACATCACCCAGCAGGACCGGGATCAGCGGGCGCTGGAGCAGAGCGAGCAGCGCTTCCGCAGCTTCTTCGAGACCGCCCCCGTGGGCATGGCCATCCTGGACCAGCACGGCATCGTGCAGGCCAACCCCGCCCTGTGCAGGATGCTGGGCCTGGAGCCCTGCGAGCTGGTGGGGCGGACCATGCACGATCTCACCCACCCCCACGATCTCCAGCAGAGCCTCGACGCCAGCGCGTCTTTGCACCGGGGCGAGCTTCCCCTGATCCAGATGGAGAAGCGCTACCTCCGCGCTGACGGCAGCGTCCTGCATGCCCGCACCACCGTGACCCTGGGCCAGGGTGCCCTTGACCGACCGCCCATGTCCTTCGTGATGATCGAGGACATCACCGAGCGCAAGGCCATGGAGGAGGACCTCCTCAAGGTCCAGAAGCTCGAGTCCCTCGGCGTGCTCGCCGGTGGCATCGCCCACGACTTCAACAACATGCTCACCGGGGTCCTGGGCAACGTGAGCATGGTGCGCGACCGCCTCCCAGCCGACAGCCCACTGGGTGCCTACCTCGAGCGGGCCCAGACCGCGGCCCTGCGCGCCCGCGACCTCACCCTGCAGCTGCAGACATTCGCCAGCGGCGGTGAGCCCATGCGGCGGGTGATCGCGCTGGACGAGCTGGTCCACGAGTCCGCCGATCTCTGCTTCCGCGGCAGCCGCGCCATCCCCACCATCCAGGTGGCGCCGCAGCTACCCCTGGCGGAGCTCGACGCCGGCCAGGTAGCGCAGGCCCTGAACAACCTCTTCATCAACGCCATCCAGGCTCTGCCCAACGGCGGCACGGTCGACGTGACCCTGGACGAGTTCACCCTGGACGCCGACGAGCTGCCGCCGCTCCCCCCCGGTCGCTACCTGCGGGTGGTGGTGAGCGACAGCGGTGTGGGTATCCACGCCGACAAGCTCGAGCGCATCTTCGACCCCTACTTCACCACCAAGCGCAGCGGACGGGGGCTGGGCCTGGCCACCGCCTTCAGCGTGGTCAAGCGGCACGGGGGCCACATCCAGGTGGAGTCCACGCTGGGTGAGGGCTCCACCTTCACCATCTACCTGCCAGCCTCCACGGCCACCCAGCCCGACATCCCGGCCAGCGATCGCACCGAGCCCAGCGCAGGCTCGGGCCGGGTCCTGGTGATGGACGACGAGGAGTCCATCCGCGAGCTGGTGTGCGAGCTGCTGGAGCACTTCGGCTACCAGGTCGACGCCGCCTGCCACGGCGACGAGGCCGTGGTGATGGCGCGGCTGGCGGTGAAGCAGGGGCGCCCCTACCGGGCGGCGATCCTGGATCTCACCATCCCCGGAGGCCGCGGCGGTCGCGAGATCATCGACGAGCTGCACGCGGTGGCCCCCGAGCTTCGTGCCATCGTCATGAGCGGCTACTCCACCGACGCCACCCTGGCCCACCATCAGCGCTTCGGCTTCGCCGGCGCCGTGGCCAAGCCCTGCTCCGCCAAGGCCCTGGTGGGCGAGCTGCAGCGGGTGCTGCAGGCCTGAAGTGGACCGCTGGCCCGAAGATCAGTCCTCTTCCACGAGCAAGCGCAGCCCAACCTCGATCTCATGCTCCCGCCCGAAGGGATCCACCACCTCGGCGTCCGCCAGCGGGCTGGAGGCCAGGTGGTCCTCGAGCAGGTCGCGTAGACGCTCCAGCAAGCCGTCACGCGTGTCGTAGCCCTCCGTCTCGCCGTCGATCTCGAGTGTCCACTGCATGGTCGGAGTCCTCCCGAGTGGGGATGGAGCTGGCGAAGGCACAGCCCACGCCCTGGATATCCTCCCCGACCACCCCGGTCCCGTGGTCCAGCTAGTCCCCGATGTCCTCGTTCCAGATCTCGGGATGGGCTGAGATGAACTGGCTGAGCAGCGCGTGGCATTCGTCCGAGTCCAGCAGGACCACCCGGACTCCCCGCGACCGCAGCCAGTCCAGCTCCCCTGGATAGTTGCGGGCCTCGCCCACCACCACCGTGGGGATACCGAACTGGCACACCAGGCCGCTGCAGTACAGGCAGGGTGCCAGGGTGGAGACCATGATGGTGTCCCGGTAGCTGCGACGACGGCCCGCGGCGCGGAAGGCGCAGGTCTCGGCGTGCATGGACGGATCGCCATCCTGCACGCGCCGGTTCCGGCCGCGCCCCAGCAGGCGCCCGGTGACGTCGAACAGGGCGGCGCCGATGGGCACGCCCCCCTCGGCCAGGCCCTGCTCGGCCTCCTCGATGGCGATGGCGAGCATGGACTGGTGGTCGAGGAGGGAGCTTGGCATGGCACACCTTCGCTGTCTCGAGGGTCCCGTCCTCTATCGGGGCTGGGCGTTCGCCGCCCAAGCTCGGAGCGCGAAGCCCCCCCGAGCGCAGCCCAACTTTCGCCATCAGGCCCTCGCGGGACATAAGATCGGCTAAGCCAGAACCCGAGCGCCCCCCCCTCAGCGGCCCCCTCTTCGCCCTCGAGCCTCACGGAGATCCCATGCGACACGCCAGCTTCATCCTCCTCCTGGGAGCCCTGTGGGCGCTGCCCGCCTGCACGCCCACCGACACTGGGGCCCCCGACACCGACACCGACACCGACACCGACACCGACACCGACACCGACACCGACAC
>ERZ890953.628-NODE-628-length-19785-cov-5.553320_pt1 | contig 19785 bp, 14 predicted proteins | sample MGYA00521264_ERZ890953 | MGnify/ENA primary metagenome ERZ890953 (study PRJEB32303, sample SAMEA104408629) | aquatic metagenome | biome: Brackish water; feature: Chemocline; material: water | place: Baltic Sea | collected 2014-10-26T21:54:00 | depth 200 m ...
GTCAGTCACTATTACCGGATTGAATTTAAACGGTGGTACCTTAACCCACACAGGCGGAACGGTAACGCTCACCAATGGCATGACGATCACAGCCGCACAAATGGCCGACCTGACCTTTACTTCAGCACTGAATGACTCGACCAATTCGAGTTTTGACTACACGGTGAACGATAGCGGCCTTGGCACCGTTTCATCAACGATGAATATTACTGTGAACGCGGTGAACGATGTGCCGGTAGCGATAGGTAATACAGTGATTGCAAGTGAAGATGTACCGTTAGTTATTGGAGCAGGTGATTTTCTATTTACTGATGTCGAAAGCGACAGCCTCGTGTCGGTTACTATCACAGGGTTGAACTTAAATGGTGGAACCCTGACGCATACCGGTGGCTCGGTAACCGTTACTGATGGCATGACGGTGACGCTCGCGCAATTAGCTGATTTAACCTTTACCTCGGCACTCAACGATTCGACTAATTCAAGTTTCACCTATACGGCCAACGATGCCAATAATGGTTCGGTTTCATCAACAATGAACATCACTGTGAATGCGGTGAATGATGTACCAACGTTGAACAACTTCATCGCTAATCAGTCAGCAACTGAAGAGACAGCTTTCAGTTTCTCTTTTGCAGCGAATACCTTCAAAGATGTGGATGCGACGGATAGTCTGACATACTCAGCGACCCTGTCGGGTGGTGCAGCACTTCCTGCCTGGCTCAGTTTTGATGGAGTCACCCGCACGTTTAGTGGCACTCCGTTGAATGAAGACGTGGGTACGATTAATATTCAAATTACTGCGGATGACGGCAAGGGAGGAGTGATTCTCTCCAATGACTTTGAAATCGTTGTCAGCAATATCAATAACAGTCCTTTAGTTACAAATTTAAATACTACAAGTAGCTACACCGAAGGCGATAGCTTCGTTGCTATCACCGATATTGTTGTGAGTGATGTGGATAGCGCAGAAATCATTACAGCCAGTTTAGTATTAAACAATCCTGCGATAGGGAGTTTGAGCGTAAATGACGGTGCCATCTATAGCGAAACAACCGGTGTCTGGTCAATAACCGGCAGTGTGACTGATGTGAATACGGCTCTTGCCAATCTGCTATTTATACCTGTTTCAAACAATGAACTGAACACCTCCATCAGCGTTACGATCGACGATGGCGATGAAGATGGAAGTGGGGCTTTTAACGGAATTATCAGTCTGAATGTGACTTCGGTTAATAATTCACCAGATGTGAGTAATTTGACATCTTCCACTGATTATATTGAAGGTGATTCAAGTGTGGAATTGAATGATATTGTAATCACTGATGTTGATAATAATGAAATAGTCACCGCTACCCTGACATTAATGGATGTGACTACGGGTTCCTTAAGCTCAAATGACGGTGCCAGTTATGATGCTTCTTCTGGAGTATGGAGTGTCACAGGTTCCGTTGCCGAAGTTAATACAGCCCTGGCGAATGTGAGCTTTATTCCAGACCAGGGTAACCCGCTCGATTCATTGATTGCAGTGAGTATTGATGATGGGGATGAAGACAGCAGTGGTCCACTGGTAGGAGCTTTGTCAATTTCGTTAAAAGAGTCCCTCTCTGTAACAGAAGTAACTGAGCCTGTAGTTAAGAGTGAAGCTCCCGTAGAAGCGACTCCTAAGATAGAACCTGAGGAAGCTCCAATAGAAACTGTCGACAAAGAACCCGTTGCGGAAGTTGTTGAAAAGATAGTTAGTCAACCAGCAATAGATGAAGGACCGAAAACAATAACGCAGGATAATTCAGCAGTTTCTTTCCTGCCAGATTTAAATTTAGAGACTGAAAGCCAGGTGGTTTCTGTCAATAATAACAAAACCGTAGAACAATCGGTTAATCGCGAACAGATCGATTCGGTGGTGGTTCGACTGCGTGAGCAATTTACCGCTTTTAAAGATCCGCTTCAGCTTATCAGTAGTGAGTTATTTATTACAAAATTAAATGATATGCGCCAGGAGCTGATTCTGGAACAGGAGAATACCGAAAAAGTGGTGGGTGGTAGTTTGCTGGTTTCAGCCGGCTTTTCTGTGGGTTATGTCGTGTGGCTGGCACGCAGCGGCGTGCTTTTAAGTAGTGTTCTGTCATCGCTACCCGCCTGGCGTTTTATCGACCCGTTACCGGTGCTCTCCACGATGAAATATCAGGATCTGGAAGAAGATGATGAGTCACTGGAATCTATGATCGAAAGTGATGATGAAAAAAGCGATGAACATGAACAGGTTTAGTTTACAGACGCGAATGCATGTGGATCCCTCTGGAGTCAGGGTTGTTTAATATATTTAAAAATCAAAGCCCGCGTTTCAGAATTGCACTGGGTCTATCGGGCATGTTGGTTAGCCTGCTATTATTGGCGGCCATTTTCGGACTGATTCCGGATCGGCATGCTGCAATACGTGATGGACACGCGAAACTGGCTGAGTCTATTGCGGTCAATAGTTCAATTTTTATTACTGTCTCAGATATCCGCCGTATGGAAGCAAACTTGAAAATCATGGTTGAGCGTAACAGTGAAATTCTTTCAGCGGCTGTAAGAAATTCGGACGGTAAGGCTCTGGTAAGCATAGGGAATCATAGTAACTGGAAAACGCTGGAGCAGGGTGTTTCCTCTGATTCCCAGGTTGTTGTTCCCATTTTCGAAGGTTCAAATGAATGGGGTCAGGTTGAGCTTGAATTTGAACCTCTGCTGCCTGACGTCTGGTATGGCGAGTTAGTCCATCCAGTATTTTTACTGATGAGTTTTATGTCGGTGACCGGTTTTATTGTGTTTTATTTTTATCTTGGAAAGATGTTGAAACAACTGGATCCGTCACAGGCGATTCCAGATCGAGTACGTTCAGCACTTGACACCATGGCTGAAGGATTACTGGTCATCGATGCTAAACAAAATGTAGTGATGGCGAATCTTGCATTCGCTACTCTGGTTGATGAATCTGCCGATGACTTGATTGGACGCCAGATTTCACGCTTTAACTGGTTACAGAAAGATAACGTATCACTGGATACAAAAGATTCACCGTGGACACATACCCTGACAGATGGGCTTGTCAGAACGGCTGATATGATCCGCTTAAAAGCATCCGACGACACCAGCAAAACCTTTATGACAAACTGTTCACCCATATTATCCGGCGGTGGTAAACCGGCGGGTGTACTGATCAGCTTTGATGATGTCACCGAGCTTGAACAGAAAGAAATTGAATTGTTACTGTCTAAAGAAGAAGCAGAGCAGGCCAACCGCTTCAAGAGTGAGTTTCTGGCCAATATGAGTCATGAAATAAGAACACCGATGAATGCCATACTGGGATTTGCCGAAGTGCTCAAACGCGGTTATAACCGGGACAGCAGTGACAGCATGCGCTACCTTAATACCATTGCGTCCAGTGGGAACCATTTACTTAACCTGATTAATGACATACTGGATTTATCCAAAGTTGAAGCTGGGCACATAGAAATAGAAAAAACTCCAACCTCTGTTCACATGATTATCCATGAAGTTGTCCAGATTTTGCAGGTTAAAGCGGACGAAAAAGGTATTTATTTGAAATTTGAACCGTCGGGACCTTTGCCTGAATTTATCCAGACCGATGCCGGAAAACTCAGGCAAATCGTTACCAACTTGGTTGGTAACGCGATCAAGTTTACCGAGTCTGGTGGTGTCAAAGTAGTTACGAAGCTGGAACTAAGGGGAGAAAACTCCAAACTGTTCATTCAGGTTATAGATACTGGAATTGGCATGACAGCGCAGCAGGCTGGAGATATCTTCAATCCGTTTACACAGGCGGACAGTTCGATTACACGTCGTTTTGGTGGTACCGGCCTTGGACTAACCATCAGTAAACGCTTTGCCGAGGCTTTGGGTGGCGATATTATCGTTACTAGTGAAATGGGGAAAGGTAGCCAGTTTAGCGCCACTATCAATACCGAGTCGATTGATGGTATCAAGCAACTCAGTATAGATGAAATACAGTCAAGTCACTTGAACCAGCTGGCCACTGAAAAGCAGGAATGGACTTTTCCTCCTTCTAAAGTGCTGGTAGTAGATGATGGAGAAGAAAACCGGGAACTGTTGAAAGTTATCCTGGATGATTTAGGCATACAGATTGAAACCGCTGAAAATGGACAGATTGCACTGGATAAACTGGCCGAGCAAGAATTTGAAGTCGTGTTAATGGATGTGCAAATGCCGGTCATGGATGGTTACACGGCTGCCAGGCAGATGCGTGAAAAACAATACACCTTGCCGGTTATTGCGATGACTGCTGATGCAATGATGGGTGCAGAACAAAAATGTCTGGATGCTGGTTACAGTGAATACATGACGAAACCGGTAGAAATTGATCGTTTAGTCAACCGGTTAGCAGAAATATTAGGAGGGGAGAAAGTAATCGGAGATAAACCTGATATTGATCTTCAGCAAGAGATGGGATCTGTATCAGAAATTGAAACTGATAATTTCGATTGTAATTCGACTCAAATATATTCCAGTCTGCCAATGTCAAACCCGAAATTTCGCAACATCGTGGAAAAATTTGTCATCAGGCTGGGTGATCAGATAACAACTATGGACACTGCCTGGCAACAACGTGATTATGATCAGCTTAAAAAGCTGGGACACTGGTTAAAAGGTTCATCCGGCAGTGTTGGTTTTACTCAGTTTGTCGAGCCGGCCAGAGAATTCGAGCAATATGCCATAGACAAAGATGATAATAATATTAATGCATCATTACAGGTATTACGGGCATTATACAACAGGGTAAGAATTGACTCTGAGCCAGACAGTAATCCAGCCAAAGAAACAACAAAGTCCATCAAAAAATATGAAATCCCTGAGCAACTGAATAATAGATTACTAAAGACGAATCCTGCCGTCAGGAAAATTGTGGATAAATTTATCCTGTTATTAAAAGACAAGTTGCTGGTTGTCGATGATGCTATTTTAAATAGTGATTTTGAAACCATTCAAAAATTTGCCTACTGGATAAAAGCTTCAGGTGGATCGGTTGGTTTTGATGCCTTCACTGAACCTGCCAGAGATCTGGAATCTCAGGCTAAAGAGGGAAAAATGGAGTTGATTAAAGATACGATACAGGTCATTAAATTGTTGTTAAGTCGTGTTAAATTAGATGAGTTAAACTAAAATAAGGTTATTTTATATCATGATGCACACAAACAAATAATAATTGAAAAAAGGAATTTTATGGAACCAAATCTAAAAATACCGGAAGTTCTCAATGCTGACAGTAATGTCACACAGCGGGACTTGCGCTATTCACAATTGAAACAGGCTACTATCATGATGGTGGATGATGAACCCATTATGTTGGAAATTGTGCAGGCATTACTAGAAGATGTTGGGTATCAGAATTTTATAACTATACAGGATTCAAATCAGGCCGTTCAAAAGCTACTCGATTCGAACCCTGATTTATTATTACTGGATCTGGATATGCCAGATGTGAATGGATTTGATATTTTAAAAACCGTAAGAACATTTGCAAGATATCAGTTCATGCCGATTATCATTTTAACCGCAGCAGAAGACCCGAAAAGTAAACTGAAAGCACTGGAGCTGGGTGCGACTGATTTTCTATCAAAACCGGTTGACCCGAGTGAACTGGTTTTGCGCGTTAGAAATACGCTTTCGGCCAAGGCTTTTCAGGATCAACTAGCTTATTACGATTCGCTGACCGGGTTACCAAACCGTAAATTATTTATTGACCGCCTGGGCTGGGAAATTTTGCTGGCTACAAGAGAAAATAAATCACTGGTTTTACTCGATATCGGTCTCGATCGTTTTCGTCAGATCAATGAAACCATTGGCTTAACTTCAGGTGATCAAATATTAAAAATAGCTGCTGAGAGAATTCATGCGGTTATTCGAAGTAGCGATTTCCTGGGACGAGGCAAATCGAATGAAAACATGGCACGAATCGGTGGAGATGAATTTTCTATCGTGTTGTATGGTGTTAATTGTGTAGAAAATGCTTCGATTATTGGTAATAGAGTACTGCAATCCATTAAACAGCCTTTTGTACTGGATGATAATGATATGTATCTGAGTGCGAGTATAGGTATATCGGTATTTCCGCAGGATGGTGATGATGTGGAATCAATCATCAAACATGCAGCAGCAGCGAAAGATTTTGCCAAAAAACAGGGCATGGATAATTTCCAGTTTTATTCAAGTGATATAAATTCACGTGCCAAAGAAATCATGAAAATGGAATCTGACCTGAGAAAGGCGCTGGAAAATGATGAGTTTGAGTTGTATTACCAGCCCCAGGTGAATGCCAGTAATGGGAAAGTTATGGGCATGGAGTGCCTGCTGCGTTGGATTCATCCGGAAGATGGGTTTATTCCACCGGATGTGTTCATTACCGTTGCAGAAAACATGGGGTTGATTGTTCCACTAGGTGAATGGGTGTTAAGGCAAGCCTGTTTTAGTGCTAGTGAATGGGTACTGCAGGGGCACGAAGCACTCAAAGTATCAGTTAATGTTTCACCACAGCAATTTAATGAGGATGGTCTGGTGGACTCGATAAAGTTAGCTATAAATGACAGCGGCCTGAATCCTCATAACCTGGTGCTGGAAATAACAGAAAGTATGTTAATGGGTAATATCGACCATTTTGCGAAATTACTGCATGAAATAAATGATCTTGGAGTATCAATTTCACTCGACGATTTTGGAACGGGGTATTCATCATTAAGTTATTTGAAAAAATTTCCGATTAATGAACTAAAAATAGACAAATCTTTTCTGACTGATGTACCCGCAATTAAACAAGATAATCTGATCGTGAAAGCCATCATTGCCATGTCCCATGGACTCGGACAGAAAGTAGTTGCTGAAGGTGTTGAGAATGAAGCACAACTCGCTTTTTTAAAAGCGCTAAACTGCGATATTATTCAAGGCTATTATTTTAGTAAACCCCTCAATAAAGTCGACTTTTCCAACTATCTTTCTTTAAATGCCAGCTTAAAAAATTACAGAATAAAGTAGTACTTAGTAATAGCGTAATTCACATTTTTACGCCTTCAATGCGTTTCAAACGATATGACTGCTCACCACTCTGCTCTCTGATATGACCTTGCGTTATTGCCATAATACCCCGCCAATGTGTTTGGATTGTAATAAGCTATATTAGACAGTGACGGAAGCTAAAGTGTAATTTTATAAAGAATTTATGGATTATATCAGCGTATCTTCTCTCCGCCATTTATAAGCCTTAAGTTGTTGTAACTTAAGAATTTACTGTGTCTGATAGTTTCCTGCTATAAGTAATGTAAATCCATAAATTACATCCATTTCAATATTTTAAATGTATTATGCGTAAGCATGCTTATTCCATATTTACTTTTTACATGAATGCTATAAAAAAAGATTTACACATCCTCCGACTGTCCCCGCCTTTTCTGCTGGCAATTGTTAGTACTATTGTTTTATTTTCATTTATCTGGCTGGGACAGTATGCCCATCCATCTGCAGATGATTTTTGCATGGCAGGTGGGGTAAACCATGATGGGTTATTTCCCCATTTGTGGAATCATTATTTTGAATGGAGTGGTCGATACTCCGGCAATGCCTTTTATGCCATGTATCCTCTCCTTTTTGGAATGTTTGAGGGATTAAAATTTATGCCAGGTCTATTGATTTTAGGGCTGTTGATAGCGAGTGCTTATTTTTTATCGCAGTTATTCAGGGTGAGTATTGCGGCAAAACCTGTTCTTTTAGTGTCTATCTGTTTCGTCAGTATTTATTTACTGGGTATGAAACATACAGCGAGTAGCCTGTTCTGGCCTGCCGGTGCATTAAGTTATCAAACAGCCAATATCCTTTTCCTGTTTACAGCCGGTTTAATGATTCAGTTATTGGAGCGGCAAAAGCAGCAGAAAAGTTATTCTGTGGTTTTATTTTTACTACTCCTCACGATAGTACTCGGGATGGGCACTAATGAGACTAATTTGCTGGCGCTAAGCGGAATACTATCTGCTGCATTTTTAATTAATCTTCATTCGGGCTGGTTCTATGTTAAACCCTGGCTGTTGCTGCTATTACTCTCGCTACTTTGCTTTGCCATTGTCTATTTTGCTCCAGGTAATGCTGTTCGTGAAGCGACCTTTCCTTTGAGACACGATTTGTCACGTGCTTTAAAAGGCAGTCTGGATATGGGGCTGTGGGTTTTGACAGGATGGTTGATCAGCCCATTATTCATTGTGGCTAGTTTGCTGACACCCTATGCAGTTACCCGGCTTGCAAATTTATCGAGCAGGACTTTTATAGTTTCGAAACGGTTAATCCTGCTAATGATAATTATTACTTTAGCTATTCCTTTTGCGTTACAGTTTCCAGCCTGGTGGGCAATGGGTGGATGGCCTCCGCCCCGTACGGTTGATGCGATTTATTTTGTATTTATTGTCAGCTGGTTTTTTATGCTCGGATTGGTCAGTATTTTCTTTTTGCCACAAATAAACTCGTTTACTAACAGACAACAGTCTTCGCTGTATATAAACCTGTCTCTTTCACTGGCTGCGATCTGTTTTGTGTTAGCTGTTCTGGGTAGTTTCAGGTTTCAGCGTGTATATACAGATCTGACATTGCGTGCTGAGCCGTTTCATGAATATATGTTGAAACGTTATGAGTTGATTTATAAATCTGTAGAGGACAACAATTTAGCCTTGAGAGTACCAGCCTTTAATGAAGAGTATCCGCGTAGTATTTACTTTAATGATATCGTGCCTGATTACCGTGACTGGCGAAATGTCTGCTATGCCGACTTTTTCGGGTTGCAGTATATTAAAAGGGAAGCGCAACAAATAGAATCTTATCATAAAGTTAAACGCCTCAGAACCCCATTTAATGGATATAACTAACAGACTGGATAGCTTCTGATATTAAATAAACTGTATTTTTGATTTGTCCGGTTTACTCTACTCTCCATGTTCAGGATAATGCGCAATCCTGGTTAAAGATATTGCTTTATGCTAACTCATAATAACAAACCAAAATTTCTGTGGCGTAATCCTACAACATTTATTGTTATTTCTGTCGGGGCCACGCTGAGCCTGAAAGATTTTCTGACGTTTCCTGTTGTGGCAGGAGAGAATGGAGGAGGGGCATTTTTACTGCTTTATACTTTTTTTCTGTTAGTGCTTGGTTTGCCACTATTGATGAGCGAATTTATGTTGGGGCGCTTAACGCGTAAAAACCTGGTAGATGGTCTGGATAATTTAGCAGCCGAGCATAATGCTTCCATTTACTGGAAGTTAATCGGAATGCTGGCATTGATTGCAGGTTTTCTGATTCTATCTTCTTATAGTGTTGTTTCAGGCTGGTCGTTAGCTTACGTCTTTAAAACAGGGCTAGGTGTTTACACAGGGGCAACACCTGATGGTGTAAATGCCCTGTTTAAAGGCTTTCAGTCAAACTCTGAAGCTATGATGTTATGGCATACCCTGTTTGTCATAGTCATCGTGGCTATTGGTTCCCGGGATTTAAAAAACGGTCTGCAAAAAATCTTTATGATCCTGGTTCCGGTCATGGTCATATTACTGTTTATAGGGCTGATATATGCTTTTTACTCTTCTGGCATGCAGCAAAGTATTGAGTATATTCTTTATCCTGACTGGTCACGTGTTGATTCCAGTATGCCTCTGCTGGCTTTACAAAGGGCTTTTTTTACATTGGCGCTTGGTTTGGGTGTGATGGTTATTTATGGCGCTTATCTTGATGATGATGTCTCTATCGGATATGTATCAGTACAGATAATTGTGATCGATTTATTATTTTCTATATTCACCGGACTGGCTATTAATGCACTTGTATTTTCGGCCAATCTGCAACCAGTACTGGATGATGAGCTGGCATTTCGGGTATTACCAGTCATATTTGGTTCTTTTCAATATGGTAATTTATTCGGAGCCCTGTTTTATTTATTGTTGACTCTTGCTGCCGTAACTACAGCTGTTGCTATTCAGGAAGCATTGATTACCTGTTACAAATTAAAGTTCAGGACAAACCGTTTACGTGCAGCCACATCCATTGGTTTCTTCATCTGGTTGTTTGGATTAGGCACCATTTTTTCTTACAGTTTGTGGAATGACTCCGGTTTTACCATGACCCTGTATTTTGGAGAAGATGCTTACAGAGTGATTAATCAAGCCGGATTTCACGACGTGATTATTTATCTCTCCAGTCATATCATTCAGCCGCTGGTTGCTTTATTTCTGGCATTGTTTGTGGGCTGGGTTTTACCCCGTAGTGTAACTTTTAAAGGACTGAATATAGCGGACCGAAAGTTATTCGAGGTGTGGAATTTTACTATTCGATATATCACGCCTATCCTGGTTTTTATCGTAATACTTTCTACATTAGGTTTAGTTGAGTAGCCAGTGGCAACTATAAACCGAAGTGCACTAATGCCTTATAGTAATAGTCAGATGTACGCTATAGTTAACGCTGTAGAAGAGTATCCCGATTTTTTGCCCTGGTGTGCTGCCAGTAAGGTACTGACTCAGTCGAAAACTTCGATGGAAGCATCTATTTTAATGAAGAAGGGTAAATTGAATCATAGTTTTAGTACTAGAAATATGCTCACAGAGAATGAAATTATCCATATGCAGTTAATTGATGGCCCGTTTAAAAGCCTGTCGGGTGACTGGAAATTTACGCCTTTATCTGAACAGGCCAGTAAAATAGAGCTGCATTTAAATTTTGAATTTTCAAATCGTATTATCGGTATGTTAATTGGTCCGGTTTTTACCCAGATCGCCGATTCGCTGGTGGATGCTTTTTGTCAGCGCGCACACCAAATTTACAGAAAATAGAAACTATTATGCCTGCTCAAGATATTACAGTTGAAATTGCGTATGCAACACCGGAGCGACAAGTGATACTGGAGTTACAGGTTGCTGATGCTGCAGTCCCTAGAGAAGTAGTAGCAAACTCTAACATCGACACTTATTTTCCCGAGATAGATAAACAGTTGTGCGATATTGGAATTTTTGGAAAAGCAATTCGTCCAGGTCAGACTTTAGAAAATGGTGATCGAATTGAGATATACAGGCCTTTGTTAGCGGATCCTAAAGAAGTACGTAAGAGACGTGCTGCTGAAGGTATGCGCATGAAAAAAGGTGGAGGTAAAGAAGAAGTGGAAACAGGTAGCAAAGCCAACTGATCCAGCAGTCAGCTTAAAGCTTACCTTTGATATCGATTAAAATATCTGCTTCGTAAGTTAGTACCATTGTTTTTAACTCTGAAATTTTTTCTTTGCCGTTGAATAGGTAATACACATAATGTGCCTGATTGGCATGGTACTGGTCATTAATGGCTGGGGTGCCAAGTAAAAACTCAACCTGTTTTTTAGTCATGCCGGTTTTTAATTGCTCGAGTTTTTGCTGGTCAATCTGATTGCCCTGGGGAATATCCATGCGGTAAACACAGGCCTGTAATGTTATAATTAAAAACCCGATGAATATAAGTAGTCTGACTTGCATAGTTTTCAAATGAAGATGTCGCTGATTAACAGGTCGATGATGATACTTTGCAAATCATAAAACAGCAATGTCTGTAAACAAAGGAACTCAATTTATATGCAATCTTCTGATATTAAAAAAGCCGGTCTCAAGGTTACCTTGCCCAGAATGAAGATTCTGGATTTACTGGAAAATAGTGGTGAACGACATTTAAAGGCTGAAGATATCTACAAAATGTTACTGGATGCCGATGAAGATATCGCGCTGGCTACTGTTTACCGTGTTTTAACCCAGTTTGAAACGGCAGGGCTGGTCAATCGTCATCATTTTGAAGGTGGTCATGCTATTTTTGAACTTAATGACGGTGAGCATCATGATCACCTGGTCGATATAAAAACAGGCAGAGTGGTCGAGTTTTATGATGAGATTATCGAGAAAAGGCAAAAAGAAATTGCCAAAGAAAACGGTTTCACGATTAGTGAACACACAATGATTCTATATGGCAATTTTGAAGAGTAAGTAGTATACGTTCTATTCAGTCCTGACAATATCATAAAAACGATCCTAATCTATCAGACAATCTGAATGTTTCAGAGGTTGATAAAACGGTCGCTCACGTGAGGATGTGTGACCATCAAGTCTGTGCCAGCTGCTGACATTCATGGTTGCCTTGGTAATAGACATGTCAATGGACAGCAGGTATTTAAGTTTGCTAAATCGAATCAATCCTACGACCCATTGGTGTTGTATAGGAGCTTATATCGAATGTGTAAGTGATGAATGAGAGCATATGAAGAAAATAATGCGGCAGATCACATTCTTTACGCGTGAAATAACCCTGAGTATTTATGAAACATTATCAAGTTGATTTCATTGAAAAATAAAATCTATTTTACACAAAATTAACAGGTGTATCACGAGGAAAAATATGATGACCACACGCCAATCGACTGTATCCGCATACCAGCAATTTCTCAAAGAATACCCCACATACACCCAAACCGGCATCATAGACGATCTGCGAAAAACTGAATATCAGCGTTTAGACGAGCAACAACAATGCTATCTTGATTACACAGGTGGCGGCCTCTATGCTGAAAGCCAATTAGATAAACATTTCGCCATGCTGCGAAAAAATGTCTTTGGCAATCCTCATTCTGCCAATCCCACCTCATTGGCTATGACGGACTTAGTTGAAGAAGCACGTGCTTATGTGATGCGCTACTTCAACGCTTCCGCAACAGAGTACATTGCTGTTTTTACAGCAAATGCCAGTGGTGCGCTCAAACATGTCGGCGAATCTTATCCTTTTGCAACAGGAGGGCGTTTTCTACTCACCTATGACAATCATAACTCAGTGAATGGTATTCGTGAGTTTGCTAAAAGCAAAGGGGCAAAATGTACCTATGCTCCGTTAACGGTTCCCGATTTACGTATTGATCAGGATAAGTTAGAAGAACTGTTAGAAACAGCCAATCCACAACATAACAATCTGTTTGCCTTTCCTGCACAATCCAATTTTTCAGGGGTTAAACATTCACTGGAGCTGATTGAACTGGCACACAGTAAGGGGTGGGATGTATTGCTTGATGCCGCTGCATTTGTGCCCACCAATCGTCTAGATTTAAGTGTTGTTAAACCGGATTTCGTGGCTTTATCCTTCTACAAGATGTTTGGCTACCCTACCGGAATTGGACTATTGCTGATTAACAAAAGGGTATTCGATAAATTGCAGCGCCCCTGGTTTGCAGGTGGCACGGTTAATTTTGCCAGTGTGCAGGGCAATGGGTTTTATTTAGCAAAAAATGAAGCTGCCTTTGAAGATGGCACGATTGATTATCTGGGTATTCCTTCGGTCAAAATTGGTTTACAGCATCTGGAAAATATAGGGTTGGATGTTATTGCTGAACGTGTGTGCTGTCTTACAGGGTGGCTACTTTCAAAGCTATATGAAATGAAACACAGCAACGGGCGTCCGATGATCAGACTTTACGGGCCAATAAACACCGACAGGCGAGGCGGCACAATCACTCTTAATTTCTACGATCCCGACGAAACATTTATCGATTATCGACGTATCGAAGAACTTGCCAATTACGAAGGAATTTCCATTCGGACTGGTTGTTTTTGCAATCCTGGTGCGGGCGAACTTGCCGAAGGCTTAACGGCCGAAGATATGCGTACGGGCCTTGAAGAAGCTGCGGACATGACGCTACCTCGCTTCGTGCAGCTTATTCAACACAAAGGTAGCAATAAAAGTGCAGGTGCGATTCGCATCTCTGTGGGTATTGCCACAAACTTTGCAGACATTGAAAAGTTCATCCAGTTTGTGCGGACATTAACTGATAAAACAAACCTCAACCTGGGCAAAGTCACATTTGATATTGAAAATTGTCGTGTCATTCGAGATGGATCATAACGTGAAGCGGATTATGTCAGCAAAAACACGAGGACTGATTAGTTTTTATTAGAAGTCATGTCAGCCTACTTTTAACTAAAAAGAAAACCGTCCCCTGATACCCGGAGTGGGTTCCCAAAAGTCGGCTTGCTGAAAGCTGTCACTTAAGATTTCAGCCCGTAAGCCGGTTTGGTACCAATGGCTGTACTTACGGCTCAACTTCTCAATATCTACTATTCTGTTCAAGCATTAACATATATATGGTCTAATTGTAGATATGTATCAGAGAGTAGGGAGTACGCTGACTTTTATGTCGGAAAGAGACTTTAAGGTTTTAAGATGTAGTTCTATGTCAGAACTCAATTTACTGCTTGAAGAATACTCAATTGCTGGATGTAAGCCGATTGGAGATACTGAAGTGTTTGACTGTGAATTAGTTCAGCCAATAAAAATCACTTTTTATCTGGATGATACTGAAGAAATCACGCAAGAAGTTACCCTAGGGAATATTGAGAAATGACCGGTTTGGGTCCAACCTGTGTGAAAACTCCAAAATCCATAAAACACTAAAATTAATTGCCACTTTAGGAGTATATAAACAGTAAATTTAGAGTCCATTAACCACTTCATGCTTGGAAACTTACCTAGTTGAGATAGTATTTACCACAATGATTTTAGTGCAAATAGTTTTTACGCACTCTGGGTCGACTCCTGAGATTGGGGGAAGCTGACGTAATTGACTGCTTCCTTTAACTTAGCGGACTATTTATCTGATCTGATCGATTTTTTTGCTAAATGGTTCAGATCAGGTAAGGGTCAGTTCAGTTAAGAATTTTCCCTTCGCGTTCACAGCGTCTTCGCGAGATTTTGATTATTTCTATAAATATTCTTCTATATTTTTATTAGTGTCAGCAAACAGAATTCCAGGTGTAATCTGAAATTAAACGTTGTTAATCATTTCCTGGGCATGAGCACGGGTCTGCTCGGTGATAGTCATGCCTCCCAGCATGCGGGCTATTTCTTCCAGCCTTTGCTGTTTATCGAGTGCGATGACATCGGTGCTGGTATCACTATCAGTCTTAGTTTTATTTACCTGTAAATGCTGGTGTGCCTGTGAAGCGACCTGGGGCAGGTGGGTGACGCAAAATACCTGTCGATTGGATGCTATCTGACGCAATTTCCGACCGACAATTTCGGCAATACCACCACCAATACCACTATCCACTTCATCAAAAATTAAGGTTGGTATCATGCTTGATTCACTTAAAATAACCTGAATTGCCAGGCTGATGCGTGATAATTCACCGCCAGAAGCGACTTTGTTTAAAGCTTTAACGGCCTGCCCGGGGTTAGCGCTGACCATGAACTGGATTTGATCGATACCATGTCTTGAAAAACTGCCTGTCTGTGGGTTACTTTCCAGCTGAATTTCAAACTGACCTCCCTGCATACCCAGTGTTTGCATAACTTCACTGATTTGTCGCGATAATGATTCGGCGGTCGTTTTGCGTAATTCTGAAAGAGCCGTCGCACTGATCAGGTATTCAATCGCAGCCTGATCTATCTGTTGCTGAAGTTTTTCAACATCCGCTTCATCGAGTAATATCAAATCAAGCTCCTTGTTCATTGTGGTCGCATAATCGACCAGCTCTTCAACCGGTATCTGGTGTTTTCTGGCCAGACTTTGTGCCTGGCTCAGCCTGTTATTTAACCAGTCGAGGCGGTTTGGATCTATGTCGATATTATCCTGATAAAATCGTAACTCTGAAGAAGCTTCCTGGATTTGGATCAGGGCGCTTTTGACAAGTTCTGTGGTGTTATTCAAACTGGAATCGAGTCTGTTTAGTATATTTAATTCTTCTACACAGCGGGCCAGTAGTTGTTGTACCGTTGATTCGTCATTTTCAAACAAAATAGATAAAACGGATGTAGATGTTTCTATAATCTGTCCGGCATGAGATAAACGACTGTATTCGTCCTGTAGGGCAGATATTTCGCCCTGTTGCAGTGATAACTCTTCAAATTCCTGGGTATATAACTTCAACAGGTCTATACGTTGTTCTTTCTGGATAGATTCATCCTGCACCTGCTGTTGACGTTTTATCAAAGAGGACCACTCAATGTATCTGTTCTGAGTTTCTAAAAGTAAACTTGAATCAGGTAGTGATGCATCCAGTAACTGACGTTGAATGCCTGGTTTTTGTAAAGACTGGTGCTCATGTTGACCATGCAGGTCCACCAGCATTTCACCCAATGACTTTAACTGGGTTAAGGTTACCGGCGATCCATTAATGAAGGCTTTACTGCGGCCGTTGGCCTGAATAACCCGACGTAGCAGACACTCACCAGCATCATCCAGTTCATTTTGCTGTAACCACTGTTGTGCATTTTGCAGCTGCGAGGTATCGAAGCTCACGCTAATATCGGCTTTATCGCTGCCATCCTTTACGCTATCGCTACCCGCCCGATCCCCCAGAACCAGCTGAATGGCATCCAGCAGGATCGATTTGCCAGCTCCTGTTTCGCCGGTAAGGGCCGTCATGCCGGATTCAAATTCAATGTGGGTACGATCAATAATAGCGAAATTATTAATCACAATTGATTCTAACATCAGGGCTGGTTACTCCATTTTAATTTGGCCCTTAGAATATGAAAATAATCATAATCAGCCGGGTGTAGCAGGGTTATTTCTTTAGGATAGCGTTTTATAAGTACACTATCGCCATAATTTATGATGGCCTGAGTCGCACCATCAAAACTGATTTGACCAACCATATTGGGCTGGCTCAGTCTAATTTCAATTTGCTGGTTAGCGGGTAATATGATTGGCCGATTGCTTAAGGTATGTGGACAGATAGGCACCAGCGCAATCGCATCCAGAGTAGGGTGCATGATTGGGCCACCACCAGATAGCGAATAAGCGGTTGACCCGGTGGGGGTAGAGACTATTAAGCCATCGGCTCGTTGTTTATTGATTAAATGATGGTTTGTGAAAACCTCAAACTCGATCATGCTGATGGATTGATGACTGTGTAAAATTATATCATTGAGGGCAATATGATGAATTGTTTGCTGATCCTGCATTTGTATTTCACCCTTTAGCAGAAAGCGTTTCTCTACACTGAAATTTCCGCTAAAGATATCCTCTAAATGATTGTCCAGGTTGTCCATAGTAACATCTGCCAGAAACCCGAGACGTCCCAGATTGATACCGAATAGAGGGATTTCAAAATCGACCATATGTCGAGCAGCTTTTAATAAAGTGCCATCTCCACCAACCGATACAGCAAGATCTGCCTGCTGTCCAATTTGCTCCAGGCTCACCTGTGTGTATTCGCCAGACACAACCGGGTTATCCAGATAGTGAATGAGTAAATCTCCATATAACGATAAAGATTTACATACTTTCTGGATTTCCTGTTGATGATTATCACAGGACTGACGGATTATTAAACCGATGGTTTTAAATGGTGTCTTTAGCATAAGCGCTTTACAGTGTGATAATTCAGTTTACAATTCTTGTTATGGTTATTAATACAATTCAATTTTTTCACTGATGTCCGAAAATTACGACCTTGATGAACGTGCTCAAATTCTTTTCAGGCACCTGATTCAATCCTACACTAAAGATGGCCTGCCTGTTGGGTCCAAAAGTTTGGCTAAACAATCTGGCATCGATGTCAGTTCTGCCACCATTCGTAATATTATGCACAAACTTGAAAAGCTGGGGCTGGTTGATTCTCCTCATACCTCGGCTGGGCGTGTACCTACACAGGCAGGTTACCGCTTTTTTATCGATAGTTTATTGGAAGTTGGTGAATTAGGAAAGTCAGCAGAGCAAACTTTAAATGCCACCTTCAGCGGTGATAAAACTTCAAACGATTTAATCAGGAGTGCTTCTGGTATTTTATCTCAGATGACTCAGTTAACCGGGTTAATCAGTGTCAATCGTCCTGCTCGAGTGAATGTGCGCCATATAGAGTTTATGAAGTTGTCAGATCGTCGAATTTTAGTAATTATGGTCATTAACTCTGACCAGGTACACAATAAAGTGATACAGGTTGATCGTGATTACAGCGATCTGGAGTTAACCGAAGCTGAAAAACTGTTGAGCCAGTATTTAATCGGTTCGGATTTTAGTTCAGCCAAGAAAAAGTTGCACGAAGAAATCAAAAGGCACAAAGATGATGTTAATAGCATCATGGCATCCGTGCTGGATGTGATGGGGTTGGTGTGCGGGGAAGACAGTGAGCGGGATTCCTTACTGACTTCTGGAGAATCTAACCTACTGCAATTTGCTGAGTTATCGGATATCAACAAATTAAGAGATATTTTTGCTACCTTTAATCAGAAGCGAGATCTTTTACACATTCTGGAAGGATGTTCAGGAGCGACAGGTGTTCAGATTTTTATAGGCAGTGAATCAGGATATAATGTTTTAAGTGATTGTACCGTTATAGGTGCACCTTATAGACTGGGCAACGATGTTGTTGGTGTTTTGGGTGTGATCGGCCCGACCAGAATTGCCTATGAAAAAGTTATTCCCGCTGTCGATTTAACGGCAAGATTATTAAGTTCAGCCTTGAATACTCAAAAATAATCCACACATACTGCCGCAGTATTAATTTTTTTTATTTCAAACCTCTCAATGGAGCATAAAAATGACATCTGAGCGCAATACACCTGAACAGGAACCCCCGGTGGCAGAACAATTTGAACAACCGGTAGGTGTGGACGAACTCAATGGTTTAACCGATGAACTGGTTGATGATGAAGACATCACCGATGAAAATGATATTGCTGTTGAACTGGCTAAAGCCCAGGTAACCATCAAAGATTACTGGGAACAAATCATGCGTCTCAATGCTGAGATGGAAAATAATCGAAAACGTGCTCAAAGAGATATTGAAAATGCACATAAATTTGCGGTTAAGAACTTTTCAGAAGCTTTATTACCGGTTGCTGACAGTATGGAGATGGGACTCAGTGCAGTAGCCACAGCTGACAATGCGACAATGGAATCCATACAGGAAGGTATATCGATGACGCTGGAGTTATTTATAAAAACTTTACAGAAAAATGGCATTACATCGGTAAACCCACAGGGTGAAAAATTTGATCCGGAACTCCATCAGGCAATGAGCATCATGGAGAGTGATGAAGTTGAGCCCAATACGGTCATGACTGTTATGCAAAAAGGGTATTTACTGAATGAACGTTTGATACGTCCGGCGATGGTGGTTGTATCGAAGGCGAAAGCTTCCTGAGCAGGCATTAAATAACTACTGTTTGCTGGTTTTAATCAATTTATATGCGATTAAATACAGTTGTAATGGTTAACGTTTCAGCAACTCGCTGAATATTTATAAAACTTGTGAAATAACCCCTTGAAAGCAGGGAAAAAGACCTTACTTCTGGTACAAGTTAAATATTTTAGGAATTTGGAGATTTATTATGGGTAGAATTATTGGTATTGATCTAGGTACTACAAACTCTTGTGTAGCTGTTATGGAAGGTGGAAAACCTAAAGTAATAGAAAATGCGGAGGGAGATCGTACAACACCATCTATTGTTGCATTTACAGACGATGATCAGGTACTGGTCGGTCAGCCTGCAAAACGTCAGGCAGTGACTAATCCAAAAGATACATTGTATGCAGTAAAAAGATTGATCGGTCGTCGCTTTGACGAGAAAGCCGTGCAGAAAGATATAAAACTGGTGCCTTATACTATTCTTAAAGCTGATAATGGTGATGCATGGGTTGAAGCGAGGGGCAAGAAAATGGCTCCTCCAGAAGTTTCAGCTCGCGTACTGCAAAAGATGAAAAAAGCAGCTGAAGATTATCTGGGAGAAGAAGTAACTGAAGCAGTT
>ERZ890953.629-NODE-629-length-19784-cov-6.433423_pt1 | contig 19784 bp, 19 predicted proteins | sample MGYA00521264_ERZ890953 | MGnify/ENA primary metagenome ERZ890953 (study PRJEB32303, sample SAMEA104408629) | aquatic metagenome | biome: Brackish water; feature: Chemocline; material: water | place: Baltic Sea | collected 2014-10-26T21:54:00 | depth 200 m ...
ACCAGAAGAGCGCCCACAAGGCCGTTGCCGATCTCGCCGTCTGCGACTCGTGGGAGGAGGCGATCGGGCTCGACGTGGTAGGCAGGGAGCCGCTCCGTGTCCCGCTGACTGACCTCGTGGAGGGCGACTGATGGCACGCCCCCGATACACCACCAGGTGGTATCTGCGCGGCCCTCAGTCTCACCCGTGGTGGTGCGAGGACTGTCAGCGATGGGTCGAGCCGGAGCGCTGGTGCGGCGCTTCGATTGCGAACTACCACGGACGTTGGACCCGTGGCCGGAACGCGATCCGCGCGCTCCGTGACGCGCCCCCCGGAGCCATCCTGACCCGCGAGCGGTGGTGCCGCAGGACGGGCCGCAGCGACTGCACCGACTACGTGTTTGGAGGCAGGTGATGCCGCTGTTCCGCGACCTCTGGCCCAGCCTGCGTCAGCACCTCGACGTCCCACCGCCCGAGCCGTGGGCGGTGGCATAATGGGCCTCAACCTTCGGATCGGCTCGCTGTTTAGCGGAGTGGGCGGCCTGGAGCTTGGCCTGGAATGGGCCGGCGTGGGTCACACGGCGTGGCAGGTGGAGCGAGACGAGTACGCCAGGAGGGTCCTGGCAAAGCATTGGCCGAACGTGAGGAGGTACGAAGATGTTTGTGAAGTCGGAGCCCACAACCTCGAGCCCGTCGACGTCATCTGCGGTGGATTTCCCTGCCAAGACATCAGCTTCGCTGGCGCGGGCGCTGGTCTCGATGGTGCGAGGTCCGGACTCTGGTTCGAATTCGCCCGCATCGTTCGCGAGCTTCGACCTCTCTACGTCGTCGTGGAAAACGTCGCAGCTCTCCGTGTTCGGGGGCTTGACGTCGTTCTCGGAACGCTGGCCGCGATCGGGTATCATGCAGTCTGGGACTGCATCCCCGCTGCTTCCGTCGGCGCCCATCACCGCCGTGATCGCCTCTTCATCGTCGCTCGTCGCTACACCGACCGCGACAGCGAAACAGATGTGCCCGTCGATGCAGAAGTGGCCGAGCTGCCTGGCGATGTGGCCGACGCCGAGCGCCTCAGACGGGACGGGGTCCAGGGCTGTACCAGTCGGGACAACGCCGACCGGGAAACGGCCGGACGGCCGGAAGGCACAGATCGGATTGCAGACGGCCGTGCGGATCTGGGCGACTCCGCAGGCGCATCCGAGGACGCACACGCCAAGAGCGGTACACCACGGCGCACAATTAGCGAACCAGGCCGGTGGCTCCCTGAACCCGATGTGGGTCGAGTGGCTGATGGGGTTCCCTCTCGGGTGGACCGCCTGAAGTGCATCGGCAACGCAGTGGTTCCGCAGGTGGCCGAGGTCATCGGCCGAGCGATCGTGGCTGCCGAGATGGAGTTGAGGTCGTGACCTGGCACGCCGTGATCCTCACCAGGGCCGGCACGCTGCACCACAAGGTCGGCAAGCGCCTCGTGCCGGTGCTCAGTCAGGAGACGGGCGGGCCGCTGGTGCTGCCCAGTGGGACGCCGTGCCGGACACGCCATGAATAGCCAACAGCGACGCACCCGCCGCCGCCGCATGGGCTTCCGCGCACCGCACCGCTGCTTCTGGTGCGGATCGCTGATGCCGACCTGGGACGGCGACTGCGCCTGCCCGCCTGACGTCATCCGCCGCCCGCGCAAGCTGGTGCTGGACTGCACCGTCGCCGACCTGGCCCGCGGGGCGTGGCGGCGCGGCATGCAGCTGAAGGTCCGCCTCCTCCCTTGCGGAGCCATGGACCTGAACGTCCAGGAGCGGGAGGAGCGGGAGGATCTGGAGGGGCGGGCGGCCAACGACTGACACACTGCCCGAGAGGGTCAGGACGACGACAGCACCGCAAGCCGGTCGTCCAGGTCGTCCGGAACGTCGCGACCCATCGACACCAGGACCCGGCGCCGTTCCTCGTAGTGGGCAAGCTCCAGGTCCTTCCGGCGCCGTACCCAGGGCCTGTACTCCCCTGAGTCGGCGTCGTACACCGTGCCCCGGTACTCCTCGAGCACGACCCACCCGTCGGCGTCGACCCGCTGGACTACCTGACCGACCGACAGCATCCCGTCACGGGACAGCCGCTCCAGGCTAACCCCGTCCACGCTCGACAGGGGCGCCAACGGCCGGACCAGGCCAGGCGCCGCTGTCCTGCCGAGTTGCTCGACGGCGCCCTCGATGCGCGCGAGAGCTACTGCTCTACGCCTGCTCACCGACGCCCCCCGGAACCGGCGTGTGCCGACCGGTGAGTTCCTCGTCGGCTCGCAGGGCCTTCAGTTCGTCAAGCACGAGGCGCAGACCGTCGCTCACCCTGGCCTGCGTCGCCTCGGACGCTACAGCTTGGGCCTGTAGCGCCGCTATCTGCGCAGGCATGGAGCACAAGCTCTGAACGGTCTCCTCCAACCGTCGGACCCGAGCCGGCAGGGGGTCTCCTTCGTCGGGCTCGTCGATGATCCGATGGTGCCGTTCTACCCGACTCACGACGCGCTGCCACGGAGCGACAATGAGCCGAGCCGCGCCGACGAGAACGATGAGGCCGCCGCCCAGTCCAACCAACCATGGCCACAGGACGCCGACCGCATCGCCGATCGTCGGGCTCTCCGCTGCAGCAACGGATACCGACGACGTGCCCGTCAGGATGAGCGGCAGGGCGCGTCTCATCGGATCCCCTCCAGTCCGTCGCGCACCCCGGCGCGGTAGACGCTGATCCCACCCCAGGTCGAGGCCGCAGCGAGCGCTACAGCGCCGCCGACAACGACTGCGACGGCGCGGCGGTGTCGCCGCCGCTCCTCGTCGAGCGTGTCCTCGGCAAGCTCGCGCCACCAGCGCTCCCGGTCCGCCCGGGCGGCCAACTCGGCGACGTCCACCTGGTGGCGGGCGCGCACGGTTCGGGAGTCGTCGGCGAGGTCCTCGAGGTGGGCCCAGACGGTGACCGGCAGGACGATGCCGCGGCAGTCCGCCGGGATCTCCCCGGGCAGGTCCGCCTCGGCGCACTCGTCGAGCGCGACCGGGCCCAGGACGGGCCGCGGCGGGAGCGACGGCACATCGGACGGCTCCGCGGCGCGGGCCGGCAGGAGGGCGCACAGGGCGAATACGGTCAGCGCAGCCATTCGATGGCCAGCTGGTTGATGGTGAGGTGCCAGCAGTTGTCGACGATGATGAGCAGCCACACCGACAGGAAGGCCGGCGGGGACTGCGAGCCGGCGGCGAGGGGATCGTCGCCCTGGGTTTTCGCGACGGCGCGACCTATCCGGGTCGGCCAGAAGCCCACACCCCAGAACTCGACCCACAACCGGGCCAACCGGTAGCGGTCGATGAGCGCGTGGGTGGCGACGATGACCACCCAGGCCTGCCAGGACTCGACCAGGAGCAGGAAGGGCAACCCGTAGAGCAGGGCGTGCAGGGCGGCCGGCAGCCAGCGCTTCGTCTTCTGGTCGGCCATCCACTGGTTCTGCAGGACGTAGTCGCCGGTCAGGTGGGCGATGAGGGGCCACATCAGCGTGCTCCTGTCTGGACGGTGACACGGAACGCCCAGGGGGCCTGCACACGGGCTGCAGCGATCAGTTGCTCCGGCGTCCACGTCCCTGGAGCGAGGATGCCGGTGGTGACGTTTCTCCTCGTGTCAGGACCGTGACGGTCCCACCAGGACACGTAGCTCCAGCCCGGAACGTCGAACGGCGGGGCCAGCGTAACGATCTCGCCCTCGCGCTGCGTACCATCGGGGGGCCGGTCGCAGGCGCAGAGCAGCGGCCACCGTCCGCTGGGTGGCACGATGCTGCGTGGGTCGACGACCCGCATGCCGGACCCGATGAAGGCGCCCACGATGGCGACGGTGGGGCCGCTCACCGGCGCCCCCTCGCATGCTTCCACCGCCGCTCGGCTCGGACGCCCAGGGCGCGCTGTCGGGGCGACACGAATTCGTGGCGCCCGCCCAGCGATCGGCCCGTGAGCGTGTCGAAGTCGAACGGTGCCAGGTCGACCGGGTGGAGGACGACTTCGAGCACGGGCGCCGGCGCGGTGTCGGTGTCCGCATCGGTGTCGGTGTCCGCATCGGTGTCGGTGCCGGTGTCGGTGCTGGTGTCGCGGACCACGGACGCAGCCAGCAGCAGCGTCAAGGCGTGCATCATCATCGCTGCCCCCGGCGCCGTCGCATCTTCCACCTACGGCGGGCCCGCGCACCGGGACTGCGCTCGCGCCCGAAGCGGTGACGGCTGGCCTGCTCAGGCAACGTGAACGCGGATAGGCCCATGATCGACAGCATCCGCAGCGTGTAGTGGAGCGCGGGCTGGTCGTACATCGACATCAGCGCTGCCCCCGCCGGGACCGAGCCACATCCGCCGGAGAGGGGCCGGTCCCGTCGAGCGCAGACGCGGTCTCCTGCCGTGCGCGCTCGGCGTCCTGGGCGATGCCCTCACGGGCGAGTTGCGCGAGCTCGTGCTCGGCGGTGGGCGGCGTGTCGGGGTGCCCGGCGGCCTCCGCGCGTCGCTGTGCCCGCTGACGGGCCAGGGTCCAGCCGCCTGCAGCAGCCCCGCCGGCGCCTGCGACGACGGGCCAGTCGAGGACGCCGAGGGCGGTCAGGCCGACGAGGATGGCGAGAACCAGCAGACCGACGAGGACGACCTTGGCCTGCAGCGTGAGGCTCGGGACGCGGGCGACGAGCGGCATGGGGTCCTCGAGGGTGGTCTGTCCACTGGCGGCCAGGAGCCACCCGCGGCCGGCAGAAGTGCCCAGCAGGAGCAGGAGCACCGCGATGCCGACAGCGGCGACGAGCCAGCCGCCCACGTCAGCGTCCGCCGCAGGCGATGGCGCTGTTGGCCTGCCACCGGGCGAGCGTGAGCTGCCGCTGGGCCTCGATCAGCAGGAAGCTGCCGTTCATGTGCGGGTGGCGAGGGTTGTTGCCTTGGGCGATGCCCTCGTTCATGGCGTTGCGGGCGAGCCGCACGCAGCGGAGGGCGGCGTTCATGTCGTCGCCCGGCGGGCAACGCTCAGCGATGGCCACGGCGAAGCGCTCGAAGTCCTCGTTGATCACCTTGTGGCACTGCGCCGAGTCTGGGCCGATCTCCCACTCGACCAGGCGGATCGCCTCGTGGCACCGGTCCTCGGCCGCCCGGATCGCCGCGTACTTGGGCGCGGTCTCGTCGGTGGGCTGGTGGTAGGTGAACCAGTGGCGGATCTTGGCGAGCAGGTCGTCCATCATGGCCCCGTGGGTGGGATGGTGGCGCCGGGGGCGACCCGGCGGTCGGCAATGGCCGAGCCAAGGTCCGATATCCCGCGGCCGACGACGACGGCGGACATGCGCAGCGCCTCGCCGCCGACGAACCACTGCGTGATCGCAACCCAGCCGTCCGACAGTTCGATGCCGCGGACAGCCATGGCGGTGGCCACAACGAACGCGGCGAACGCGCGGTAGCTCCACCGCTGATCAGGGTCGAAGAGCCCCGACCAGACTGTCAGGAGCAGGCGCAGCAGCTGGGCGCGGACGACGGCGTTCACCGCGTCACGCCTCTGATCGTCAGCGCCTCGATCAGCAGCCGCGCAGAATGCCGGGCGTCGGCGGTGGGGTGGTGCTTCGGCTCCTCCACAGGCAACCGCTCGACCGTGGCCAGCGGGCCGAGGCCGGCGGCAAGGCGCGCGGTGGCAACGTCGTGCAGCGGGTAGGGCCCGTCCCAGTTGCGTTCGAGAGGGCAGTCAGCGATGCAGAGCTTGAGGAAGCCAGCCTCGACCGGCCACGCGCAGTCGGCCGCCAGGACGGCGCCGGCCACCTTCTCGCTCATCCACGCCGCCCAGAAGTGGTCGCGGACCTCACGGGGGGTGTGGTGCGTGGGATCGGGCAGGTGGGGGTCGATGTTGGCCTCGATCCACACCCGGTCGGCGACGGTGCCTTCCGCGTGGGCCGACGGGCAGGCGGCGTAGCCCGAACTGATCTCGACTCCGTCCTTGAGCACGACCCAACCAACCGCGTAGCCCTCACCGTGTAGACCGACACTCTCGACGTCGAAGCTCATGATTCGCATGACTAAACCCTCCCATGGGTGGTGTATGTGAGTAGCCCGCGCGCCAGCGCCAGGCCGATGCGCCGACAGTGGCGGTCCGCCGCAGCCCGGTCACCGCGCAGGTGCTGGATGAACGCCGGCTCGTAGCAGACGGCGGCCATGCCCGGCACCTCCTTGCCAACCTCCCGGATCGTGTAGTGCATCGACCTGCGGTAGCGCTCGTCCGCCTGGGGGTCGACTGGGATCTCGGCGGTCTCTTCGACGAGGTCGGGCACGTACTGCTTCAGGGGCTGCGTCAGGCACTGGGCCAGGAGGCGCGACCGCGGAGAGGCGCTGTAGTAGCCGACGATCCCACGTTTCGGCGGATCGCCAAGGACGCTGTTGAGGTGGCACGCGACGAACGCCGCCGGTCCCCGGTGGTCCTGGGCGAGCCTGTTGGCCCATTGCATGCCGTCGGCGTAGTTGCTGGCCCTCATCTCGTCAGGCACGATCGCGCATCGAAGGCCGAACCCAGCGCAGGCCATCCTGGCGTACTCGGCGTACGCGGCGCTCAGCGAGTGCTCGTGCTCCCACTCCTCGATGACGCCGTCGCTGTTCTGATCGCACATGGCGCCAGGGTCGTACCACGACCCCTTCCACCCGTGCTGGATGTCCAGGACGACCATGAGATCGTTCACGTCGCGACCTCGAGCGAAAACGACCCGCTCGCCGTCGAGCCCGTGACAGTGCGCCGGCAGAGAGTCAGCGCAACGTACACAGGGTCGGTCCCTGGCACGGTCGTGCCTGCTGTGGCAGCGATCCCGTTGCTCCCGTTCGGCACGCAGGCGACGCCGAGCTTGATGATCTTGCCCTCGCTGTCGGTCAGCAGCGTTGCGACCCCGCCCTTGACAACGGTGTAGGTGGACGATCCGACGAGGTTGACCGAGGCGTTGTTCGCGAAAGCGAAGACGCCGAAGCTGGTGTCCACCGTCAGGCCATTGCCTGGGCTCCAGAGGGCAGTGCGCCCGTACCATCCTGCCGCATCCGGGTCGGTTCCGTTGGCCCAGGTGATGCCCACGCACATGTCAGCGCTGGCCGCGATTGCCACGTCACGGAGCCACGCGACACCGGCGAGGACTTCTGCCCACGTCATCTCACGGTGAATGAACCACATGTGGTACATCTCGGAGACGAGCGTGGGCATCCCGCTGTCGGAGATGTCGGTGACGGTGATGATCCCGTCGGCCTCGGAGATGTCGCCGACGGTGTATTTGCCGGGGCTGATGGCTACGGAGTCGGCGGGAGAGAGTCCGACGAAGGGAGAGGAGGCGGCCGGATCCGCCTCCGCGGCTGATGCCGCGGAGGCGGCAAAGATGCTCTGGACGAGCGACGCCACGCCTACACCCTGTCCCGCGTGTCGGTCCAGTGCAGCCGGGCCAGGTCCCCGTCTGCGGCGACGAGGTCGACTGTGCCGGCGTCGACGATGAGGTGCAGCCACAGTTCGCCGGACGTGCCGCTGGATGGACGCCGTGGAGCTGTGAGGATGCTCGTCGTGGCCATCCGCTTGGCCGTGGTGGTCAGGCCCGCTGCGAAGGTGATGGTCCCAGAGGGACCGAAGGCCACGTTGTCGCCCTTTGCGTCCCAGGTGAGCAGCACCTTCGCCGTGGCCGGAGCGCCCGACGACACCGTGACGACAAGGTCGAGTTGCTCAGCCCGCGGGTGAGCGGGCAGAGCCCCGTGTGTACTTGCTGGGTCGGTCAGGGGATCGGCGAGCAGGCGGATCGCCTTGGCCACGGCAAACGCCGTCCCGATCCCGGTGACGTTGGCGTCGTTCTTGTTCGTTATGAAGCCACCGGACATGGGGTCTCCCTGTGCGTGCGTGATGCCGCCCCGTAGGTCAGCCGCTCAGCGGTGGCTCGATCAGGCGCGAATCTGCCAGGTGACCTCGAGCATGTCGCCCGTCGTGTCAGTGGTCGACGTGGTGATCTCGTCGTCACCAGTGATCGTCGTCTCGCTCAGTCGATCGGCGGGCAGAGCCCCCGCAGTGTGGTGGATGACGCCGATGAGGCTGTCGCTGACCAGGATGCCGGACACCGTGATGGCGCCAGCGGAGTCGCCGGCCACCAATTTCTTGATGATGATCCCATCAGGGATGGCGGATGCGGACACGGACGGGACGCCCGAGGCCTGGATGGCGCCATCCTTGATCTTCAGACCGTCGACGGTGACGCCTGCACCTGCGGTCGACTCGGCGACGACGTCGGCCTTGCAGCCCACGGAACCGTGGTCGATGGGGGTGTGGGGGCCGTTGACGTAGGGGCAGGTTTTCATGATGCTGGACCTCGTGGGGTGGGTATCGACGATACCCGGAAGGTAGCACGGCGACCAGCACCACCAGTGGAACCAGCCGGTTACGGCTTCTCGCCCAGCGCCCGCCGCTCCTTGACGACCCTGGAGTTCGTCTCGCTCACCTTCCGGCGCAGGTCGGTCCGGTACACGCCGCGGCGGCTCCGCACCTTCACCGGTCGCCACCCGAGCAGCCCCCAGCGCTCCTCGTACTGCGTCATGCCGGCCTGGGGACCGGCCAGACGGTCCGGGATGGCCGGATGGTTGAACGCAGCGGGGTCGTATCCGACCAGCTGCCGGGCATTGTCGGCTCCTCGGACGATGGCCTCGACGGGGCCGTCGTCGTAGGCGCGGTCCCATGCGTCCAGCGTGCTGATGGTGCGCCCGTGCCCCGGCACCAGGGCGCCCAGGTTCTGCAGCGTCCACCAGGCGAGCCCCTGGTCGGTCCGCCACACGTACGGGATGTCGGAGTTCTGGCGCTTCGCCGGGTCCGGCTCGTACTGCGGGTAGACCTTCAGCACGTCGTCGACGATGGTTCCGCCGGTCAGCGCCCGGTCCGCGGCGATGTACCACATCGGCACGTCCTGCCACTGATCGATGTCCCGGCCGCTGAACATGTCCATGCGCGTCCGGGCAACGACCGGCCACTGCCACCACGGCGGGGCGCGCTGCATGATGCGGCTCATGGCGTCAGCGTCGCCGCCACCGGACACCCCGGCGTCGTACAGGTCGAGCCACATCCCGATCCCATCGGAGCCGGCCATCGGCTTGCTGAGCAGGGCGATGCCCTTGTGCATGGTCGGGTCGAGTTGCACCTCGATGCCTCGGGCGTTCTCCCCGTCCTCCCCGTACAGGCCGCGGTAGGCGGCCATGAAGCGCCCCTCCATCCCCTGCGGGATCTCGATCCGTCGTCCCTCCCCCAGGAACTCCTCCTGCAGGTCGCGCATGAGCCGGAGCTGGCCCATGACGCGGCTGGGCTTGTTGAGGATCGTCCACCAGAGCAGGGTCTGGTTCGAGCGCTCGAAGGCGTAGAGCATGCTCACCTGGCGCCCGATCTTCTTCTCGCGGTCGGTCAGGCGCCCGTAGTCGAACATCGACACGCGGGCCTTGTCGGCGGCCTCCGCTGGCGCCGACCCCTGCCTGATCTCGTCGACGAAGACGTGCGCCCGGTGCCAGTTGTCCAGGCTGGTGTAGGCGTTCGTGATCTGCTGCTGCCACCACTCCAGCGGGACCGGGAGGCGGGCCACTATCGAGCGGTGCCGCTTCGCGATGTCGTCGATGAGCGAGTCGGCGCTCTCGGCCTTGATGAGGCTCGAGTCCAACCCGTGCTCGCGGGCCATGTCGATGAGCTCGTTGGCGCTGTAGATGCGCCCGTCCGGCGTGATGAGCACGCCCGCTGCCGCGCTGGCCCTCGGACCGAGGTGGCGCCCCTCGCCGAACAGGCCCGCGGAGATGGCGCCCACGAGGCGCGTCTGGGTGAGAGTGATCCCGTCCCCGCGGAGCATGTGCGGCAGGCCCAGGCGCATGTAGCGCTGCAGGTAGCCGTTGAGGAAGTTGCCGACGAAGGTGTCAACGTGCGGCACCAGGATGCCGGTGATGAGGCCCATCTTGATGTGCGTGAGCGTCTTGGGCAGGTAGTCGAACACCCGGCTCAGGATGTTGTCGAACCGCCCGGTCCACCCGTCCTGCAGGGTGGTGTGGCTGATGTCGGAGCGGGCCGAGCCGAACGCCGTCCCGATCTGGGCGGCGTCGTCCATCGCCTCGACGAAGTGCTCCTGGAGCATCTCGGGCACCATGACGGGCCTGCCGTCGACCACCACCTGTACCCACTTGCCCTTGCCGTGCTTGAACCCCCAGCGGTCGAGCAGGTCGTGCGCGTATCGGTAGGCCTCCATGTCATGGGCCCCGACGCCCAGGCCGGGCGGTCCGGCCCGCTTCGTCTGGTCCATGCCGCGGGTGTCCTGGTGGGGCGGCGGGGGGGCACGGTCGAGGGCCTGGGTGCCCCTCACCCCATCTGTGACCACTGCCTTGCGCAGGGTGGCCTCGTCCCAGGTGACGATCGCGTTGAGGTAGTGGGCGACGTTGTCCAAAAAACGGTCGCGCAGGGCGAGGCTGGGGTGCGGCGTGTCGCCGAACATGCCGTACTCGGCCATCTCGTCGAACACTTCGCCCATGATCTCGTGGGCGCGCAGCCGGGTCACGATCTCGGCGAAGATGGTGTTCTGGTCGACCTGGGTAGGGAGACGCCCCTTGTCGCGGGGGCCGCCGCGAATGGCGGCCGGCTTGTTGGGGTCGATCTTCGTGGTCTCGACCTCGCCCGTGTCCAGGCCGCGGCGCGCGGCGTAGTCCATGAGCGTCTTGGGACGGTCGGGCAGGTCGAGCTGCGGTCCGTCGCCCTCCGTCCACCGCCCCTCGTAGAACGCCTTGTAGAGGTCGACCTTGTCGTACCAGGGCATCGTGATGACGACGTTGGAGTCCTTGCTGCCGGCCAGGATGAGGGCGATCTCGTTGGCGCGCTCCTCGACAATGCGGAGCCGGTCGTCCACGCCCCTCAGGATGTGGCCCATGGCGTCCTCGATGTCGGCCCGGATCTCGGGACTGAACACCGCCGCATTACGCCCCGAGTAGCTCTGCAGGACCTGCAGGGCGGCGCGCTCGCTGTCGTCGAGCCCATGCCGCCACGAGTCCAGAGCCCCCTGCAGCTTGGCGATGCTGTCCGGGTGGATGAGGTCCTGCACGCGCGGAGCATCACCGATGCCGCCGGTGTACGTGCGGCGGATGTCGTGCAGCGTGTCCACGACGTCCACGCTCTTGTTCGGGCGGCAGATGGGCGGCGACAGCTGCTGCGCGACTCCCTTGAGCGACTCCTCGATGGCTCTGGACTGACCGGTGATGCCGATCCTCTCCCTCAGCGGCTTGCTCGCGATGTGCGCGATGATCTGGTTCCGCACCCACGTCTGGGCGAGGCCGATGCGGCGGGCGCCCCGCTCCAGCATCTCCTGGATGCGGGGGTCGGTGTAGCCCTCCATGGGGCGCTTCACGATGAAGGTCTCGCTGAGGTAGTTCAGCGCCTTGCCGAGCCGCGACCCGCTGTTCGACAGGCCCTCGCCCGCCATCTTGCGGGGCAGCGACGCGATGCCCTTGACCAGCGCGCTGGCAGCGGACGATGACACGCCCTCGGCCTTGCGGCTGCGCCTGGACGCCACGCCGGCCGATGCGTCGATGCTGACCTCTTGGAGACGCCGGAGCTCCGCGAAGGTGACCGTGGAGAGGTCCGAGTTGGGGTTGGTGAACTTCTCGGGGACGAGCAGCCGCCCGTAGATGCCGGCGATGGGGTGCGTCGCCAGTTCGCGGGCGTACACCCGCAGCCCGGCCTGCTGCCCGCTGTTGAGTCGGATCGACGAGTCGCCGACCCGTGCCGTCTTGATGAGGTCGGCGGGCATGGCGCCCAGGGCGCGCATGATGCCGTTGGCCGACTTCTCCAACACGATGCCCACGCGGGCCGCGGGGACCACAGTGCGCGGCGTCAGCACGCGCATGTCCACTCCAATCATCCACTCGCGGGAGCGCTCGGTGATGTAGTGGGTCACAGCTCGCGCGACGAGGTCATCCATGGCGACGATGTCGCCCGGCCGCAGGTCCATGTCCTGCAGCAATTCCTCGTTGCGCAGGGGGATGCGGGCGGCCTCTCGGCGCATGCCGTCGGCGCGCACGGTCTGCTGAAGGGCAAGCTCTCCAGGTCCGGCAGGGACCATCACCACCGGGAAGTCGGGGGTGCCCTGGTTGTAGGGATAGCGACCGATGCCCAGGTCTCCGGCGACGACCCGGTCGGGGCGCAGCGTCCGGTCCCAGTAGGAGCGCACCGCGTTGGGAACCTTGATCTGCTCCTGCTGCCCGCGGATCACAGCCCACACGTCCCGGATCTCATGGCGCAGTTGCGCCATCACCACGCCGAGGTCATCGGCCGGCATCACCTCGTTCTCGACGTAGATCCGGAACGACTCGGCGGCCTGGTCCATGCCGGCTCGGGTCATCGCCCGCGCCCCGTCCTCGGCGCGCAGCGCGTTCACGACGACGAGCACGTCGGGCTCGTAGCGCACACCGGCGTCGGTCTGGGTCCTGGCCACCAGGTCAAGGTCCTTGGCGATCTGGTAGCGGTTGGCGCCGCTGGCGGCCCTGTCCTTGATGTCCTGGACCTGTGACGGCGACAAGCTGTCGAAGTGGGCGGCGAGCACTGCCCTGGCGTGCGGGTCGGCGAGCTCGTGCATGAGGTGCCCCTGCTCGTGCAGCAGGGTCCGGAAGTCCGCCGTCTTGAAGAACTCGAGGAGCCAGCGGGTGGGAGAGGCGGCGCCGGCGCCGGGGCCAGTGTCCGCCGCGCCGTAGAAGGTGCCGCTGAGGGGGCGGCCAGGTCCGCGACGGGAGTAGACGTCGTCGTATGCCTTGACCATGGAGCGCCGCGAGTAGGCGGGCACGTCTCCCGTCTCGTCGAGGTCCTCCACCATGTGAGCGGGAACGGGGCGAGGCGCGGGCGACGCTTGCGCCTGCGTCAGGTCGGTGCCCCTGGCCCTCACAGCTCCGGCATTGAGCCACTCCCGCATCGCCACCCGTCCAAGCGGGCGAGTGCGCTCCACATCCCAATCGCCGTCCCACATGACCGGCTCTTCGATCTGGGCGTTCTTCATCGCGTCACGGGCGGCGTTGGCGCCGTCTCGAATCGAGACCGCGTTCTTGCGCGCGGCACCGGGGCCACGCCCGGCGGACGTGAGCATGTCCGCTTCGAGGTCTGCAACGCCCATGGACGCTGTGGACCAGCGATCAGCGACACTCTGCAGGGCGTGCTTGTGCCCTGGTATGAAGACGTCGTCGTATTCGGCGTAGGTTTCCGGATTGCGCCCGAAGCCGAGGTGGTCCATGGCCCGCCGGCTGAACAGCGGCTGACCGTCCAGGACGGACTCGCGCATTGCGTCGGTCACCGGCAGGTGGTGGACCGTCAGCGGCGCGTCCGACTCGGCCTTGTCTCCAAAGGCGAGGCGATCGATCTCTGCTGCGACCCCTTCGTCAGTGAACCAGTCGGGCAGCTTGTGAGAGTCGAGCCGCGTGAAAACAGCGCCGACAGCTTCCTGGAGGAGGGTGTCGTAGTCTGCCCACGGCCCGAGCATCTTCGCGGAGAACTCCTCCGCCACTTCCTCGAGCACGCGCCGCGCCTCGGCTCCGCCTTCGGGCATCTCCATCCCCTCGAAGGCGCGGGCCCGGTGGGCCGCCTCCCCGAGGTTGATCTCGGTCGTGTCGGGCTTCGCTCCCCACTTCTTGGCGTAGCGCTTGAAGAAACCGGGCAGCATACGGTCGTAGAGGTGCTCGGCCCAGGCGCCGCCGAGCCGGTAGGTATCACCGGAGAAGCTACCGTCGATCTCGCCCGATCCCTTGATGACGCCAGCCATCTTGGGGTTGAGGGTGCTGGACAGCTTCTTCTCGGGCACCGTCACGTCGAACACGAGACGTTCGCCTGCGTACGCATGGATGCGGATCTCGCCGTCAGCGGTGACCCGCCGCGCCGTCTTCATCAGTGCATCGATCTCGTCGAGCACCTGTGGCGGACGCTTGCCCGCGGACCGCATTTTCTCCAAGACACGCCGTCCGGCGCTCCAGTCGAGCGGCCACATGTCCAGCAGTTCCGCTGCCTCCGGTGAGGCATTTGTCGTCAGCCGGTGGAACTCGGTGCGGTATGCCTGCGTGGCGCGACCGTCCCACCCCGTGTTGCGGGTCCACTCGACGCGGTCGGCGTCCTTGGCTAGGCTGTAGCGGTCGGCCTGCTGCTTGCCGGTGGTCCAGGTGACGCCGTCGTAGCCTTCCTCGACGGCGTAGCGCAGCGCGACCTTGCCGGCGAGCTGCTCCCAGTCCTGCAGGAGCGGGTGCTCCGGGACGGGGACGGCTGGGTACATCGACTTGACGTGGTTGTAGTCATAGTCGGGGCCGTCGGGTGTGGCGTCGCGAGCGCCAGCCATCGACTCGTGGAACGAGATGTTGTCGCCGGTCTTGGCGTTGAACACGACGTGCGGCTTTCCGTCGGGATGCGTGCCGTACTTGCGTGCTTCGTTGGCCCAGTCGCTCTGCACTTCATCAATATGCAGGAGCCGCCGTCCATCCGGCCCGATCCGATCGTTGACGCGCAGATGGGCGAGGACGTCCATGTCGTCCCAGTGGGGCCCATCGTAGTGGGACTGCCCGGGGGTGTCGGGGTGCCGCTGCACCAGGATTGCGCGGTGGTTCTTCCCCCCCGGCAGGGTGAGGTCGTCGAACGGCGCTTGCGCGTTGGCGCTGCTCTCATACACGAACTCGGTGACCCTCGCCTGCCCCTGCTCGACGAACGCGGCGACCTCCTGCCGGGTCACGGTGCCCTTGTCGCGGGCCCAGGCCTCGATGCCGAGCCAGTCGATCTCGGCGTCCTTGACGTTGGGCTGCTTCCGGAGCCGGCTCATCAGCGCCGCAGCGTCGAGCTGCTTCGCTGAGCCGAACGCCCCGGACACGCCGCGGCCGACCGCGGAGACGAGGCCGAGGTCGTCGCCGCCTGCGCGCCGGCTGTAGAGCTCCTCCTGCCCGCTCAGCGCCCGCTCGCGCACGCCGTCGCTCAGGTCGAGGCTGTGGGCCAGGATGAAGCGCTCGGTGCCCACGAGGGGCTTATGCCCCAGGTAGTTGGCCAGCGCCTGTGCGCGCTCCCAGGTCTCCGCCTGTGTCAGCACGATCGCCTCGTGGTCGTCGACCAGTCCGGCGATGTCGGCCCGGATATCGTCCGGCAGGTCGCTGACCAGCACGGACACGCCGTGCTTGGGATTGCCTGCGTCGATGAGGTTCCACTTGTGCTTGCCGCCGAAGTCGGCGTAGTGCTTGTTGACGATGTCCACCAGCCGCTGGTCGTACTCGACGAACATGCCGCCCTTGTTGCCCAGCGGGGTCTCGCCGACCTCGAGGGCGACACCCTCGTAGTCGTCGATGTCGTCGGCCAGCGACTCAGCCTCTTCGCGCAGTGCGTCGAGGGCGTCCGACTCGGAGTCGAACACTTCGTCGACCACCTTGTTTCCGTACTCGTCCACCACGACGTACCCTTCGGTGGTGTGCTCGATGCAGGAGATTTTCTCGTAGCGCAGGTTCTCGACGGCGTCGGCCACCTTGTCGGCCACGTCACCGGTCAGATCGTTGATCGCATCGTAGGCGTTCCCGCTGTTGACTACGTCCTCGGCCATTTCCGTCAGGAACCGCTCGGACCATGCGCTCGGGGCGAACCCGTCGATGTCGATGTCGAGTAGCGCGTCCTTCGCACTCTCCACGTTGCGGAGCCACGTAGCGTTGTCTGCGTCGAACTCGCTGTCGTACAGCTCGATGACTTCACCGTCGCTGTCCACCACGGCGTAGCCGTCTTGTTCCGCGGACTCCACGACATCCATCTTGGATGCCTCAAGCTCGATCAGGTCGTTGCGTACGGTCTTCTCGTGCTCCAGGAGCCGCTCGGCCATCGGCCTGCCGACGTAGTTCGCCAGTTCGTCTGCGTTGGCGTTCAACTGCATGACCTCACTGCCGTCGCTGTAGACGTACAGTTCGTCGTCGTACCACACCATGTGGTCGCCGATCGCGTCGAGGCCTGGGTAGACCTCGGTGCTCTGGCGCCCGGTCGGCCAGTCGATGCCGTCGTAGCCGTTCTCGGCGGCCCAGCGGACGATGCGCTTGGTGGCGAGCTTCTGCCACACGGACCCCATTGGGTTGAACGGGCGGCTCCCCCTCTGGCCTCCCTCCTTGAACGGGAGTCCTTTCAGCACCTCGGTGTGAAGCATGCGGAGGTCCCAGGCGCCGTCGATATCGTCGCCGGTCCATCGGGCCAGTTCCGTGCCGGTGATGCCGCGCAGCGTGCTCGTGCCGTCAGCGTCGACCTGGACCGTGAACCTCTTCGGGACCCGGTCTTTCTCCATCTCCGTCCAGGGCTCCATGCCCTGCCACGCGAGGATCTCCATCTCCATCGGCGTGGCCTTGCCCTTGAGGATCTTGCGCCACTCCGGCTGCTTGCCATCGAGGTCGTACTTGCTTCGCAGGGCGTCCTCGTAGTCGCGGGCCCGCCCGCTGGCTTCCTGGAACAGGTCGCTCTGCACCTCGCCCACCACCAAGCGGCGGGAGCCGTTGGCGCCCTCGCCGTCGGCCATGCGGATGTGGATGGCGGGGTTCTCGATGGGCGCCCGCCCGTTGTCCAGCACCTTGCCCCAGTGCCCGTGTGTGTAGGCGCCATCAGGCATCGCCTTGGACCGCAGCACGATCTCGGTGTACCGGCTCGTGCCGACGAAGGGGAAGTATTTCTCCCACTTCGGGGCGCCGTCTCTGGCCATCCCGTCGTACGCCGCGAAGGTGTTTTGATAGTCCAGTTGGGCGTCTCGGACAGACTGGTCGTAAACCTTCCATGCGGCAGTCCTGGAGTTCTGCAGCGCGTCGTGGACTGCGTTCATCTCCGTGTAGTAGGCGCTCATGGCCGCGTAGCGCTCAGCCGTGGTTCCCACCCAATCTTTCAAACTGGGTCCGCCTACGCCGAACCGTTCGGAGATGTCGGCGTTGGCCGTCTCGTAGATGTCGGTCGCCTCCGCGATGCTGACGTCGCGCTGCCGGGCGGACGCCTCCATGGTCGCATCCAACGCCCTGCGTGACTTCACGACGGCAGGGTCGGACGTTGCCAGCGTGTGGCTCTGCAGGACCACTTCGTCGAACATGGCGTCGTAGATGGGCGCGTGGGCCAGGACGTCGACGAGGTCGACCGGACCGTCGGCCTGCTCGAGCAGCGCGGCGATGCCCGACTCGACGAGCTCGGCGTCCTTGACGCCGTACGAGCGCAGGTCGTTGAGCAGCCGCTTGGGGTCGGACGTGAGGCCGCCGGCGCGGGTCTCACCGCGGGCGTAGAGGTGGTCGGCGACGCGCTGCGCTTCGCGCTCAGCTCGACGCTTGAGGTCCGCGGCCTTGGCGCTCAGCTTGCCGGCCTCGGCCTGCAGCTCCATCGCGCGTTCCTTGTCGCCGTCCCTGCGCGCCTTGCCGATCTCCTTGCCCAGGTCCTTGGCGCTGCGGCGGGCCTCTGCGGCCTGCTCGCGCAGCTTGGCGGCCTCCTCGGCCACGCGCCGGACCACGGGCGACTCGTGCTGGCTGGGGTTGCTGATGACGCGCTCAGCGTGCCGCGTCTTCATCAGGTCGTCGAGCGCCATCACGGACTTTGCGACGACGAACGGGCCCGGCGTGTCGGCGTCCACGGTCACGCCGCGCAGCGGTCCGTGGAGGGTGCGCGGCTCGGCCCGGCGGGAGAACAGCACATCGGCAGCTTCCGACGCTGCCTTGATGGCGGCCTGTCGTCCGTCGACGTCGCCGTCCGGGTACTCGGTGATCTTGACCCCTGCGCGCTCCAGGACCGACCTGGCCTCGGGCTTGAGGGTGTCGGGCACGACGGCTGCCGAGAACTCGTCGACGCCGACGACCCGCTTGGGCTTGGCCTCCATGTACTCGGTGACGGAGCCGCGGAGATCGTCCGCGAGGCTCTGCAGTTCGTCGACGACATCAGCCGGCACGTTCTTGAACATGTGCTGCAGTTCGCCGCGGACGCTGCGCCCACGCTTGTAGGACTCGCCGATCACTTCGGTGACCTCATCCAGCAGTCCGAAGCCGCTGCCCTGCCAGTACCTTTCGAGCCGCTCGGCCACGCTCGATAGGCGCTCGTCGAGGGCCCCCTTGGCGGTCTGCATGACCGTCTTGGGCACGATGCGGTCGCGGTCCGCTTTGATGGCGTCGATGGAGCGGTACTGCGTGGCGCCCTTCGCCCGCTGGGACCCGAGCCCGTAGTTGAACCCCTCGCCTGAGCGGAGGTTGCGGGTGAGCTCCGTCAGGATGTGCTTGGCGACGTAGGGCACGGGACGCTTGCGTCCACCAGGAGTGAAGACAGGCTCGCCACGGATGGGGTCGAGCAGGTCGAACGCCCACTCGCGGTAGGCGTCCTTGCCACCGCTGGCCCCCTCGATGAGCGCCTCGAGGTCGCGCTCGGTTCCGAGCCCATCTACTTCCACGCGACCCGTCTGGATCGTGCCGGCGTCATCGACGAGGGAGTGCATCATGTTGCCCGAGATGCGACGCCCCTCCTGACGCTGGAGGATGGAGTCGAGGACATCCGGCGCGTCAGCGTACTGCTCGCGGAGCGCGTCAACGTACGCCTTCTCGATGGCGACGGAAGCGGCCACGTTCTTCGGGTGACCTCCTGAGAGGTCCCTCCACGACTCGAAGTCGAAGTCCGCGAAGAACTCGCGCATCGCCGCTGTCTGGCTGACCTCGGGGTAGCGCAGGTGCATCTTCGACTTCGGCGTGTAGGTCTCGCCCAGTACCTCTTCTGCGTACTTCATCATCACCGGCACGCTGCCGGTGAACTCGTCGAACGGCCGCCCGTAGCCTTGGCGCGCGGGGTCCACCGCGGCGGCCTCCCACGAGTAGCCAGTGCCGCGCATGCCGCTCTTCTCGCGCCAGGGGCCGATGTTCTCGGCGTCCCAGCGGTGCGCCTTCCGCTGGTCGACCTTGTACTCCTTGGTGGGCCAGCGCGGCGAGTAGACGTCGGTGTCGAACGTCGCCACGCCGTGGGCGGGGTCGACGAGCTTCGACGGCCCGATGAGGGTGATCTCGCCGAACGACGTCGGCGGGTGCTCCATCCGCGCCACAGCCAGCGAGGGGGCCACCAGGCCGCCCATCGACTCGGCATGCAGCAGGTTCTCGGCTGTCAGGTTGTGCTGTGCCAGCAGGTTGCGTGTGTCGGAGTCGCGCCGGCTGTAGAGCTTCTCGTCCGGCCCCGGCTTGAACCCGCCGCGGTCGAACTGGCCGGGCAGGTCTCCGCGCAGGCCGGCGCGGTACTCGTTGGTGTCCCACATCTCCTCGAGTTCTTCACGGGTGTAGCCCTCGTCGACGAGGTCCTCCTCGGAGCGCACGGGGGCGACGTCGTCGATGAGGTCCTCGTCCCACTCGCTGATCGGCGCCCAGCGCTCCTCGGTCGGGTGGTAGAACTCGATCGCCTCGGGGTCGACGCTGTCGGTGGTGTAGACGCTGCCGTTGAACCCTTCGCTGGCGGCGATATCGTCGGGCTGCACGTCGCCCACGGCGTCGCGGCGGACCCGCAGCATGACTCCCGCGTGGTCGCGCACGTCCTCGGACGCACCGTACACGCCCTGGTCCTGGACCTTGCCGAACCAGCGGCGGGCGCTGTCGGGCTCGGCGAGGAACACCCGCCCCTCGGCGTTGAAGCCGTAGCCGCCGAAGGTGGAGCCTCCAGCGTTGGGCACCAGCCCGTCGCCCGCGATGCCCTCGACCCTGGCGAACAGGGTGGAGTGGTACAGGTAGCGCCCGGTCTGGTCGGCCTCGGCCGCGTCCTTGGCCCGCTTCGAGTAGAGGATGCGGGCGTCGTCGGGGTCGAAGGTGCCCTGGT
>ERZ890953.631-NODE-631-length-19767-cov-5.884740_pt1 | contig 19767 bp, 16 predicted proteins | sample MGYA00521264_ERZ890953 | MGnify/ENA primary metagenome ERZ890953 (study PRJEB32303, sample SAMEA104408629) | aquatic metagenome | biome: Brackish water; feature: Chemocline; material: water | place: Baltic Sea | collected 2014-10-26T21:54:00 | depth 200 m ...
AGTACTTCTTCTCGGCGATGAACGGGCGCTACGACCTGATCACCCGGGCGCTCATGACTGCCGTCACCGGCTACTTCCAGCGCAAGGCCATGCTCTGCCTGCAGTCGATCGTTGTTGACAACCGGCGCAGGTGCGTGAAGGGCGAGAAGGTATACAGCCTGCTCTACGGCGACAGCGGCTTCGACACGCGGAAGGTGCACGGCGTCGTCTTCAACACGGTCATGATGTCGGACCGGGAGGTCGGCGAGGCCTACGCGGAGGCGGCGGCGGCGGCCAGGAAGTTCGGAAGCCGGAAGTTCGACGCCGTGCTGGCCGGCATCGTTGCCGACCGCGACGAGTACCGGAAGATCTTCATGCGCGTCGAGAACATGGCGTTCAACCAGCCGATGCACTCCAAGCGCTACCTTCCCGTCGACGTGCGGTCGCTCCTGAAGCGGAAGCCCAAGACGCCGGTCTCAACGCTCGTCGAGTACGACGAGATGGTCGACCGGCTGCTGGCCGGGATCGAGGACATGCCTTACGTCTACACGAACGAGATCCAGGAGAAGCGCCGCGCGCCGCCGCCCGAGAAGTACGTGAGGGCTTGCTTCCTCCTGCAGATGCACCTCCGTGCGTGCGTCGCGGCCGAGCTGCACAGGCTCGACCTCGGCACGCTCGGCCGCGTTCTCGAGGAGACCAGGTACCAGGTCGCCACCTCGTTCATCAGCTACGGCATAGCCGCCGGGGTGCTCTCCTCGCAGAGCATCTGCGAGCCGCTGACCCAGTACATGCTCGACTCGCACCACAGGTCCGTGACCGAGGCCACCAACAAGACCGGCATGACCCGGGTGAACGAGATCTACGGCGCCAAGCCGATCGAGAAAGAGCAGTCGTCGGAGATGCTCCTGCGGGTCCTGCCCGAGTACGAGGGGGACAAGTACAAGGTCCAGGAGATCGCGAACAACATCAAGTTCATGTCGCTGCGCCAGTTCGTGCGATCGTACTCTGTCCTCTTCGAGCCCTACAAGGCGTTCGAGTACCCGAAATACAAGGACGACGCGGCCTGGGTGCTCGACTACGAGAAGCGGTTCCGGGTGTCGCAGCCGGCCGGGAGCGAGCTGACCAACTGGTGCGTCTGGGTCGAGATCAACAGGTCGGCGATGATCCTGAACTCGATATCGCTCGAGACCATCGTCAACCGACTCCGTCAGGTCCACCCGAGGCTGTTCATCGTCCACACCTCCGAGAACGTGCCGAGCGTGCGCGTGCGCATGTACCTCACCAACGGCATGTTCGGCTCGGCGGCGTCGAAGGGAGGCGGCCAGCAGAGCGTGGCCAAGGTCCGGGCGCTCGTGGGAGACTTCCTCGACACGACGATCAGGGGCGTGCCAGGAATCCTCGACGCCAACGTCGAGACGGTGGTCCGGCACGCGGTCGTGGCCGGGACCGGCGAGTGCGCCAGGAAGACGATCTACGTCATCAAGACGATCGGCACGAACATGCACCGGATCGTGCGCAACAAGTTCGTCGTGGCGAGCCGCGCGCTGACGTCGTCGGTCGGCGACACCTTCTCGCTCCTCGGGATCGAGGCGGCGCGGCAGAAGATCATGAGCGAGACCGCCAGGTTCATGGGCGACCGGGCGCCCAACCTCGCCCACCTCATCGTGAGCGCCGACGCGATGACGCAGACCGGCCGGGTCACCTCCTTCGAGGCCGCCGGGATGGCCGCGCGCGACAAGACGGACGTGTTCTCGCGGATGCTCATCGGCGACCCGATCAAAAACATAACCGACGCCACCGTGGCGTGCACCAAGGCCAAGGTCTCCGGAGTCGCCGGGAAGCTCATCCTCGGCACGACGCCCAGGCTGGGCACGCGGTACAACAGGGTCTACGTCGACAGGGAATTCGTCGAGAAGAACGTCGTGAGCATCGAGTCGGTCTTCGATGAGTTCGCTGAGACGTTGTAGAACCGATTGCGAAACAAAAAAAAGTGTTTTTTTAAGGGCTACAACGTCTCCCGGGGAGACGTGCGAACAGCGAAGCACTCGGCGAACGCCCTGGCCACGGGGTCGCCCTCTGGGCCGTCTTCGTACGTCCTGAACGCCGAGGCCTTGGGCTGGAGAGGCTTTCCCGTCGTCTTCGACAGCTCGGCGTACTCGACCGTGATCGGCTTGCCGGCGAAGTCCCGCTCGAAACGGGTCACCGGCCGGCCGGCCGTTGGTACGAGCTCTCCGAGGCACTGGAAGAGCCTCCTGCGGTCGGCGTTGCTGATGTCTTTGGGGACTACGCTGAACCTCGCCGCGCCCGTTTGCTCTCCCCTGAACGGTGTCCGTTCAGTGGGAATCATCGGGACCTCGCAGACCCAGATGACGGCCCCTTTGTCCTTGCCTTTTCCTTCCGTGTAGCCCACTACAGGGAACTCGTCGTCGTGCGTCGGCTTGATCTTGACGGCGTTGGAGCTGTGGTGGTTGTTGTACGAGTACTCGTACGCCTCCCAGTCTTTGCGGAGCACCAGGCCCTCGTAGCATTCTCTGATCGACATGGCGAGCAGTTCGTCGACCTGGTCCTGGTCGGCCGCCGGGAAGTTCTCGACGCGGAACACATGGGACGACGAACTGCCGGAGCGAGCGAAGATGCCGTCGAGGTACCTCTGACGGGCGGAGCTCGGGCGGTCCGGCGCGCCAGGAAAGAAGCAGTCGAAGACATAGTAGTCCAGGAGGCGATCGTCCGACCCCGCGGGCGTGGATTTCCTCGCCTGTCCCGATATCCAGTTGAGCGGCCGGCCGTGGACATACGCCTCGCCGTCGAGGTAGACCGGGCTGTCTTCCGGCCTGGCCTCGTCTGCCTCGGCCGAGAAGAGTTCCAGCAGCTCGCGTTTGATGTGCTCGAGCCCTGGGTAGATGTTCTGCGTCCTCCCCGAGTACAACTCCACGGCAGCAGGCGCGGCCGTGGCCCTGTCGGGACTGGAGAAGACTGGCCTGGCCACCAGCCGGACGCCGTTGTACTTCCGCTGGGCCGTGACCCCGCGGTCGAAATCGTCTTGCGTTATCGTCGAGGACGCGGTCTCGCCCTCCTTCTTTATGAGCATCGGAGGGGGGCGGAGCAGTTCAGTGATCCCGTCCGATTCCTCCCGAATGAAAGCAACGGGCAGAGCCGGCGCGGCCGCGCGGCGCGACCTCTTCGTGTACCTGTTGTACATGCCCAGGGCGTCCCGGAAAGCCTGCGACAGCGCGTTGGTGGCGTTCGTCCTGCCGGCGTTCTTCCCGCGGTCGACCAGCGTCGGCACCGCGTCCCGGATCTTCCCGCCCTCCTGCTGGGCCTCGACTGTGATCTCGCCGCGGAAGCCGGCCGGCAGGATCGCGGCGCTCTGGAGGTAATCGACCAGCATCGGTATCGCGGATCCGTCTGCGTCCAGCAGGCGCACCCGGACCGTCCAGAGGTTGGTGGCACCCCGGCCCGTCGCGGTCCTGACTGTCGGGAACGCGTACGCCGTCCGGTCGGCCGAGAACGAGCCCGCCACGGTCCCGTCGGCGATCGCCAGGGCCATGTCTGGTATGCTCACGTGTACTGAAGCCATGGTTTCGCATATGATTACATATATGTGCGTTCACTTTTACACAATTGAATTATCCGGGCGGTAATATATAAGTAACACTCGGTATCACATGGAAACAATCGGGAGCAGCAGGGGGGTGACGTTGGAAACATTGATCGACGCTTACGGATCGGAGGTGGAGAACCTCCGGCCGGGCCAGGCCGCCGAACTCGAGGTCAGGTTCGGTTCCGTCGACTACGAGGTCTTCGAGACCGCGCTGGTCGGCCTCCTCGAGAAAAAAATACCCGTCGGCGACCCGGAGCTGGTCCAGACCGTCGAGTCGGTCAGCAGAGGCGGCCGCAAGGACGAGAAGCTCATCCGGACGATCGCGTTCAGGGGGGGCAAGCCGGAGTCGCAGATTTACAGCGCGAAGACGCGGATCGGCCCGCCCTTCCGCACGACCGCCGGGACGATGCCCCACAGCGTCGTGCTCTCGGTCGAGTCGCCGACACCCAGATTCATCATCGACTCAGACTGCCTGGTCCGCCTGAAGACCAGGCTGAGGTTCCTGTACGCGACGAGATGGTCGGTCGACCTGACGATAGCGCGTCAGGTCTCAGGAAACCAGGCCAAGTTCGTCTCGAACGCCATCAGAGATCTCATGGTCAACCCCGGGGACTACCCCGCCGCCGAGGTCCTCGGCGTCCTCGGGCTGTCGCAGCCCGCAGGGGTGGCGGAGACGCGGACGAAGACCTCGGCGAGGAGGAGCCTGTTCCAGTACGAGATCGAGATCGAACTGGTGAACGCCGGCCCGGCCAGCTTGACGGCGGCCGACGTGGAAGAGGTTGTGGCCGCCGTCTCCGGAATATTCAGCAAGGACTACGCGAACGAGGTTGCCTACCGGGAGGAGCTCTACTATGCGGCCAAGTACGTCGTTTCGGACCCGGCGCTCCTCCGGCAGTTCAGACACGATAAGGGGCTCAGGGCTCTCACTCCGCAGCCCATCTCGCTGACCAGGTTTTCTTACGGCGAGATATTCCCGCCGCTCAGCTATTTCATCACGGACAAGGCCGACGGCGAGCGAGCGCTCGCGAGTCTCCATGACGGCAAGTGCGTGGTGATACTCTCCGGCGTGATCCACGAGTTCCCGACCAGCATTCCGGCCGGCTCAGCCCCGGCCAGGGCCACGATCCTCGACGGCGAGGCCGTCGTCCGGCGCGCCGAGCCCTCGGCCGACCCGGAAATCTCCTTCTACGCGTTCGACATCGTCATCCTGAACGGGGAGAACGTCTCGCGCCTGGAGTTCAGAGACCGGGTCGGGATGATCGGCACAGGAGTCGATGCCTTCGCCTCTGCAGGGGCGTCGGTGCCGGGCCAGCGCCTCCAGATCACCCCGAAGAAGTTCTTCCACCTCGAAGACCGCGAGATGCTTGAGGCCCAGTTCGAAGCCGTCCGCCGCGCCGAGTACCCGTACAAGACCGACGGGCTGATCCTGACCGAGCCCGGGAAGTCCTACAGGAACACCCAGTCGTACAAGTGGAAGGACGCCCGCGACGCCACGATCGACTTCTTGCTCCGGCGGTGCCCGCCGAGCGTCCTGGGGAAGTACCCGTTCGTGGCCAAGCCCAAGCACGAGGTCTACTTACTGTTCGTGGGCATCAACCTGTCCATGATGAACCGGCTGGGCATCGTCCCGTGCCCAGGCTACGAGGAACTGTTCGGTTCTTTGCAGGGCGGCAGAGGTGACCAGCAGGCGGCCGACAACTACGTGCCCATACAGTTCGCCACGTCGGACAACCCTTATTCGTACATCTACCAGCACCCGATGGGTTCGTTCCGAGACCGGCCGGATGCTCTCCACCTCGCAGACCTCGACTCGAAGGTCGTCGAGATGCGGTGCAGCAGGATGCCGGCGCCTCCGGAGCCACCCGAGTGGGAGATCGTGCGGCTCCGGGAGGACAAGCAGCGGGACGGCGGCCAGGCGAACTACAACAACATCCAGACCGCCGAGAGCGTCTGGATGACCCTGGTCGACCCGTTCCCGTTCGCCGAACTGTACGCGCCAACCAAGAGCTACTTTCTCGAGGTCAAGTCGGCGGCGCACAAGGCCCACACGGCCGTGACGTCGACACTCAAGTCCGAGAAGATCAGGTCGATCGCCCACGCGGGCTGGGTCGTCGACCTGGGCGCAGGCAAGGGCCAGGACCTGAAACGGTACATGGACGCCCAGGTGCAGAACCTCATCGCCGTCGACCAGGACAGGACCGCACTGACCGAGCTGATCCGCAGGAAGTACGCCAGCGCGAGGTCCAGGCGCGAGACGGCCCGCAACCCGACGTCGGTCAGGGTCGTCGTCTCGGACCTGTTGGCGGACGGGCCGGGCGACGTGCTGGCCAAAGCCAGAGCCGTGGGCCTGCCCGCGAGCGGGGCCGACGCCGCCGTCAGCAACCTCAGCGTGAGCTACTTAGCCGGCAGCACGAAGGCGCTCGAGAACTTCGGCTCCATCTGCCAGGCGCTGGTCAAGGTGGGTGGGAAGCTCATCGTGACGACGTTCTCAGGCGCCGAGGTCATCGGCCACCTGAAGGGGCTGCGCGTCGGGGAGAAGTGGGACCTGTACGACGGCGACGTCGTGAAGTTCTCGGTCCAGAAGATGTTCCAGTCCGACGCCCTCCAGGCCGCCGGCCAGAAGATCAGGACGATGCTTCCTTTCAGCCGAGGCCACTACTACGAGGAATATCTGGTGAACATCGATGAGCTGGTGAAGGTCCTGGCCGACAGACAGTTCGTCCTGAACGAGACGACGATGGTCAGGGACTTCGTCCCCGAGTTCCAGGTCAGGAACCCCGAAATGGCAGCGTCTCTGACGGAGAGCGACCGGACGTGGCTGTCCATGCAGGTGCAGCTGACATTCACGCGGGCAGAAAAAACGACCCGACGGATTCGCAAGCGCGCCTGAGAATCGAGGACGTGTCTTTATCCAATCACATTTTTGTGGGTTCGTAAGGATATCCGATTCCGTCGGATCGGGCGGGAACCAGCGAAGCTGGTTCTGGCTTTGCCCCTTATTTTTTAGGCGCCCTAGTACATTATCCCGTCCTGCGACGTCCAGCCGAGGCGTCTCGACTCCTCGCCGATCGGTTGGCGGATCCTGGACATGTCCCAACCCCTGTTGGATCCCTCGTACTCGAAGCTCTGCAGCGTCTCGCCGTTGTCGGTCTCCTGCGCGACCGCCAGCCGGCTGATCCGGTTGAACCTCGGTATGCCTACGTACCGCTGGGCGCGGCCGCCGTCCCAGACGTCGATGTTCTTCATGCGAGTTCCTCCGGAAATCAGTTCGGCGCGGCCCAGCGTCGAGGTCGGGCCGCGGCTGATCCAGTCGAGGACGTTCGAGGCCGCGCGCTCGTCGTATGAGCGCCGCTTCCCGGCGGCGGCGCGCGGGTCCCGGATCGAACCGTCGTTGAAACTTCGCTCCTCCGTGATCTCGTACGCGGGCCCGCTGTCGTTCAGGTGCTCGAAGCCGGGCGGCCTGAGGTAGTCGCCCACGAACATCTGGTAGCTCAGCGGCTCGTTCTGGTCGTCGAATGGCCTGGGCTTGCCCTCGAAGTCATACCACGCCGTGTTCACGAACTGCATCTTGTCGCGGTAGAACGCCGTGTTGATCCGGCGGATCTCGTGCCAGACGTTGCCGGCGGGGCGACTCATCCCCCGCTGCCCGAGGTCGTCCGAGTCGAGGAGGTCGCGGGCCCGCTCGTAGCTCATGACGCTGTCCCTCAGCGTGTCGAGGACGTACGCCCTCGTGGCCGGCATCGCCTCCTCCGAGATCGCCCGGCCGAACACCTCCCGGAGGTACTCGACGTTCTCCCTGGACTGGAACTGGTCGAGCACGCGCCGCCTGAACCTGTCGGGCTTGCGGATGAGCCCAGTGGCCTTCGTGTACCTCTTCTCGGCCCATTCGAGATCCTGGGCGTTGACGGTTTCGGCGTAGCTTCCTTCCATCCCGCTCTATTATATCCATGTTGAAATAAAGTAGACATTCAGAAATAATGCCGAACAGGAAGCAGTCCCCAGCTAGAAGGGACACGAAGGTGTCGGCGGGCATCGTCCTGTTCTGCCGCGACGGATCCGGGGCGGCTCCTGGGAATCGAACGAACTGCGAAGCACTGGCCTGCGGGCTCCGAAACGGCAAAGCCGTTTCGGCGTGCGAAGCACTGCGGGCCCTCGTTGTCAGGAAACGATTCACTTACGCGTTCTCGGAGTTCGTCCACGGGAAGTACTCGAGGTTCGCGGCGCGTCCGATTTCTGGGAGTCAGCACGGATCCCGGAAATCATCGGGAGCTCTCGCCAGGATGTTCGCCAAGATGACGACCGCCGAGCTCCTCGACATCCAGAGCCTGAACTTCGACATGATTTGGTCGAGGCTCTGGCACGGCAGGACCGACGGCGAGACTTACCGGCGACGCCGCGCGAAGTTCGAATCGCTCGTCCTCCACGACGGAGGCCGTGCGGTCCGCAGCGCGGTCGGCGCGGTGGACGTCAAGTCCACGGTCCCCTGGGAGATCCCCAAGGGCCACAAGCAGTTCAGCTCCGAGACCGACCTGTCGTGTGCGATCCGGGAGCTCGGTGAGGAGACCGGATTCAGGCACGACAGTTTCGTCGTGCTGCCGAACTTCTCGCGAGTCGTGTCGTACACCCAGCACGGCACGCGGTACGTGACGACGTATTTCCCAGCGATCCTGAAACCAGGGCGCTCCGCCCGGTGTCGGGGCAACTCCGACTGGCGCGTGGCTGTACCGATGGCCAACAGGCAGATGGTCGCCGAGATAAGCGAGATCCGGTGGATGGACGTCAACGACATCCGCATGGTCGACGACGAGCACAAGCACCTCGAGACGACGATCCGACCATTCTTCAAGTACGCGAAAAAACACCTGAGGTTCTCCTGGGACGACTGCTCTAAGAAGGCGACGATGTGTCCTTCTCAAGGAGCCTGCGTTTGAACACCTCGTACATGTACTGCCGACGGGACTCGTCGGCTCTGTCGCCCAGCTCCTCGACCTCTTTTTTCGCGTCTTCGGCGAGCTTCTTGAACTCCTCGGTCTCTTCGTCCAGCGACTTGTATATGCTCCGTCTGAACTCGGCCACCGCGCCGACCGGAGCCCTCGGATTGCGGTACCTGTACTGGAACACGAGGTATTCCGACTGCAGTCGCATGAACTCTTCTCGGCTGTTGACCTCTTTGCACTTCTCCTTGTACCATCTCAGGTAGTTCCTGAAGGCGCCGATTGAGAAGTCCTTCGTTAGAACCATCCACTGGAGAAGAACAGGAAAACTGTACTTGAAATCTGGATGGGCCGATTGGATCCGTCTCAGAAGATCCTCGGATGCGGCCTCGTTTTTCGGGTCGACGCCGGCGTCTTCGATCTCTTTCCATATCGCCCGCCCCTCCACCTCGATTTCCTCGATCGTGGCCTTACGCGAGTCGCTGGTGACGTTTTCGATCATGCTCATCTTAAAAAATCTATATGTGTTACTGCTAATATCTCTAACATGGCGCTTCGGTCAGTCCTCGAACTTCGAAAGCTCGGTGGACAAATCGATAACTGTCTCTTCCAGCATGGAGGCCACGTCGATCGGCTCGGACATCATGGATGCCACATCGGTCGGGTCGATCGGGTCAGCCACGTTGATCGGCCCGGCAATCATGGATGCCACATCGGTCGGGTCGATCGGGTCAGCCACGTTGATCGGCCCGGCAATCATGGATGCCACATCGGTCGGGTCGATCGGGTCAGCCACATCGGCCGGCTCGAGCTCTTCGTCGGAATCTTCTTGACCGCCGTGGAAATTGAACGGGAATATCTTGATTGATTCTCGTAATTTCTCGAACGCTCCGACGACTGGTACGCCGTCGAGATTGCCGAGATTGCCGAGATTGCCCCTCAGTTCGCTGACAAAATCCTCGTAGTCTTCGTCGGGGTATTCTGTACTGTCGACAATACTCAATGCACTAAGATTTTTTTCGTCGCCGTCCGGGTCGGTCTCGTAGTCGCCTCCTGCTATTATGTAATCCATGTATCCTCTGTATATTCATGGACGAAATTCTAATTCGTTAATTCAAAATCGCGGCCATCACGGGAGCAATCCCTTTTTGAGTTTATTCAGACGCGCGTTGACCAATGTGTACATCTCGCGCAACACCTGTTTATCCTGTATCTGGCCCATATCGATGTTGATCTCTTTGTCTGTCTTGCTGAACACCGTGGATTCGAGCCTATTGAGTTTTATGATGTTGTAGAGGCTGCGTTTGCCCCAATCGTCGAGGAGACAGCCGTTCCTGACGATGAAAGTTCGCATCTCCGTGCAGCTTGGGTTGCTCATCTGGGTCTTCATAACCGACCGATAGGGATCTTTAATTCGGTGAAAAATAAGGAGGCACTTAAAAAATTTCGTTCGCTCATTTGTTGACTCGGACCATCCGCATCGCCTGCCAGATGTTCTCGTGAGACTCGATGGCATTCTCGTCGAATTTTTCGACCAGCTGCCGGGTGGCCTTCAGGAACGTGTATATGTTGTGGAGGAACAGACCGAAGGTCGTCGTCGGCGTCCCAACAATCTCCAATGATTTCCTCAGGGAATCGGCGGATCCGATCGGCTTCTTCGAGACCAGAGGAGACGACCTGGCGATGCTCAGGTCGCGGTACCATATCCCTTCGAGCATCACGCTCTGCTCCGCGTCCGGGCGTGAGAAGTACTCGGAGAGGAAGTTGATGATGTTCACGGTCACCGATTCCGGATCCGACGGCTTGCCGGATTTCGGCCCCGCCCAGGTGGCCGAGTCGCCCGACATCTCCGTCCCGATTCCTGTTCCCGGCGCTGGCGCCAGCAGATCCTCGAAGAACAGGAGCCGTTCTTTCCTGCCCTTGTCTGCCTGGATCTCGGCGCGCTTGTCCAGCTCGGACTGGACGGCTTCAACGAACGGCGCTATGTCGGACCGCCTGATCTTCCCGGCATTCGACAGCCGGTATTCGGGAGAGGAGCAGTCTCTCGTTAGCATGACCCCGATTGCGCTCATCGTCGACTGCATCGGGGGGTACCAGATGGTGTGTATCCTCAGGGCCACGGTCTGGCCGACGGCCACGGTGTCGGCCGGGCCCGACACGTTCAGGACAGTGAAGACTACCGGGCCGTTCTCGTCGTCCTTCTCGAGCCGGCCTATGAGGAACTTGCCCCTCTCCACGATCTTGATGCCGACGACGATGTCCCACTGGCTGTAAATCACGACCGTGGCCGTGAACTGGACGTTGATCCGGCCGCTCGTCTCGAGGTTGCTCGTGTCGATCTCGCAGTCGGACACCCTGTCGATTTTCGTTATCTTGGTCACGTAGCAGCCTTTGTAGCAACGCCCTTCGTATTCGTGGCGGACCTGTTTCTCGACATGCTTGTCGTAGCTCGAACAGAAGTCGATCGGCCTGCGGATCGGCAAGGATACCTCGAACGTTTTGGAGACCAACATTCCCGGCGCGTCTGTGTGAATACGACGTGTATACAATGTGCTTAACAAAAACTGTCTTCAATTTAAGGAACTTTGGAAAGCACGGGGAGGCGGTCGTTGAACAGGTACATCCACCGGACCCCGTTATCCATGCCGTTCTTCTTGCGCTCCTCCAGCTCCAACGACAGCAACGCCAGGTATATGCTCTTGCACGGGTCATCGGCAGTCTTCACCAGGAGGGGTGGTTGGGCGCCCCTCGCGTGCCTGACGAGACGGGCGAGGTACGCGAGCTGCTTCTCGCGCGGCACGGTGCCGCAGACCATCCCCCGGTCGATCGTCCTGGTGTCTTTGACGTCGCGCAGGATGAGGCTCAGGGGTTGTCGGATCTTGAACTTCATGTGGGTGTCCTTTTTGTCGAGGAAGCCCACGATGATCTCGTTCTCGTTGAACCGGTCGGACCTTCCGGCCAGGGAAGACCTGGGCTGCTCCCGCCACCCAGAAGACGGGCTCCAGACGTGGACCGAGTCTCTCGTGTAGTAGCCGACGGGAGCGCTCCCGGCGGCCATCTTCCGGCTCCCGGCCGCGTCCACGACGTCGCGGTCGTAGAGCATGAGCCTGGCCTTCTCATACAGCGCGGCCAGGTCGGCGAGCGCCCCCAGGCCGGCGCCGGACTCGACGATCCTCTGCATCATGGCGTAGTGGAAATCGTCGTTCTGCTCGGCCAGCGCGAACTCGATCGCCACCCGGCCGGCCGCATTTCGGGAGTCCGTCGCGTACCGCTCCGCGAACGAAGCCAGCATCGTGTCGAGCATGCTCGTCGTGTGGCTGTCCTTGATGTACCCCTCGAGGGGTATTTCTATCGGGTCGGTCATTGGGGCTTCCCTGGAGTAGACCTCGACGTCCACGATCGGCTCGCCGGAGGCGCCCAGAGGGACGAGCACGTAATAGACGGCAGCCAGCTCCTGGCCGACGGCCACGACGGAGTTCTCGGACCTCACCCGCATGACCTGCTCGAGGGCCAACGCGAAATTCTCCTCGGCGATGCCGGAGGTGTCTTCGTCCACTCCGTGGTCGGCGCCGGACCGGAGCACGGCGCCGTACAGGTCGTCGTATGTCCACACCCTGCGGAGCCTGAAGAGGCCCCAGATTACGCTCTTGATCGTCTCGACCTCTTCGGTCGAGTACCCGTAGGCGTAGAAGGTCCCAAGAGCGTGCGAAACACTGCCCCTTGATTTCTTTCGGTGAATTCCTTCGGAATTCGGGGCCGGCTCGACCGCCGGGACGTACGGGAGCGCGTCGAGCGTCGGCTCCGCAGTTCTTCGCACGCCGAAGACGCGCTTGATCTTCGGGTAGTTCGTGTAGGCGTCGACGGCGTACTGCCAGATCGCGCGGTTGATCTTCTGGATGACGAGGTACTCATGCATCTTGTCGGCGTACTTCGCCAGCTCGAACGACCGCGAATCGCGACTCCCGGAAATCGACGTGACGTAGATTTTGATCCGGACGTTCCGGTCTTCGGGGGCGAGCTGGCGGTGCGAGCCCGAGCGGATGACACGGCCCATGATCTGGACCAGCGTGGATATGTCCGGGGGGGCCGACAGGATCAGCTCGTGCCGGACGCAGCTGAAGTCGAAGCCCTCGCGGATGATCCGCGAGCCGAGGAGCACCCGGCACATGTTCCCGTCGACGTTGGCGGGGGAGTTGAACTTATCCAGGCTCCTCCTTATCGTGGACTTGTCGACGTTGTAGTGGATGGAGACGAATCTCGCCGGCTCGAACTGGTGCGAACGGTGTCCCTTCCGGGCGTGGCCGCAGACGGCGCACATCGTCCCGTCCGTGGGGGTCGACGATTCGTCGATGAAGCCCGAGTACCTTAGGATCTCTTCCAGGAGGAGGACTCCAGACATCTGCACGCGGTCGTGATACACCAGGACCTTCCCGGGGCCGGCCCTGATGATCGCCACGAGGTCCCTGACCATCGTGGCGTACTTGGCCGAGTACCTCCCAAGGCCTGAGCCGAGCCAGCTCCCGCTGATGATGGGCGTCCGCTCGGCCGCCTGCGCCCACTTGACCACCACGCCGGTTTTCTCCATCCACTCGGGGGACGCGCGCGTGATCTTCTCGACGATCTCGTCGCTCCTCACGAGGCCGTGCGCGGCCGATCCAGGGTTCGGGAACGCGACGTCGTATGCGCTGTACGCGTCGACCGGGACCGACGCGGCCTCCGGGCCGAGGGCCGTCTCGATGCTTTTGCGCTGGTACGCCCCGGCCTCGCAGACTTCGAACTTCAGGTAGGGGATGCTCGCGTAGGACTGGCCGACGAATATGCGCTCCGGGTACGACGCCACGTTCGTGTCGATCAGGAAGGAGACACGGCCGACAGTCAGCGCCGAGATCTCCTCGAGGGCGCCCCGCCTCAGCACCGAGACTGCCCTGGCCGACTCCCTCGCGCCCGCCGGCTTGGCGCTCTCAACGAAGAAGTCGGCTTTCTTCAACGGGGGGTCGTACCCTCCCGCGATGAGGTCTTCTCGCGGGACGAGCAGGTTGAGGAGGTCGACGATCTCGGTCGCGCTGCCCGTCATCGGAGTGGCCGACAGGAACAGCACCCTGGGGGGGACAGCGGGGCTGCCGGCCGCCGACAGCGTGTCGAGCACGTACTGGATCGCCACACCGTAGGTGTTCTTCTCCTTGATGTTGTACACGTTGTGGATCTCGTCGACGATAATCAGGCTTCCCTGCAGGGCGTCGACGAGCTCGGCGTTGAGCGCGATGAGCTTCTCCTCGACGGCCTTCGCGATTGCCTGGCGCGCGTCCTCCAGGCTCTCCGACTGGGTGTAGACTTTCTGGACGTCGAACCCAGTCCTGGCCCCGGCGCTCGTCCGAACGAACACACGGTTCGCGAACTCTTTGAACCCGTAGAACTGGTAGTATCCGCCCCGGCCGACGTCGGTGATGCGCCGCCTGAGGGCCCCCATGTAGGCGGCGTAGTTCTTCAGTTCCACGGCGCCCTGGGCCACGGCGAGGCCCACCCGTCGGAGCTCCGTGAGCTCGGCCGAGCTGATGAACTTGTACTCGACCCGGGAAAGCATCCTGTCGATGAAAATGTCCTTGGTGAAGCCGATGACGAACACCCTGGTCCTGGGGGGGTCCACTGACGGGGAGAATTTGAAGTACGCCCTGCTTATCACGATCGCCGCGTCGGTCTTTCCAGTCCCTGTTGCCCAATTCAGGAAGAACCTGAGGTACCTCGTGTGCGGGTTCTGGAACTCGGCCACGAACCTCTGCTCGGCGTGCGCTCGGAAGCCCGTCAAGACGCTGGCGTCTTTCTCGTCGGGCGGCGGGACGCTGAACCTGGAGAACTCCTTCCGCGAGGCGATGTCTTCGAGGAAGCCTACGGACTGCTCTTCTGAGATCGTGCCGAGGTCTGGCAACGCTGGGTACGCCATGTTCAAGTGGTGCGTTCGCGATCGACCCTATGTATACGATTGATCATCCGATGAACAATATATGCGGAAGAAAAAATGTAAGGGGTTTTGCCCCTTATGAGCCCCACGGAAATAAGGGGGCGAGAACAGAGCTCCCTAAAAAATGCAGCGTATGTCGGCTCAGTCGAAGGCCTCGTCGAGCTGATCTGACAGCTCGTCGATGTCGGCCGAGTACTTTTCGCCCTCCTCCAATGACTTCCTCGGGAAATCGGCGGAGTCGTCGAACCGCACCCGCTTCTTGGCGCCGGACCTGAACGCGCTGGCCTTTTTGCCGTCCCGTTTCCAGAATATCAGCGACGGGAAGTAGTTGTCGGCCAGGATCATCCAGACAATCAAGACTAACATAAAGATCACCAAGCCCAGGAACACTTTCGGATGGTTCCTGACCGTCCCCGCCATCGACTCGAAAATATTCGACGGATTACTCGTTGCTGTTTCGCTCATTCTTAAGATGCAGGTTCACTTGTATAATAGGAATTACCTAAACGTTCTGAACGTCAAAAAATAACGGACGGTTGCTCGTGCCCGTTAAAAAAGTTAATGCACTGTTCAGACCGCATAAGGTAGGGTAGATTCTTAGACTCCGGCGAAGTTCGAGTTGATCGGATCGACATCTGTGTCGTACGAGATGTTGCCGGCCCCGACCGCGTTGACGACGTGCGCCTCGTTGACCGCGTCAGAAGAAAATCCGCAGAGGCCGTTTTTTACCATCGAGAGCGTGCCGGCCTGGCCGTTGCGGACCAGCTTGTTGTATTCGGGGTTCCAGCTCTTCGCCTGGTAGATTGCCAAATTCTTGCCGACGTCGACTCCGGACTCCGCGCCCGACGCGCTCGCTCCTCCCATCTGCCAAATGCCGTTGTTGCCTCCGGTGTGATGGTTGTTGCTACCGAAGCCAGCCTTAGCGGGCCAGACACACTTCCAGATGATGAAGATGAGGAGGACGACCACGATCACGATCAGGATGATGATCGACAGGGCAGCATACTTGGGATTGTTGCTTACTGATGTTGACAGCCAATTCATAACTCAACAGATACGCGACTATATGATATGGAAAAAAGAAATCCGGAAAAAAATCCGAAAGGTATTCGACGGACGCGTTGTTTCCAGCCGTACGGGCGGCGTCTACGACATCAGCGCCGAGTATTTGTCGCTGTCGGGATGTCCTTGGAACACATGAGGCGAGAGCGCGCCTCCCATGTTGAGGGCGGCGACCTCGGCCCCGGCTTCGGGCTCCATCAGCCCGCCCGAAGCCACGCACGTCGGCAACCCATCGTTGTTCCCACCGACGGCCATGTTCTCGTAGGTGGAGTACGCGCTGTCGTACTGCGGAGAATATTCGTCGTACTTCGTCATGCCTTCGTGTGGAGCGAAGATGAAGTGATAACCTTCCTTCTTCTTGCAGAAGAAGATGATGTATACGATCTCGAGGATCAGAATGACCACCAGTGCAAAGAACAAGCACAGATAGTAATCTGGATGCAGGTTGGCGAAACTCTCGAACAGCATTTGGATCACCTGATATAAATACCGCGCAAAAATAAACGAAATAAATAAAAAATGAATTGAACCGTTCGCTTAATGGTATATGATGGAGAAATACGAACCGTATGAAGTGTACAAAAATATTTCGAGCTATTTGAAAATTCGGAATTTGAAAACGAACGAGAAATTCGACGTCAGCTCGGATGATTTCATCAACACGTTCGAGCACATCGGATTCTATAAGATTGACGCGATTTCCGAACGCGCGAAATCGACCGGCCGCGCCGTTCTGATCCTCATCGTGTACTCCGAGTCGAACTACATCGCAAGAGGGGCGAGCTTCCGCGACCTGATCGCCACGAAGAAATGGGACGAGGCGATAATCATCGTCCCGAGAATGTTCTTCGCGAAGAAAAACATGCTCGACCAGGCGAGAGACCTGTACATGAACGCCAAGGATCACCGAGGGTTCCTCGGAGTCTATCCATACGGGATTTTCTCCCTCGTTGTTCCCGACCACGAAGGTGTGCCGAAGCACACAGTGATGAGTTCGGAGGAGGCCAACGCGTTTCTCGCACAGGATAAAGTGAGAAGGGAGGACCTCCCTTGCATCTCCGTGTCCGATCCTGCGGTCGTTTGGATAGGCGGACGGCCTGGCCAGCTGATCAAAATCATTCGCGATTCAGAAATCGCTGGGCCTGCGATGTCTGTCAGGTACGTCGTCGACGCGGTCGACATGGGTGCCGACATCTATCGTGGTCAGCTGTAGGGAAATCTCCTCGATGTTCTCCCTTCTGGCGTCGAGGAATCCGTCCTCCTTCTCGACTGGAATGACATGCAAGTCGAATATCTTCCACGCGAGGAATCCGAAGATCGTGTACCCGTCGGGGGTGTTTTTTTCGAATTCGTTCGCTCGCAGATCGTACTGCCTCGAGCTTTTGACAGCCGAAGGCTTCCACGGATCTGCGTGAACGATTCGGAATAGTTTCGAATCGATGGCCCAGAAGGTGGACGTTATGAGGCCCGTCCAGGACTGGCCGATGTCCACGTGGCCTCCGACTTCGTCCATCGCGTGGGTCGCGAAATCTGGGCAGGCGGTCCTGTCTGCTGGCATGTACACGGCGCTGACTCCCAGCGCGTACGGAAGGGTTTCCCACGTCGGGACCTCCAGGTGGTTTCTCCCTGGCCTGTGGAAGTCATAGTTGAATGTCAGGCTGCCGAAAGACAGTTCGGTCACTGCGCACACTCGGATGCTCACGTCTATCAGCACGCCGAAGTCGAGGATCTGGATGACCGCCAGGCCCATCTTGATCTGCGCCTCGTAGTTCGAAGCGATGGTGCCGTCCGGCTTCCGCGTGAACGGACACTTGAACTCGGCGAGGACCTTGCTGACGGTCGCCGGCTCGTCGGCGCACGGCACCATAGTTCCCGCGCTGTCCAAGGACACGACGAACATGCCGTCGGGACTGTAGTGGCATCCCGGGAATGGACCTCTTATACAGACGTCCGAGCCGTACAGCCGCGTCGAGAACTCGAGCTCGAGCATCCGTTCGGCCACGGGCTCGAATATCGTTCCCCAGACGCAAGCGATCGGCGTTCTGGGCCTGGCCGCGCTTGGATTCGCCAACTGCCAGGCCCTCTTCTGTTTCTCCCCGACGATCCACCGGACGTTCTCGGGATTGACGACCTTGGATGCGTCTGTTCCTCCGATGGAGCCGCTGGAGAACTCGGCCCACTCTGGACTCCTCTGGACGAACGGAAGCGATCGATCGCGGATGAAATCCTCTATCTGCGCGGTAAACATCGGCTGGTCAGTCATATTTCGTCAGGAGCGTTTCAATTTCTCTAGTTACTTCTTCTGTTTTCCGGACGAATTCGGCGTATGAATCTTCGAGCTCATATAGATACTTCAGAGTCTTGTCTTCAACTTGTCGGACCGCGTCGGCGTCTGAAGTCCTGGCGTGGATGCACAACGATTCGCTGGGCTCTGGGAACCTCGGGAATCGGTTCGTACTGGGCGAACTGGGACAGAACGACCGTACTACTCGGTCGATCTCGCCCACCGCTTCGTACACGGTTCTGATCGTCTTCGGTTTGCCCCGTTCGCTCGATCTCCGGAAATCAAAGTCAGGGAACACAACGAAGGTCGAAGTTCCTGTTATGCCTCGGCTGTTGTACCTGTCGAGGGCGTTCATGAGCCGTTCAACTGCGGTTCGGATAGCAGAGCCGGCCATGGAATCGAATCCGGCCATCTCGTCCGCGACGTCTTGCTCGGTGATGAAACTCCGAGAGCCGTACGGCGCGGTTCCGCCTGCCAGCATTCGGGCTCTGGACTTAACGAGCTCGTACTCCACCCATCCGCCGACGACGTGATCGACGCCGCCTATGGTCACTGACTTGTTAGACATATATGAAACAGCCTTTATTAATGCGCGTTGTAATTCTCTCACACACGAGTATCTTGTGTGTATATACGGGGAACGATGGCTTCGGCTGTGACTCTCGAGTATGCGCTGAATACGAAAACAGCGTTGGACGCTGGAGAATGCGCAGAAGGATGCGCGAGACGCCCGGGAGATCCATGTTCCACTAACAAAGTTTTGGACATCGTATCTGAATTCGTGCTCAAGCACGGCCCTGTCGGCGGCATTACCAGAGGCAAAAGCGACCAGGTTCTTGCGTTTGAGACACGACAAGACGATATCATTCTTCCGTCGAGGGGGGGTGGGGCCAAGGTGGTGAGAGATGCCGCGGAAAAACTCAATTGCACGTCTGAGTCTTGCGTGCTGTCTCACCCAGATTTCAAGTCTTTCGTTCGCGAACAGATCGGGGCCGACGCCGAGAAACTTATCGAGCGCGAAAAAGAAGAAAGATTCAAAACGTTCGGCCCAAGGAATTCAACGAAATGGCTCGACAACGAGAATATTGACTACACTCTTCAGAGGTGGGCCAGAGTGTTCGACGATTTCTACCCTTACAGTTTCAATATGATCGACTTCGAGAGCGCCGGCGGGTCCCTCGCTAGGAATCCCATGTCCATGATTCTCGACGGCCTCGTGGCCGTCAACCTGGGGAACCAGAAAATGGTGACTAAGAAATGTCGATGCGCAGCATCCGTAGTCAACACAGACAGAACCGGCAACCGCGGGAAACATTGGACTGCAGTGTTCATCGATTGCAGGAAACTGAAAGGGCTGTGGACCGTCGAGTTCTTCAACTCGTCTGGCAATCCTCCGGCGCGTGAGATCGTCGAGTGGATGGAGAAGACGAGACAAATGCTCATCGATTATCGCCGGGGCGGAGGTGGCGACGTCTCGTCAGGCGACGTCGACACAGTGGTAGCTTCGACCGTCCGCCACCAGTACTCTGAGAGCGAATGCGGCGTGTATTCGCTCTACTATATTAGGAAACGCCTCGAGAAAATGCCGTTAACCTTCTTCGGCAAACATGTGATACCTGATGACGCGATGATCGAGTTTAGGAAATATTTGTTTCGAAAGTACAGTTGATGGCATTTCCGACCCGACATTTTTTGTTGATTAATTTCACCCCTGATTTTATTCGCCTACAAATATGCGTCATATCTAAGGATAAAATGTGGGCTTATGTGTTTATTATCATCCTGATAATCCTGATCGCCTTCGCGTACGCGCAGACTTATTTCGACAAGTATCTTCCTAGCAAATGGCAGAAACATATTCCGTATTTCAATAAACCGTTCCCGGATCCAGCCCCCGCTCCAGCCCCAGCTCCAGCCCCAGCTCCAGCCCCAGCTCCAGCCCCAGCTCCAG
>ERZ890953.632-NODE-632-length-19760-cov-4.904796_pt1 | contig 19760 bp, 10 predicted proteins | sample MGYA00521264_ERZ890953 | MGnify/ENA primary metagenome ERZ890953 (study PRJEB32303, sample SAMEA104408629) | aquatic metagenome | biome: Brackish water; feature: Chemocline; material: water | place: Baltic Sea | collected 2014-10-26T21:54:00 | depth 200 m ...
CACTTACCACAGCAAATGCGGGTAATGTTGGCATCGCTGGTACTTTCTATATCACTTCATTTCAAGATATACAAACTATAACCGGTGGCAGTGGCAGTGATACCTTAACCGGTCGTAATATCAATAACAGCTGGACAGTGAATGCTGTAGATGCAGGTTTTGTCGAAGCAACGGTGGCAGTGCCAACCGACAGGATCAACTTCAACAATATAGAAAACCTTACCGGTGGCGATTTGAATGATGAATTCATCCTCACCGCAGCAACGCTTTCAGGCATCATCGATGGCGGCAATGGCAATAATTCTATCAAGCTGGAAATCGACGATGGCTTTACCAATAACTGGGTGGTAAGCGGTGCAGACAGCGGTCGACTGGACGGCATCATCAATACTGCCGGTAGCGCTCTTGTGGATGATTTTAGCAGTATCCAAAACCTGACAGGCAGTAATGATGCAGATATCTTTACCATCGCCAGCGCAAGTTTCATCGCTAATATCAATGGCGGCAACGATGATAATAGTCTCGATCCGAATGACCAGGTTAATTTCAACGGTTTAAATGTAGCCTTTACGGTCTATTTAGGTAGTGCCAGTGGTTTTGCGAATATCGATGAATTTCTTGGTAATACAATCAATCCTGGCCTGGGCACACTGGTGGGTGATAATGCCATCGCCAATAACTGGATAATAGATGATGCCTGCAGTGGGTCTGTGAATGGATTTGTATTCAATGATTTTGCCAATCTCACCGGTGGCACCGGCGACGACAATTTTACCTTTAGCGCATCTGGTTCTGTCATCAATCTGGTGGGTAATGGTGGAACCAACACCCTGACCGGCAAAGACCTCGACAACGACTGGATACTGACCGCCGCCAATACCGGCAATGTGGCCGTGGCAGGCACTGCTTATATCACTTCATTTCAGGATATTCAAACTGTAACAGGTGGCAGCGCTATTGATACTTTAACCGGCCGCAATATCGATAATAACTGGACGCTGAATAATGCGGACGCCGGTTTTGTCGAACAGGCTATAGTAACGCCCACCGATAGAGTTACTTTTAGTAATATCGAGAAGCTGAATGGCGGAACACTAAATGATAACTTTACCTTTAGCGCAACAGGTTCTGTTACCACTATTGATGCTAATTCGGGTAGCAATACCATCACTGGAAAAGATTTCGATAACAACTGGATCTTAAATGCCGCCAATGCAGGCTCTGTGGCAGTTGCCGGTGTTTCTTATATCGATTCATTTATCAATGTACAAACCCTGACTGGTGGTACTGGTAACGATAACTTAACGGGGCGCAACGCTAATAATAGCTGGCTAGTGAATGCCGCCAATGCGGGGTTTGTGGAAGAAACGGTGGCGCTGCCAACCGACAGGGTGAACTTCAGCAATATAGAAAATCTGCTCGGTGGAACGGCCAATGATGATTTTACGATTAGTGGAACGGGCTCTGTCACAAGTCTGGATGGCAATGGCGGCAATAACAGGCTGACCGCAAAAGACCAGATTAACGACTGGTTAATCAGCGGTATGAATATTGGTAGTGTATCGGTATCAGGTATTTCCTATGTAAATACGTTCAGCGATATTCAAGTCCTCACGGGTGGCAACCTGGTGGATAATTTTAATATCGCTGCGCTGGATGCATCGATTACCCTGGACGGGTCAGCGGGTGCGGACAGTTTGACAGGATTCAATGTGAATAATGCCTGGACTGTCGATGGCAGTTCTGCCCAAACTCTGCTAGCAACGGGGGGTGGCACGATTATCTTTGGCAGCATTGAAAACCTGATCGGTGGCACAGCAGGTGATGACTATGTTTTTAGTGAGTCAGGTTCTGTTACCAATATCGACGGCAATGGCGGCATAAACAACCTCAACGGAAAAGACGCCCTGAATCAGTGGGTTGTCACCGGGACCAATGCAGGTAATGTTGCTGTCGGTGGTACTCTATATATTGATTCATTCAATGATATACAAAGCATCGGCGGTGGTGATCTGGCAGACAGTTTTACTATCACGGCATTGAATGCTGCCATCACCCTGGACGGTGCGGCGGGGTCAGACAGCCTGGCAGGATTTAACGCTGATAATGTCTGGATTCTAGATGGCAGTAATGGACAGACACTGGCTGCATCTGGTGGAGGTACTGTGAGCTTTGGCAGTATAGAAAAACTCACCGGGGGTACGTCCAATGATGATTTCACTTTCAGTGGGCCAGCTGCAGTCAGCACGATAGTTGGTAACGCCGGTAACAATAGCCTGACGGGAAAAGACCAGCTTAACGACTGGATCATCACAGGTGCCAATGCTGGCAGTGTCTCGATATCGGGTGTTTTTTATATTAGTTCATTCATTGATATTCAAACGATCATTGGCGGCATCCTGGTGGATAATTTCAGTCTGACTTCGCTGAATGCAGCCATCACACTGGACGGTGTTGCAGGTGCAGACAGTCTGTCGGGGTACGATGCGGTTAATGTCTGGACTATTGATGGCAGTCATAACCAGACGCTGGTCGCGACAGGCGGAGGCACGGTGACCTTTGACAACGTACAGAACCTTACCGGTGGCACGCTCAATGATGCTTTCATTTTCTCTAACACCGGCTCTGTCACTTCTCTCGATGGTTACGGCGGTTTCAATAACCTGACCGGAAAAGACCAGCTCAACGACTGGATCATCTCCGGTGCCAATTCCGGAAATGTCTCGGTAACAGGTATTTCCTATGTCGATGCCTTCACTGATATTCAATCCATCACCGGTGGTGCTCTGGTAGATGATTTTAGCCTTACGGCATTAAATGCAACGATCATTGTGGACGGTGGCAGCGATTTGGACAGTCTTAGAGGATTCAATGCTGATAATGTCTGGACTATCGATGGCAGTAATGTCCAGACATTGACCGCAACAGGCGGTGGTACAGTTACCTTTGGCGGCATTGAAAACTTCATCGGTGGCACCGCTGATGATGATTTTAACATCAGCGCGACGGGCTCTGTTACTAGTTTAGATGGCAACGGAGGAATCAATAGCCTGAGCGCTAAAAACCAGTTGAACGACTGGTTTATTAGCGGTGCTGATTCGGGGAATGTCGCTACGGGCGGAGCAACTTATGTTGATTCATTTATCGATATACAGAGTCTAAGCGGCGGCAATAACGACGATGCCTTCGTCTTTGGTGCAGCAGGTTCAGTCAGTGGCACGATAGATGGTGCTGCACAGATCACTGGAGACAGCGTCGATTTATCGCTGAAAATAGTGGTAAGTGTCGATCTTTCGGGAACAGATTATATCGGTATCGAATCTTTCACCGGTAACGATACTACCAGCACCCTGATAGCGGCGAATAACGATAACAGCTGGACTATCGACACCGAAAATGACGGAACAGTTTCTGGTATCAACTTTATTGATTTTAATCACCTGACCGGCGGCAGTGCGGATGATGATTTCACCTTCAGCGCCACTGGATCAATAACCGGTTTGATTGACGGCGCGGGCCACACAGTCGGTGATGCGGTGAATGGTTCGGATTTAGCCGTTTTTAATGTAACCTTAGGATCTGAATTCGACAATATTGAATTTTTTACCGGTAATAATGCGAACAGTATCTTCACCGGTCAGAGCCTGGATAATGACTGGGCTATTTTTAAGTTAAACCCATTGCCAGTATTGCCAGCACAGGTCGAGAACCAGGGTACGGTAACCGATCAAAATGGTGTTGTCGTGACCTTTGACGGGTTTACTGATATCAGCGGCGGTAACCAGCGTGATAATTTCCTGGTGGATGCCAGTGGTGGTATCTCTGGTACCATTAATGGTGGAGACGGTATTGATACCGTCGACTTTAGTTCTCTGTTGGTAGTCGATGCCAGCGTAGACACAGCGCTCGCCGGTTTTTCCAATATCGACAGTATCGAAGGCATTAATGGTAATGGAATTCAAAGTATTCTGAGAGTCGGTGATCTCGGCAGTAGCTGGACGATCACCGGTAATAACAGCGGATCGGTCACGTCAATTACCGCTTCCGGATCCAGTTCAACCAGTTTTACTAATTTCAATATCCTGCAAGGAGGCGATGGCAATGACAGCTTCGATCTGCAAAGTGGCGGGTCTATCGGTGATCAGTTAGCGGTCGATAATGTAAGCCGCATTAATGGTGGGACGGGTGATGATAGCCTGGTTATCAGTTACTCCGGTAGTGATAATGTTAAAGTCAATTTTTTTGATGGTGATGGTCTATCTGAAGTTGTTATTGATGATATTATCTTCTCTACAGCTTTACCAACCGGGTCTGATAGCCTGACCTTATTAGGGGGCAATGCTGATTTCGCAAGCCAAAGCTATGCGGTTGATTACGTCGACCAGCTGACTACTCTTACCTACCTGAATCCTGGAGTGACTGCATCTGTCATATATTCCGGTGTAGAAACGATTAATGATTATGTGCATTCTGCACAGTTGATAATTAATGCGAATGGCGATAATAACAAGGTAATACTTACTGGTAATAACCTGGACGGCCAGGGGCGTTTTACCGTTGAAAATAATGTGTTTAGTTTCAATCCAGTTAATTATCAAAATAAAGGTGGTTTAACTGTCAACAACCCAGGGGCAGCAGGCATAGTCAGTTTGCAGGGTGATGCGACTCTGTTATATTCTACAGGTACGTTCGATTTTTCTGTCGACAAAATTGAACGGACAGGACTGATTAGATTGAGTGGTAATGAACTTCGACTGGATTCGCTATCTACAGGAATAGATATATCGAACCCTATATTAACTTCGGTTAATAATTTACTGGTCAGTAATGTAAATGCTGATGTTTTTGTTACGGAAAGTAATGGTCTTAATATTCATCAGGCAGACACGACTGCCTTACTCGATATTAAAGTGCTAAACGGAGATATTGGAGATAATGATTTTCAAGGGCTGCTGTCTTCAGGTACTTTGAATTTAACAGCAAATACTGGCGATATACTGTTAGACAACGCAGGTAATGCGATAACAGGTTCAGTCGGTTTAAATACCTCGCTAACCGGAAATGCGACTTATAATAATTCTTCGTCAATAACCACCCAGTTAACGACTAGTAACGTAGGAACACTCGACGTTATTTCATTAAATGCTGATATTGAAAGCTCAGATATATTGCGGGCTAATAGCGCTAACTTTGAGGCCGGTTCGAATGATATAAGCCTTAATAATATTAATAATGACTTCAATATTCTTAGTATTGAACATGCCGCTTCAGCTGTTATCAATGATGTAGATGATATTTTACTAGGAAATATACATCTGGGGTCAGGAGCTTTTTACATTAACTCTGTTGGAGTCGGGCAACAGATTAACTCTACCTTTACACAAACGCCAAATAGTTCTGATTCAGCAGCTGGTGTTTTTATAAATGCATCTTCTGGAGTTATTAACCTGGCCAGTTCCGGGAATAATTTTATAGGCAATGTGTCGATAAATAATTCCGGCTCTCATGATGTGGTAATCACTGATTTAGATAGTATTAATCTGGCTACTTCCAATATAGGTACAGGGACATTTTCGGTAAATGCCGGTAGCGGAATATCGCAGAGTGGTGTAATCCTACAGCAGAGCGGGGCAGAGGTTGGCGAAGTAAATTCTAATGCAGTTACCGGTAGTATCAAATTAAACCTTGATAATGATTTTACAGGGGATGTAGCTCTCAATAACTCAGGTGATTTTGATGTAGAAGTGACTGATATTAATACTATTACACTATCTTCTTCCCGTGTGGGTTCTGGAATCTTAAAAGTGAATGCCGGTAATGGAATATTTCAATCAGGCGCTCTGCTGCAAGAGGCAGGTTCTGGAATAGCTGAGTTTACTGCGGACACCGGCTCAATTCTATTAAACAATCCGGGTAATGATTTTAATGCAGCAGTGAGTTTTCATAACAGTGGTGATCATGATGTATGGATTGCAGATACAAATGATCTTATATTGGGGGCTAGTAATTTTTCGCGCAACCTTTCAGTATTTGCTGGCGGTGATGTGACGAGTTCCGCAATAGTTAAGGCGGATGGAACAACCTGGATTGATACGGATGGTAATAATGTCATATTCGATAATTTCGCTAATAATTTTAACGACCTTGTAATAATTAATGCAAATTCTGTATTTATCAACGAAATAGATGATCTTAATTTTGGGTCCACAGGCACAGACCCTTATTTATTTGGAGCGAGTTCTAATATTACAGGTGATGTCAATATCAACACATTATCTGGAAATATTACCGATGATGTGGCGTCTATTTTGTCTGTCGAAGGGCTGGCTAACTTTAGTGCCGGGGCGGGGCTGGCGGATGTCATTCTTGATTCGGCCAGTAATGATTTTGCTTCAGTAAATATCATCCAGGCACAGAACGTTACTTTGCAGGATACTGACAGCATTGATATTTTATCTTCAGCCATTAATGGAGATTTAAATGTAACTGCTGTCAACGACATTACCGGTCAAAATGGTAGTCTGGAAGTATCCGGTGATTCAATTTTCACGTCTGGTAATAATGCCAATGTAATACTGGACAATATTGCGAACCAGTTAGATGGGAATTTAACATTTAACGCTTCGACCGGTCAGTTAGCCAATGTATCGGTGGTTAATACAGTGGCCACCGATATCCAGGCTTTATCGCTGACAAATGAGTTGTCTGTTGTTTCGGGAGGCAATATTACCCAGAGTGGAGTATTTAATGTAGCTGCTGCAACTCTGGAAGCCATCAATGACTCGTTAATCACTCAGGATATTATGCTGGAGAGAATCAATGACATTACTCAGTTAGCCATCAGTCAAGCTCATAATGTTACTTTAAATAACGGTAGCAATGCTCTGTCTATCAATGAATTAACAGCCACAGGTGCGGTAGATATTGCCTCTGGTGTATTGACTTCCACTAGCCAGATATCAGCTGATGGTGTCAGTTTAAATTCCACTTCAACTAATTTGAGCAGCATTAATTCTACAGCAACTGTGGATATTAATTCTGAAGTGATATCTGTTTCTGGTGATATCAAAGGCACAGACGTTACGCTGAATTCTGGTCTGTTTAATATGCATTTAGCCAGTGTCACAGCATCTGGAGATATAAGCACTGCATCCTCCGGGTTTACCGCTAGTGGTGCAGTCTCAGGCTCAGATATTACTATTAATGCAGGCACTTCATCGGCAAACTTTACAGATCAAATTACATCCTCTTCAACCCTTACAGTTAGCTCTAGCGGTTTATCTATTAACGGTACCGTGAATGCGTCGAATGATGCTCTGTTTGATGCAACTACCGGGGATGCTGTTTTCAATAATATAATCCTGGTAGATGATGGGGTTTTAGAAATTAAAGGTAATAACATCTTTCAAAATAGTACGCTTGATACATTAAATGGTGACATAGCAGTCAGTGCATCAGGTTCATACACTATGAACTCAGCTGTATCGACTCAGGCAGCAGGCGGAGGATTGACTGTCAATTCGACAGGAATAATGAACCTTGAAACAATTACCTCTCAAAACGATATCAATCTGACCAGTGAATCTGACTCAATTAATTTTAATGCCGGCGTGAATTCAGTTGCGGGGAGTTTAATAGTTACTGCTGGAAATAGTATTGATATTGGTGGCAATCAGGCTGTGGATCAGAATATTGAAATCAAAACCTTAAATGGTGGAATAGTTCAGAATGCTGTTCTAACCTCTGAGCAGGGTAATATTTCACTGGATTCCAGTCAGGGAATTTCAATGGGCAGGGCTAGTTCAAGTAATTCTTTATCAGGAAATATTGTGTATTTAGCTGCCAATAACATTGATGCAAGCCTGCTAACAGCAATGGACGATAATGTTGCGGTAACTTCAACGAATGGTGCTATTAATGATAACAATGACAGTGACACTAATTTTAGTGCTTCATCTGTTACCCTCTCGGCAGTTAATGGAATAGGGGGTAATAATGTTATTGAAACCCGGGTAGCTTCAATGAATATTCATAATTCGGGAAGTGGTATTATAAATTTAACCAATTCTGGAGATTTAACGATAGACGCACTGAAAAATTCTGGTGTGACAGGTGATATCACGATAACTAATGATGTGGATTTTCATCTCAATGCCGGCAGTATTGATGCAGGTTATGATACTGGAGACCTGTTTATGCAAACTGTCAACGGAGATTTTTTAGGGATGGGATCCATACCAGATTTCAGCCATGCGGATATCACTGCTCGTACTGCTGTTTTCCTCGGTTTAAATGGCTCATTTGGCTCAACCCGGCCCCTGAGACCCCTGGTATTAAATATCAGGGATTCAGTATTAATACAGACACGCGCCAGTTTTAACCCCCGATTTGCTGACCCCAGGCCTGACATAACGGATAACTCACTGTTAAAATTTACCAGTCTGGATACACTTGCGGCTATTGCAGGACAACAACTTGTAGAAGTCGAAACATTAAGTGAAATCGATCCTGCTATTTTTACGGCATTACAGAATTTCAGTTTGCTCGATATATCGATTCAGATGCCTGAAGATCAATTATTTGAAGATGAGTTAGAAGAGTATAAAAAAAGACTCAATCAGCTTTAACTTATTGAGCTATGTATAATTGATGATTAAAATAATGTTTCAGAATTAAATTGCAGACTTGTCTATTTATTCTTTTAAAACCTCAACTTTTTACGCAAACTCTTTAAAGGATTATGTTTAATAAAATTTACGGCCTGATTGTAATTTTCTGTATTCATGTAGCACTGTTTTCCAGTTCTGCTATGGCAGGTTTTTTACAAATGCCGGAAATAACTGAAGCCCCTGAATTAGAAAAAAAATCATTACTTGAAGATTTAAGTGTGCACAGTGTGCGTGATCGAGACCCTGATCCTGAGTCTGGTCCACGTTTAAATATAAAGAAATTTAAACTTGAAGGTATCGTTGAATATCCCGAGTTAGGTATTACTAAAAAAGATATTGAAGATCTAATCGAAAATATCCGTGCAGATTTAATGCAGGATTATAAAGTCCAGGAATCAGGATTTACGGCAAAAGAAATTGAAGATGTCACTAAACTGTTAGTTGAAATAGAAGAAAAAACAGTTGACAGGCATGTTACAGAACTGGAATTACAAAAACTGATCTGGCTGGTTAGGGAGCAACGTTCTAATAGAGGCATCACACTGGGAACCATTGAAACCGTAGCTGATAGAATCACAAAATTTTACAGGGAAAGGGGATTTATTCTTGCCAAGGCATATATACCAAAACAGGAGGTACGGGATGGAATCGTAACTTTGACCTTGTTACTGGGTATTTTAGGTGAAGTTTCTGTTAGTGGTAATGAGTTATACGACTCAAAATACCTGTCCTCAGTATTTGACAATATGATGACAAAACCTGTTACCAGTTCAGTGACCGAAGAAAACCTTTATCTGATCAATGATTTTCCCGGCATGACAGCCACTGGTTTTTTTCAACCGGGATCGCAGGTAGGTGATACAAAGATTAATATCAATGTAAAATCCGAAAAACCTTATGAGGCTAATTTCAGGCTGGATAATCATGGCTCTGAACAGACAGGAGAATATCGTTTTTATACCCAGGGGCTGGTCAATAATATAGCTGGTAATGCTGATCAAATTGAATTTTCAGCATTACTTACTGCAAAACCGGAAAACACAATTTATGGTCAGGTACGCTATTCATCCCGGCTGTTCAGTCCTCGTTTTAATCTCTCTGCAGGAGTGGCAAATAATGATTTTATACTAGGTTCGGTTAATAACCTGGTGGATGAACTTGGTATGGAAGGATCTACTAAACAGATGGATGTTACAGCTACATATCGCATTAAACGCAGTAGAGCTAAAAATTATTATATGGATTTAAAGTATGAAGAAATTAAATCTGAAATTCGAATAGGTGCTTTACCCGATGAAGGTGATTTCGGCCTGGATGATATTATCAATAATATTACGCTGTCTTTCAGATTCGATGTACTCGATGAAGATCGAAAAATATTACATCAGGGTGATTTCAATTTAACATCTGGCGCATTTGATAAAGGTGCAGAAATTGGTCAGGATGATCAATATGAAATAGTTAATATCAATTACAGTTTACTCACATTCTGGTCAGTTCCATATTTCGAAACTAATACCCGTGTTATATATCGAACTTCGATTCAATATGCTTCTTCGGCACTGTCTACTATAAGTCAGTTTTCATTAGCGGGTCCAACCAGAGCCAGGGCTTATCCGATCAATCAATTTTCAGCCGATAATGCTATTTATATGGGGGTAGACTGGATCTTTGATTCTTTACAGATGCTGGATTTTTCGATTGGACAAATAAATTTGAAAAATAGTTTGCATCCATTTATTTTTCTAGATGTAGCAAAGGGGGATAGTATTTCCCTGGTAGATTCTGAAGCAGATAGTTCGGGTGAATTGATAGATGCTGGAGTGGGTATACAATTCGCAAATTCAAATAATTTTAAAGCAAACTTACAGTTAGGATTTCCGTTGAAAGAGAAATTTAGTTCTGAAGATACCACCACGCCTGATGATAAATTTAAAATTATTTTTGATATTCAATACAATTTTCTATAAAGAGATACTTACTTACTATTTTTCTAATATTCAGGTCTGAAATTATTCGTAAAATTTACATTTTTTATTAATTGATTCGATCATAATTCTGCACTATTATTTAAGTTCAATTCATAAATAAATTAAGTTAAGGGATCAAAAATGGCTATTTATCTACTATATGATGGAATTAAAGGTAATGTAACTGCAGATGGATACAAAGATCACATCGCGGTACATTCTGTACAATTTGGGGTTGGACGTGGAATTTCAATGGAAGCAGGAAATTTGTCTAATCGTGAATCAACCCGTCCTAGCTTGAGTGAAGTGAGTATTACAAAAGCCGCAGATAACTCAGTGACAGCTATTTTTAAAGAAGCCGTTACAGGTAATGCCGGCAAAAAAGTAGTCATTAAATTTGTTCGTACAGGCGCTGATAAAGTTCAGGAGTACATGGATTATACGCTGGAAAACTGCCTCGTCAGCGGTTATACAATTTCAGCGGATTCTGAAGGTGAACCTATTGAAAATATCACGTTGAGTTATTCAAAAATAATGATTAACTATAGTGATTTTGATAAAACAAATAAATCAGGTAATCCACAACGTGTGGGTTATGACCTGGAAACCGCTAAACCATTATAAATCTTTAGTTACAAAGTAAAAATTTATATACAGTGGTACTTTGAGATTTTTAATCCTCAAAGTACCACGTGTAACTTTTAAGATCTCGGTTCTCTAACCATGGAAGAGGTTTAAGATTATGGAAATCTATTTTCCAGATCCACAGCTTTATTTGCCTGGATTGCAAACTAAAAATCTCTCTTCGAGGGTTTTATTTAATGAGTGATCTTACTCAAGATAATAGACTAATATCCATTTCTTCACCCTTACCTAAAGATGAATTGTTACTCACATCATTTCAGGGTACTGAATACATCTCAGATTTATTTGAATACCAGATTGAAGTTTTATCAAAAAATCATTCCATTCAAGCTGAAGATTTAATTGGTAAGACCATCTCTGTTACTATACAGAATGATCTAAAAAGAACCTTCAACGGATATGTAAATCAATTTGTGTATGGCGAGGTAAAAGCCGATAACCTTCGAGCCTATCGTTTGACTGTGGTTCCCTGGTTATGGTTTCTGTCCAGGACTAATAACCACCGAATATTTCAGGAAATGACTACCAAAGACATCGTGTCTCAGGTATTCAGGGATTTCCAGTTTAATGATTTTAATTTCGCTGCTTCCGGTAACTCCAGTCCCCGTGAATACTGTGTTCAATATAACGAAAGTAGTTTAGATTTCATTTCAAGACTGTTGGAAGAAGACGGTATAGCTTATTATTTTGAGCAATCTGGTGATAAACATATTTTGCAGATTGTGGATGAAAAAAATGCCTATCAGGAATTCACAGAAACCGATTTATCCTATTCAAAGGGAAATCAGCCAAATACTCAATTAACCCGTTGGGAACATGTTTACGAGTTTCGTAAAGGTGCATGGTCCTTAAATGATTACGATTTTAAAAATCCTAAAAAAGGTCAGCTGCAAACAACTTCGACGACCAGTAAATTTGCTAATGTTAAAAACTATGAACATTATGAATACGGCCCATATTTTGATTTTACAGGCCTAAAAGAATTATCCAAAAAACGTATTGAGGCTGAAGAAACTCACATTAACGTCATTGAAGCTTCAAGTGATTGCAGTAGTTTTTATGCGGGTGGGCGTTTTAATCTGGCAAGACATGCTGTCTCACAGGAACTTGGTGGCTATATCATCACTGCGATCAGGCATAAGGCATTTGATAATAGTTATCTAGCAGGCAAAGATAGCCAGTCAGAATATAGTAATGATTTTACCTGTATACCAGATACAGTGCATTTTAGACCCCCGGTTATTCATCCTAAACCTGTTATGAATGGACCTCAATCAGCGTTAGTTGTTGGACCTGGTGGGGAAGAAATCTATATAGATAATGACGGTAGAATTAAAGTCCGGTTTTACTGGGATCGAGATGGAAAGCAGGATGAGAATAGCAGTTGCTATATTCGTGTTATGCAACCCTGGGCCGGTAATGGCTGGGGAACATCATTCATCCCTCGCATAGGAATGGAGGTTATCGTCAACTTCCTTGACGGAGACCCGGACAGACCCCTTATAACCGGATCAGTTTACAATGGTGATAATTTACCTCCTTTTAGTTCTAAAACACAAAGTGGTATACGTACTAGATCCTCGAAAGGAGGATCTACAGCAAACTGCAATGAATTACGTTTTGATGACATTAAAGATTCTGAACAGATTTATATCCATGCTGAAAAAAATATGGATACCGAAGTTGAAAATAATGAAACCCATTCCGTTGATAATAATAGAACCAAGACTATAGGAGTTAATGAAACTTCGAGTATTGGAAAAAACAGGGATAAGAGTGTCGGTGAAAACCAGTCTGAAAGTATTGGTAAAAACAAATCAATCAGTGTGGGTGATAGTCACTCTGAAGCTATAGGTAAAGACAAATCACTTGACGTAGGTAAGAACCATACTGAGTCTATCGGTAGTAACATGACTTTATCTGTTGGTAAAAGTTTAACTGAAGATATTGGCGAAAACATGACAGCCAGTATTGGTGAAAATAGTACAATCAACATTGGTAAGGACATGACTGTTGATGTAGGTAAAAATTTAGGTGTGGTAGCTGCTGATTCAATTGTGTTTAAAACAGGATCTGCCTCTATAACGATGAAAAAAAATGGTGACATTACCATTAAAGGTAAAAATATTACCATCCAGGGCTCTGGAAAAATTAATGTAAAAGCTTCCAGCGCTGTATCCATTAAAGGTAGTAAAGTAACTGCAAATTAAATTTGAGTTGTGAATGAAATTAACACAATAAGAAATAAATATGATTCCGACAGGAGTGAAATTACAGCGGGTGTTATTATTATTGGGACAATCATAAACCTTGATGAACAGGGCAGGCCATTAGTTACTTTTAATGAAAATCCAACCAGTAAACCTCTATTAGCATTAACTACTTTATCTCTCACTAAAAGCCATTTATCCCGGCAGGTAGCATTACTGTTTAAAAATGGAGATTTAAATCAACCTGTCATAATGGGGCTTATTCATAACCCATTAGATGAATTGATTGAGAATTTTGAGTTAACGCCTGCAAACCAGCCGGAACAGGATCCCTTTCATGATTGTGATGTAGAGAGTTTTAATCTTCCAGAAAAAAAAGGCAAAGACGAGAATAAAATCTATGTTGATGGCAAAAAAGTTCAAATTGAAGGTGCAGAAGAAGTCACGTTTAAGTGTGGTAAAGCGAGTATAACACTGACCCATTCCGGTAAAATTTTAATCCGGGGTACTTATCTGTTAAATCGCTCCACGGGAGTGAACAGGATTATGGGTGGTTCGGTTCAAGTTAATTAATCGTAAAAAAAATGCCGATTTTAAGGAATAAAAATAAATGCTGCAATTAAAGAACAAAACTCCTTTTTCAGCACAACTTACTTTATTCCCTAACCAACAAGGTATTGACTCTCTTTATATTATTGTTAAAGCTACGTTCATTATTGGCCAACAATGGACACTTGCCGAAAAACAAATTCCTCCTCAGGCTGAAGATGAGTACTGGTCAGAAAACCCTGAAAACTCCAGTATTAAAAAAGCATCGGAAATACATATAGGAAAACCAGCAACTGATATTATTGTTTTAGGAAATGCTCACGCTGCGGAAGGAAAAAAAGTCAGTCATATGAACGTAGCTTTAACTGTGGGAAAAGTACATACAATGATTCATGTCTCGGGTGACCGGGTATGGGATAACGGTTCAATTAGCCTTGCTCAACCTTTTAATGTGATGCCGATGATATATGAGAGGGCTTTTGGTGGAGTTCATATTCAAGAAGGTAAAATAATTACCGGAGAATTGCGAAACCCGGTTGGTTGTGGTTTTAAAGGTAAGCGTAAAACTAAAGAAATGAATGGGCAGCCGTTGCCTAATCTTGAAAACCCAAATAAATTACTGAGACAGTTAGGTGATAATTCAATTCCTGCAGGATTATCCTTTGTTTCTCCGGGCTGGTTTCCAAGACAAAGTTTTGCAGGTACATATGATGAAAAATGGCAAAAAACTCGGGCACCTTACTTACCAGAGGATTTTGATCTTCGTTTTTTTAATATGGCTCATCCTGACCTTATTTATCCTGGATATATTCAGGGAGGAGAGCCTGTAGAAATAACGGGTATGCATCCCAATGGGGTGTTAAATTTTAATTTACCCAAAGTAGCTCTTACGGCGAATGTATATGTTCAATCTCGAATTGAAAAACCTGAATTTAACCTTGAAACAGTGGTTATTGAACCGGAAAAGCAACAACTTAAGATGACATGGAAAGCAACAGTTACTTGTGATAAACAGACATTAAAGATACGTGAAGTTGAAATAAATTTATCACGAAATCTAAACAGGCATGCAGTGTAAATGGGAAATTATCCTGATCAAATAAATCATCAAAAAGTATTAAATCCGGTTGAAATAGTGGCAGTTGGAATGTTGACCTCTATTGGGATAAATTTCAAAATGACAGCTGCATCAATCAATGCTGGTATTAGTGCATTTAACGAGTCATCAATTTTAAATCGGCATTTTAATCCTATGGTTACAGCATGGGTACCTGATGATGCACTTGCTGAGTTAGATGAAGAACTAAAAAACCTGGGATTAACCACACGTCAGCAGAGATTGTTAAAACTGGCAACCAACCCCCTTAAACAGGTAACAGAGAAAATCTCAAAACCCGTTCCACTAATTCTTTGTGGACCGGAAAAATTACCAGGAAGGCGTTCCATTGTCAGCGATAAATTTTTAAAGCAATTACTTATACAGACAAAGTCTCCGATAGATTTAGATAACAGTTATGTATTGCCGTATGGAAGATCAGCGGGTTTTTATGCACTAGAGTCCGCCATGATTTTATTAGAAACAGGACATCATGAGCAGGTAATTATTGGTGGAGTCGATAGTTATCTAGATTTGCAACTATTGGCTACCCTCGATAGCGAAGATAGAGTGCAGGCTGAAGGTATAATGGATGCATTTATTCCAGCGGAGGCCGCAGCTTTTATTTTGGTTAAACGAGCACAGGATAATAACAATATAAAAATTTATCCTCCTGGAATCGCTGATGAACCTGGACATAGATATTCACAGGAACCTTATAGAGGAGAAGGATTATCTCTTGCTGTAAAAGAATCAATTTCTAAATCACCGGCTAAAAAAATTAAAACAGTTTTTGCCAGTTTTAATGGGGAAAATTTTGGTGCAAAAGAATGGGGAGTTGCCGCAATCAGGAATCACCAATACATCGATGTTGATTCAAATATAATTCACCCGTCAGATTGTTATGGAGATATTGGAGCAGCAACTGCACCGGTTCTAATCACTCTGGCATACATGGGTATAAACAAAAACACTTATCAGAAACCTGCACTGGTGTGGTCGTCCTCCGAAATGCAGCAACGTGCCTCGGTTTATATTGGCTGAATAATATGAAGCCAGATATGTTAAAAATAAATGCGTTTGAATCTATTGTTGAGCAATATGCCACGGAAGCCGCATTTTTATGGTTATTACGTAAACAGTCCGAAAAAAGTACACTTTATGACCAGCAGGATTTATCAGAGCTTGAACAGAGAATAACTGGAAACCTGGAGGGATTGATTGAATCGGGGGAAATGGGGTGGCACATTTGTTTGAGGCAACTAGAGTTTGAAGAAGCAGGTGAAACATTTGTTGCTGCTATGCTGGCATTGCATCTAAATGATGCACAAAAAATAAAAACAGTTTGTGAGATCGCTCTGGAAAATCCACAAATGCTACCTGGTCTTGAGTCAGCACTAGGTTGGATCAATGAAACTAGTTCAAAATTCTGGATTGATCGATTTTTGAATGTTACTGACCTTAGATACCAGGATCTGGGTTTGTCTGCCTGTAGCATAAAACGTAGAGATCCAGTCAATATATTAACTCGAATTCTACAATCTCATGAGACTACTAAAAATCCTCAGTTATATGCGAAAGCACTAAAATTAGTGGGTGAACTGAAACGTTTTGATTTGGTTCCAGCACTTAATCAAGGTATGGATAGCGAAGATGAAGAGGTGAAATTCTGGGCAAGTTGGTCTGCTATATTAATGGGAAATTTAGCTGTCATTAATAACATAAAACCTTTTGTGTTTAAACAAAATGCATTTTTAGAACAGGCTCTGGAACTGGCATTTAATATTTTACCCAATGATCAGGCCAGAATTTGGATTAGTGAAATGTCAAAAGAATCTGCTAATTTAAGAAGTGCGATCAAAGCATCTTCAATCCTTGGGGACCCACAGGTCGTGCCCTGGTTGATTCAGCAAATGAAAAATGTTGAATCATCGCGGCTGGCTGGATTATCTTTCAGTTTATTGACAGGTATTGATCTCGAACAAAATAAACTGGATAAAGATCCAGATATAGTTTTTAAAGATAATTCGGATACAGACATTGAAGATGATGCAGAAAATGAAGACAGTGATTTACCCTGGCCAGACCCCATAAAAATACAATATTTCTGGAAACAACAGGAAGCCAAGTTTAAGAAGGGAAATCGATACTTCGCTGGCCAACCCATCACAATTGAATGGCTAAAATCAGTATTGGTCAACGGGAATCAGTTTCAAAGAAGTTGTGTAGCCTTAAAACTTGCTATGCTAGAATCTAATTCAATATTACTGAATACAGCAACACCAACTGTATCAATATAGAAAAGGGAAAAATTAATTATGGGTCAAACAGTATTTGCTAATTCTCGCGGTGTAGACCATAAAGGCAGTGGTGGTATGAGTATGGTTTTTCCAGATGTCTGTAAAACACCGACCCCCGGAGGTCCGGTTCCTATTCCTTACCCAAATATCGGCCAGGCAACTAATACGAGCAAAGGCACTAAAAAAGTTAAGGTCGACGGCAAAATGGCCATGGTTAAAGGCGCGAAATATTCTATGAGTACTGGCGATGAAGCTGGTACTGCAGGTGGTGGTGTCATAAGTTCTAAATTTAAAGGAGATTGCGAATATATGATGTATTCTTTTGATGTGAAGTTAGAAGGTAAAAATGCCTGCCGGTTAGGTGATCCTTTGTGGCATAACAAGAAGAATATTGTGGGATAGGGTGAACGAGTTATGACACAATTCGCCTTAGCAGTTTCTCTACCAAGTAGTGGGCATGATCCTGATAAATGCTGTTTCTGTCCACTTGAAAAAGTACAAAACCCCAAGATTGTTGCAAAAATAGGCAGAGATAATAAATCAGGGACATTAGGATCAAATCTGAAGAGCGCAGGTGACCCGGAATATAACCACTTGTTCGAAGACTCTGAACATGGTCGTTATAGTGTTGAGGCTCACCATCTCATTTGTGGTAATGAGATACTAGGTGATGAGAAAGAGGTAGAAAAATATCTAATCACTCAGAACAAACAAACTACCAATAAAGCAGATGGGTATATTGAAAATACACTTCATGATGTCGATTGGGATGTGAATTCTGCAAGAAATGGTATCTGGTTACCCTCTGTTCCCGATCTCTATAGGCTAAAAGGCGGTGAACCTGCTGTCTGGTGGGGTGATCAAAATAAAAAAAAGTACCCAAATCGAGTTAACCTTACAGATAGCCAGAGAAACAATATCTCATTTATTGTGATGAAGGCTGTTGGCCGTCAATTTCATAAAGGTCCTCACGGTACAGCAGCACCTCCGCATCAAAGTTACGTTGATTTAGGCTTAAAGGAACTCAAGAAAATTAAGGTTTTTTTACAGTATTATTCGAATGTATGCCCAATGGAAGATGGCGAAGAAAAAAAGAGAAAAGAGCCGCCTTATCGGCCACCACATGGCATAGCTAATACACTAGATTTACTTTCAGATAGACTTAAGCGTGAATTGCTCGGGCCACCGAGTACATGGAAATATTTTATTTCGAAGTATGCTCTTCGATGCCAAGAGTGGTTAAAAACTAATCCTTAATTAGTCATAGATGGAACAATAAGTATGTATTATATACTGGAAAAAAATCCTTTCCCTGAGCCTGAACCTTATAGAACGCGAAGTATGGGCTGGAATAAAAATCTTGATGATGGCAAGTTTATTATCGGAACCCAAGTTCCTGAAACATATGATAAACCTTTCGAATTTGAATTATGGGAATATGATAAGGGTAGTAATGGATTAGCTGAATTTTATTATGAAGATTTTCCCTTGATGAGTGATTCATTGATAGAAGCCTTGAAACGTGCTGGCGTAGATAATTTACAAACCTTTCCTGCTATCCTTAAAAATATCGAAACAAAGTTCGAAACAAGTGCATATAAAGTTGTCAATGTGCTGGGTAAGTTACAGGCTGCTGATATGGACGCATCAGATTATATCGATATGGGTGGCACAGGTTTGATAGCCGTAGGTTTTAAAGATTTAGTCATTGATGAGTCTAAAACTAATAATGCGAAGATGTTCCGACTTGCAGAATCTATTACTGATGTGATAATTCATGAATCAGTGAAGACTGTCCTGGAAAAAAGTGGGTTTAAATATTTACGTTATTTGCCTTGTGAATAAAGCTGACCATGTCAGGCAGGCGAGTTGATATATGAAGGGATATGAATTGTGCTCTCCCGCTGAGGTTTAAGAAATAATTCAATCTCAACAGTATTATGGTCAGCTTTCATACTTAAAAGTAAATAAAACATACCCAATTTCGCCTTAGTTCGATACGATTATTACATTCAAATATCTGATAATAATGAGCATTATCTTGTGGCTAGTTGAAAGAAAAAATGATTTATTCTAATTATTTAAAAATTATAAAAGCAAATATGCTTTTGAAGTATTGCAAAAAATAGATTTCTTAGAAGGTTATCCGGAAATATTTTGACATCCCTCCCTGAGGAATAAGCTCGATATATTTATAGACTAAGAACGAAATAGTTTTATTCCTGTTGTACAGAACTTTTCTGTTTTCTAAATTCGATGCTATTCTGATAACAATGAATGAATATTTGTTAATTTTTTAAGAATTAATAATAATCATCAAT
>ERZ890953.633-NODE-633-length-19758-cov-6.614120_pt1 | contig 19758 bp, 10 predicted proteins | sample MGYA00521264_ERZ890953 | MGnify/ENA primary metagenome ERZ890953 (study PRJEB32303, sample SAMEA104408629) | aquatic metagenome | biome: Brackish water; feature: Chemocline; material: water | place: Baltic Sea | collected 2014-10-26T21:54:00 | depth 200 m ...
CCGGAGGTTGAGCTCGAGCATCTGCCGGATGACCCCGGCCTCGTGCCAGGCGGGCACCATCAGCGCGATGCGCTGGGCGTCCTTGCCGCGCAGATCCTCGACCGTGATCCGCCCCTCGTCCTCGTCGAACAGGCCGCGCAGGTAGTAGTTGACGTCGATGAAGAGGTCATCCAGCCCGTTGACGAGGATGCTGGCGCAGACGGGCAGCGTGAACGCACGCATGGCGATGTCGATGACGTCTGCCATTAATTTCGTTTTCCTCGTTCCAGGCGTTCAACAGGGCCTGGCCAGCCCTGGTCACACTATACCGTAGTAACGAGTTCATGAAGAGCGTGACATTTCGAGACACTTTCAACGCCATCGGGAGCGCTCGGTCGAGGGCCCACAATGAACTCAGGCGGCGCCGAAGAGTTCCTGGACGAACCCGTCTGTGACCTCGTCATCCGAGACAGAAGGCAGGCGTATGGCGCTGACTCGCCAGCAGATGGGCTGCTCGGGGAAGAGCAGGGCCACCTCGGCGGTCATCCAGGGCTCGGGGTCGGGGCACTCGAGCACGACACCCTCCTCGGTCGCCAGCACCCGCAAGCCCTTGCTGGAGATCCCGGCGCCGGGGGGCAGGCCCAGCGTCCGGTCGGCGGCGGCATCCTGGTCCCCGGCGTAGGCGATCCCAAGCACCCGAGCCCTGAGCCGCGCGGCCGCGAGCTCGTCCAGGGCTCCCCGGGCCTGGAGCTGAGCGAGGGGGCTGCGGCGGCGCAGCCTGGCCTGGTCCAACAGGCTGTGGCACTGTTCGTCTGTCCAGCCCTCGTCCCGGAGGATCTCCAGCTCGGCCCCATCCATGGTCGGGATCGGCAAGCCCAGCCCGGCTGCGCTGGCCTCGGCGGCGCCTACCGCCAGGGCGAGCACCAGATCCATGGCGGGAGACAGCTGCGCCACCACCGGGCGCCCGAGCCGCTCGGCGATGACGGCGACCACCGCAGGATGCAGCCGCTGGGCCATGGCGACCGGCACGGGCGCTCCAACCGGGGCTCGCAGCGGAGCCAGACGGTACAACGCGCAGAAGCCGTAGCCCAGCAGCGCGATGGACTCCGGACAAGCCTTGGAGGCCTCGAGGACGCGCAGGGGCAGGTGCAGGCGCTCGGCCAGGCACTCCGCCAGCCGTTCGCCCGAGACCCAGCCGCGCCGGAGCAGCAGCTCCCCCAGGAACTCGCCGGTGTCCCGCTGTTCATGCAGGGCTGCGTCGAGCTGAGCCCGATCGATGACGCCTCGCTCGAGGAGCACCTGACCCAGGGGCGCAGGCCGGGCCTCGCCGCCCAGCTCGAGCCCCACTCGGCGGTAGGCACGGGCCCGGGCGGCCCTCAGGGTCGGCTCCAGGGTGAACTCGAAGCGCACCTGAGCCTTCAGCAATGCCCCCAGCTCCACGGCGAGGGCCTCCTCCGGCGGCTCGGCGATGGCCACGACCACGGACAGATCCTCGCGGTACAGGGGCAGCGCGCCCAGCCTCACCGCGTCGGCCTCCGACAGCAGCTCCAACAGATCCAGGGGGATCGCGTAGGGCTCGGGGTTGCAGACCACCAGCTCCAGCTGCTCGGCCAAGGCCTCGGTCACCTGCCGCCTCGAGACCAGGCCGCTGGTGACACAGACCTCGCCGAGCTTCATGGACGTACGCCCCTGCAGATCCAAGGCCTCGCTCAGCTGCTCCGCGCTGATGCCCTCGCGGTCCTGTAGCAGGTCGCCCAGGCGCCTATGGAAGGTGGCCAGCGCGTCAAGGCTCGGGAAGACATGCTCGGTCTTGAGCCAGCGCAGAGGCTCCCCGGTGATCCTGTGGCCGACGTACTGCCGCACCGCCTTGGAGGTCGCCATGAAGTTGATCACGTTGGCCACGAAGAAACGCGGGATGGACAGCAGCGCGTGCAGGACGCCGTAGACCTTGTAGACGGTGATGAACTTCATGGCGATGCGCCACACCAGGATCAGGGTGTTGACCATCACCATCCACCACAGCAGCGAGCCCGGTGGGAACAGGTTCTCGATGCTCCAGGGTCGACCGACCACTTCGCCCAAGCCGACGCGGCCCAGACAGTACATCAGGATGAGGTAGGCGAAGACCGTGAAGAAGTTGGTGAGCAGCGCCTTGCGGTCGCGCCACAGGCAGTAGAGCACCGGCAGCGGGCCGCTCCAGCCCACCTGCTCCCACCCCTGCAGGGCGATGCCCAACACCCAGCGCGAGCGCTGCCGAACCGCGAAGCGCAAGGAGTCGGGAAAGAACTCCCGGGTAGCGATGTACTCATCCTCGACCATCCTCACCGTGCGCTTCCTGAAGATCCCCTTCTGCACCTCGACGACCTTCTGGACAGCGCGCCGTGCGAAGTAGACCTTCTTGTTCGCCAGCCTGAACTTGAGCCCGATCTCGTAGTCCTCGGTCAGGCTCTTGACGTTGAAGGCCTCCTGGGAATGAGCCAGGGCGATCTCCTCGAACGCTTCCCGGGCGAAGCCGCTGCCCACGCCCGCCGAGGGCACCAGGCCACCGATGTGCTCTCGCACGAGCATGTCCTTGAGGTGGTGCTCGGTGAACTCGTCCTTGTAGGTGGCGGCGACGAACTTGTGCCAGGGGGTCTCGAGGGGGAAGACCGGGGTCTGCACGAAGTCGTGCTCGGGGATCAGGTAGTTGTACAGGCGCAGCGCCAGGGGGTGGATGATGTCCTCGGCGTCGTGCATCAGCAGGATGTCGAAGCGATGCCCCCGCTGCTTCTCTACCATCTGGATGCCCTGGTAGACCCAGTTGAGGTTGTCGGCCTTGCAGGTGGGCCCGTCGTGGGGCGTCACCACCTTGTGCACATTGGGCACCCGCCGGGCCACCTCGTCCACCTTCTGTTGGGTCTCTGTGTCGTTGCGGTAGCAGCCCACGAAGATGTCGTAGCGAGCGGTGGGGTAGTCCAGGTTGCGCAGGTTGAGCTCGAGCATCTGCCGGATCACGCCAGCCTCGTGCCAAGCCGGCACCAACATGGCGATGCGCTTGGGCTCCGTGCCGCGCAGGGCCTCAACCGTGATGCGGGCCTCGCCATCGTCGAACAGGCCCCGGAGGTAGTAGTTCACGTCGATGAACAGGTCGTCCAGCCCGTTCACCAGGATGCTGGCGCACACTGGCAAGGCGAAGGCTCGCATGGCGATGTCGAGGACGTCGGCCATCCTGTCTGTTCCTCGGGATTGACGCACTGCGGCGCGATGCGGCGGGTGGTGGGCTCACTGCCCATCGGTTCGCGGTCGAGAGCGCTTCAGCTGCGGCCTTCACGAGCACGCCCCAGAGGTCACGTTCCCTTGACTTCCCGCGCGGGGGGCCCGCGAGGTAAGGTGTCCTCGCTTCGAACCTTCGTGCGCGCGCGCATGCGGCTGCAGATCATGTCGCAGCGCTCTTCCCCCGACCCCCCAGGAGGTCGCCCATGGCCCGCTGGCCCGTCCTCGTCGCTCTTCCAGGCTTTCTCGGCATCGCATGCGAGGCCAACTACAATCCCCTGCCTTCGGCGCCGGTGGTTGAGATCGACCCGTACTACCCCACCACGGCCGACGATCTGATCTCCTCCATCGCCATCCCGTCCACGGATGCCGACTTCGATCCGATCATCTACCGCTACCAGTGGTACCTGGACGACCAGCCGCGGGCGGACCTCAGGGGCACCTGGGTCAGCTTCACCGAGACCACGCGGGGCGACCGCTGGAAGCTGCAGGTCATCCCCTGGGACGGCGAAGGCGAAGGTGCACCCTACGACACCTCGGTCACCGTGGTGAACGCGCCCCCCACCTGCGAGGTGGGCATCATCCCCGACGCGCCCCTGTCCACCGACGCGCTCAGTGTCGACGTGTTCACCCACGACCTGGACGGCGACGAGGTCACGGTCACCTATGTCTGGACCCTCGAGGGCTCCGACGTCAGCTACGACGGCGCCAGCCTGCCCGCCAGCGCCACCGCGCGCGGGGATCGCTGGAGCGTCACCGCCACCCCCGATGACGGCGCGGACGACGGCGCGCCCGCCATCGCCACCGTGGACATCGAGAACCGCGCCCCCATCGTGACCTCGGTGGATCTCGGGCCCGACCACGCCAGCCGCGACGACACCCTCGAGGCCGTGGTGGTGGCCGACGATGCCGACGGCGACGAGATCACCCTGATCTACACCTGGAAGGTCGACGGCGCGCTGGTGCAGGAGGGCGAAGACGCCACCCTGGCTCCCTCCCTGTTCCGACGTGCCGAGCGCGTGGTGGTCAGCGTCACCGCCGATGACAGCTTCGTGGACAGCGCCCCGGTGACCTCCAACCAGCTGATCATCGCCAACGCCCTGCCGGTCATCACCGAGCTCACCCTCACCCCCACCGCGGTCTACGAGGAGTCCTACCTCAGCTGCAACCCCGCCGGCTGGAGCGACGCCGACAGCGACCTCGAGGCCTACCGCTACGAGTGGACGGTCAACGCCATCCCCATCGCCCCCAGCGGCAGCACCCTGAGCGGCGATCACTTCGACCGCGCCGACTCCGTCACCTGCACCGCCACCCCCTGGGACGGCTACAACACCGGCGAAGCCCTGGTCAGCAACGAGGTGCTGGTGCTCAACACGGCGCCGGAGATCGACTCCCTCAGCCTGTCTACCACGGCGCCGTTCACCGACGACAGCCTCAGCGTCTCGGTCCACAGCACCGACGCCGACGGCGACAACGTCTCGCTGGCGTACGCCTGGTACGTCGAAGGGACCCTGGCGGGCTCCACCGCCACCCTGGCCGGTGACGCCTTCTCCAAGGGCCAGACCGTCTACGTGGTGGTCACCCCCAGCGACGACGCCACCAGCGGCTCCTCGGTCACCTCGGCGGTGGCCACGGTGGTCAACACGGTGCCCGAGATCAGCTCGGTGAGCCTCTCTCCCGGCGAGGCCTACACCAACGACACCATCACCGCCTCGGTCACCACCACCGACGTCGACGGCGACACCGTCACCGTGGACTACCTCTGGACGGTCGACGGCGGCGCGCTCTCCGAGACCTCCAGCTCACTGTCGGGGGTGGACTCGTTCTCCAAGCACGAACTCATCCAGGTCACCGTCACCCCCAACGACGGCGAAGACGACGGTGCGTCCGTGGCCTCGAGCACCCTGGGCATCCTCAACACCACCCCCATGGCGCCCACGGTGGCCGTCGACCCCCTCGACCCGTCCCAGGGCGACGATCTGCTCTGCTCGGTCGACGTGGCGGCGGCCGATGCCGACCTCGACACCATCGCCTACACCTTCACCTGGACCCAGGACGGCGCCGCCTTCGGCGCGGCCACCACCACCGCGCTGACCGGCGACACGGTGCTGGCCGACCACACCGGCTCGGGCGAGGTCTGGGAGTGCACGGTCACGCCCAATGACGGCGAGATCGACGGCCCCACCCACAGCGCGTCGGTCACCATCTGCCCGCCGGGCACCGACCGCGACTGCCCCGCCCTCTCCTGCGCCGAGGTGCTCAGCGTGCTGCCCACCGCCACCGACGGCGAGTACTGGCTGGACCCCACCGGCTCGGCGCCCTTCGAGGCCTACTGCGACATGACCACCGACGGCGGCGGCTGGACCCTGCTGGCCGTGGTCAGCGACGACGGCCAGGACACCTGGACCTGGACCGACCGCCACTTCTGGGACACCGACTCCTCCACCTTCGGCGACCTGAACCACCTGGACGAGGACTTCAAGTCCAGGGCCTACCATCAGGTGGTCTTCACCGACCTGCTCTTCGTGCATGCCCCCAGCACCGACTGGGCGGCCTACGACGGGGTGGCCGATGGGTCCGAAGACATGGGCGAGTACATCGACTGGTGGGACGGCACCCACTGCTGGGCCGCTGGCGACGGCTATGACATGAGCGCCGGCAGCATCAGCGCCTTCCACGACCTGTGCAGCACCCAGCTGTTCTTCAACGCCGAAGACCACGACGGCAACATCACCTGCGGCTGCTCGGACTGCACCGACCACGCCTACGGGCCCAGCTGGAGTGCCATCTCCACCGCCAGCTGCCCCTTCGACGACCCCGCCTCCTCCGGGGGCATGGGGCCACAGCCCAGCGACACGCGAGCGGAGTCCCCCACCCTGGGCTTCGCCAACGCCCTCAGCCTGAACACCGGCGTCGCTGGTTCGGGTTCCAACAACATGCGGCTCTACTGTCGGTAGGCGGAGGACATCATGCGCACCATCACCATCGCCCTCTCGGCCCTCAGCCTGCTGGCCGCCTCCGGCTGCGACATCCTCTTCCCTCAGCCCATCCCCGACGCCGATCTGGACGGCTTCACCGAGGACATGGACTGCGACGACCAGGACGCCTCCCTCAACCCGGCCGCCCCCGAGGTCTGCGACGGCATCGACAACGACTGCGACGGCGAGATCGACGAGGACGGCGCTCAGGACGCCACCACCTGGTACTACGACGCCGACAACGACGACTTCGGCGACCCCGCCGTGTTCATGGCCAGCTGTGAGCCGCCCGAGTCCTATGTCAGCGCCGAGGTGGGCCTGGACTGCGACGACTCCGACGCGTCCATCAACCCCGACGCCAGCGAGCACTGCAACGGCATCGACGACGACTGCGACGGCGACATCGATGAGGAGGCCAGCGACGCCACCACCTGGTACCAGGACTCCGACGGCGACGGCTACGGCGCCGACGAGGTCTGGGTGCTGCGCTGTGAGCAGGTCGAAGGCTACACCGACGTGGCCGGCGACTGCGACGACGCATGGGTCGACGTCAACCCCGAGGCCGACGAGTACTGCGACGGCGCCGACAACGACTGCGACGGTGATGTCGACGAGGACGACGCCCTGGGGGCCGACACCTGGTACTTCGACGAGGACGGCGACGGCTGGGGCATCGAGGGCAGCACCACCGTGGCCTGCTACCAGCCCGAGCTGTTCGCGGCGGCCTACGGCGACTGCGACGACGACGACGCTTCGGTGTTCCCCGACGCCGATGAGCTGTGCAACGGCGCGGACGACGACTGCGACGGCGACATCGACGAGGCCAGCGCCATCGACGCCGCCACCTGGTACCCGGACGCCGACGCCGACGGCTACGGCCAGGACGCCTCCAGCGTGACCAGCTGCGCGCAGCCTTCCGGCTACGTAGACAGCGCCACCGACTGCGACGACAGCCGGGCCGACGTCAACCCCGCGGGCACCGAGGTCTGCGACGACGACAACGCCGACGAGGACTGCGACGGACTGGTGGAAGACCTGGACAGCTCCGTGTCCAGCGCCTCCGCCCTGGACTGGTACCGGGACGACGACGGCGACGGCTACGGATCGAGCGCCCACACCATCACCCGCTGCGACGGGCCTTCGGGCTACATCGCCGCCTCGGTCGGCGAGGACTGCGATGACTCCAACAGCCGGGTGAACCCAGGCGCCACCGAGATCTGCGACACCGACGAGACCGACGACGACTGCGACGGCCTGGTCAACACCGACGACCCGTCGGTGGACGCCTCCACCTTCGTCACCTGGTACGCCGACGCAGACGGCGACGGCTGGGGTGACCACAACAGCTCCTCCGACTCCTGCGGCGCCCCCGCCGGCCATGTGGCCGACGACACCGACTGCGACGACACCCGGGCCGACGTCAACCCCGCGGGCGCCGAGGTCTGCGACGCCGCCAACGCCGACGAGGACTGTGACGGCACCGCCGACGACTACGACAGCTCGGTGGACACCGCCACCTATGGCACCTGGTACGCCGACACCGACTCGGACGGCTACGGCGACGCCGCCGCTCCCCGCTCCCAGTGCGATCGGCCCGCCGGCTACGTCACGGACGCCACGGACTGTGACGACAGCGAGTACTTCGTCAACCCCGGTGGCCAGGAGGTCTGCGACGAGGATGACGTGGACGAGGACTGCGACGGCCGCTCCGACAGCCTGGACCGCTCGGCCGATCCCAGCTCCCAGTACACCTTCTACGCCGACGACGACGGCGACGGCTACGGCGACATCGGTGATCCCATCACCGCCTGTGACGCGCCCGCCGGCTTCGTCTCCAACGCCAATGACTGCGACGACAGCCGCGACGACGTCTCCCCCGCCGAGACCGAGATCTGCGACGCCTACGACACCGATGAGGACTGCGACGGGCTGAGCGACGACGACGACCCGTCGGCCGACTCGGGCACCATGTCCACCTTCTACGCCGACATCGACGGCGACGGCTACGGCGACCTCACCTCCCCCCAGGCCCACTGCGACGCGCCCGCGGGCTACGTGGCTGACTTCAGCGACTGCGACGACGACGTGGGCAGCACCTTCCCCGGGGCCACCGAGGTCTGCAACTACACCGACGACGACTGCGACGGCGACACCGACGAGGGCACCACGGTCACCTACTGGCAGGACGTGGACCTCGACGGCGAGGGCGGCTCATCCATGAGCGGTGAGTTCTGCGAGGCCTCTCCCTCCAGCGGCTGGTCGGTCCTGAGCAGCGACTGCGACGACGCTGACCCCTATGTCTTCTCGAACGCACCCGAGCTGTGCGACGGCCAGATGAACGACTGCAACGACTCCACCTGGTCCAGCTCGGACGAGGAAGGCTCCGCCAGCTGGGAGACCACCGCGGGGCTCTGGAGCGATCTCACAGACACCTGGGACGCCGGCTCGCCGGTCAACCCCGCCGAGGTCACCCTGCCCAGCGAGGGCACCGTGCATCTGTGCCCGGCCAACTGGTACGTCCTGGTCACGGCCGCCGCCGACACCGAGGTGACCGTCTCGGGTCGCTATGGCAAGGCCGACACCGCGCTCAACGGCTCCTCCGACGGCGCCGTGGTCACCCTCACGGACGACAGCTCCGTGGTCACCCTCGAGCAGCTGACCATCGAAGAGGGCGCGGCGGCCAACGGTGCGGGCGTCACCAGCATGGGCGGCGTGCTCACGGTGGACGACTGCCTGTTCCGCTACAACTACCTGAGCTCCTCCTACACCGCGCTGGGAGCCGGCATCTACGCCAGCGGCGGCTCGGTCACGATCACCGACTCCACCTTCCGCGCCAACGGCGTGATCAGCGCCCCGGCCACCTACGGCGGCGCGGTCTACGTGGTGGAAGGCAGCCTCTCGATCACGGACAGCTCCTTCGAGAACAACGAGGCCAGCCTGGCCGGCGCACTGTACTGGACCGCCGAGGGCGCCCAGACCCTCGAGATCGACGGCTGCACCTTCGACGGCAACGAGGCCACCAGCTCGGATGGCGGCGCCATCGTGCTCGACCTGGACGGCACCGGCAACGTCAGCCTCAGTGACAGCACCGTCTCGGACAACCAGGCCGACGGCAGCGGCGGCGGCCTGTACATCACCGGCACTGGCACCGGCATCATGAGCTTCGAGGGCATGGAGATCGAGTACAACTCTGCGGCCGACTACGGCGGTGGGCTGTACTGGGAAGCCGCCAACCCGGCGACCTTCGACGGCGCCACCTTCACCGGCAACGAGGCCGACTATGGCGGTGGCCTGACCGCGGCGGCCGACCTCGACCTGCTCAACACCGTCATCACCGACGGCAGCGCCGATGCCGGCGGCGGCGTCTACGCCGACGGCGCCGAGATCACCTTCACCTCGGTCACCGTCACCCAGAACCAGGCCGAGTACACCGGGGCCGGCGTCTACCTGGACACCAGCTTCCTGTTCGCCTACTCGAGCGAGATCTCCGAGAACCAGGTGCCCGCCTCGGCGGCCAACTGCTACGGCGGCACCTACGACGACCCCTACTGCGCGGGCGCGGGCATCTTCGCCACCACCGCCTACGTCTACCTCAGCGACACCGCCGTCACGGGCAACCAGCAGCTCACCAGCCAGGACACCTTCGGCGGCGGCATCTACATGGCCGACGGCGACGTGGTGCTGACCAACGCCACCGAGCTCAGCGAGAACGAGGCCGAGTACGGCGCGGGCGTCCTGTCCTATGGCGGCGACTCCTCCACGGTGCAGATGAGCGACGGCGCCGAGATCACCGACAACGACGGCGCCTACTACGCCGGCCTGTTCCTGGACACCGCCACCTTCAGCTGCACCGGCTCGGCCAGCGACAGCACCGGGATCACCTCCCACCTCGACGGCGGCGGCATCTACGTACACTACGAGCACGGCCCCTCCACCCTGCTCGAGGCCGATCTCTGCGACTTCGGCAGCACGGGCTCGCCCAACGACAACTTCGACGACTCCACCAGCGGCCGTGACGTCTATGTCGCGGGCGTGGGCTGGTACTCCTACGCCAACGACGCGAGCTTCCTTTGCGACGACACGGGCTGCATCTAGAAACCTCCTTCGCCCTCGCCATGCTCCTCGCGGGGTGCCCTCGGGCCCCCCTCGACGAGACGGCTTCACCCGTGGACAGCGCCGACAGCGGCCTGCCCGCCGTGCAGACCTACGCCGTGTTCGCCTGGCCCAGCCGCGCCATGAACCCCATGGACCCTGGCTACGCCACCGCCAGCCTGCGACCGCCCGCCGTGGGGATCCGAGCGCAGGTCGTGGCCCAAGGCCCCTCCCCCACCCTGGTGCAGGGCGGCCTGTCGCTGCGCTACGCCCCACGGGACTCGGGCGCCATCGCGGGGGCCACCGACTTCTGGGAGCAGGCCCCTGCCCTGCTGGGCAACGCCGCGCCCGCCCAGGGTGTGGGCCTGGCCGGCCTGGGCCTGCAGGGGGAGATGAGCGCCAGCGGTGACGGCTTCGCCGCTGACGCCATCCCGGTGGTCCCCACCCAGGGCATCGGGCACGAGGGACCGTTCCCCCTCCTCGATCTGACCCTGGTGGACGGTGACGCACAGCCCCTTGCCAGCGGCGTGGTGGTGGCCCCCAGCTCATGGGATCTAGGCTGCTCCCTGTGCCACGGCAGCGACTACGCCGCGGACATCCTGGTCCAACACGACGCGCGCCACGACACCACCCACGTCGATGAGGCCCCCGTGCGCTGCGGCCGCTGCCACGCTCAGCCGGAGCTGGGCTGGGCCGGCGACGGCCAGGCACCCATGCTGGCCACCGCCCTGCATCGCGCCCACGCCGAGCGCCTGGGCGAGCTCGAGGGTCAGATCTCCGTGCCCTGCCTTGCCTGTCATCCCGGCCCCGACACGCCCTTCTACCGGGGCAACCACACCGAGCGGGACACCACCTGCACCGACTGCCACGGGCAGATCGAGGATCTCACGGCCGAGGGCCGCACCCCCTGGCAGGATCTGCCCCGCTGTGGCGACTGTCACCAGACCCCGGGCATGGACTACGAGCAGCCCGGCACCGCCTACCGAGACAGCGTCGGTCATGGCGGGCTGAGCTGCGCCGCGTGCCACCACAGCCCCCACGCCCTGTACTCCTCCGAGCTCGACGCCGACAACACCCAGAACATCGAGCTCCAGGGCTACGCCGGGGTCATCTCCACCTGCAGGGTCTGCCACGATCCCAACCCTGGGGGCCTGTTTCCCCACGTGGTCGAGCCATAGGCGGACGTCCCGCTCTCGCCTGGACTGGCGACGGATCCAACCAAAAAGGGAGCACGCGAGGTGCTCCCCGAGAGGCGACGCGTGGGCGGCCTACTTGAGCGAATAGGCCACGGTGCGCGTGAACAGGGGAGCGCCCGCCGACCCCAGCTGGTCGAGCTTCTGAACCTTCAGGGTCAGCTCACCGGCGCTGGACTTGACCGGCACCAACACCTTGAAGAAGGCGAAGGAGGGGCCGAACTCCGCCAGGCTCTGGCGCGCCACCCACTGGGTGGAGGTAGCCACCACGATCTCGCCCGCCAGCACATCGACCTGGACCCAATAGGGCCCGCCCTCGAAGCCGGCGCGGGAGCGACCGAGCAGCACCGGCAGCTCGACGACCACCGCGTCGCGCTCCACCGCGACCACCTGGGCCGGGTAGTTGTCACCGAGGGGCTGCTTGCCCACCACGTCGAGCTTGACCGTGGCGGTCTTGCCACCAGCATCCACCGGCTCGGCCTGCTCCATGGCTTCGAAGCCCAGCTGGTCGGTCAGGCCCACCAGGGGATCGTCGTCGGGATCTTCGTAGGCGTCGAACCCGTCGTCCACCACGTCGAAGTCTTCGATGGGATCGTCGTCCAGGCCGAAGAGGTCCTCTTCGACGGGATCGTCATCGCTGCCGCCGCCGAAGTCCAGGTCGTCTTCCTCGACGCCGAAGTCGAGATCGTCGAAGTCATCGTCGGCAACGGCGGAACCGGAGAACGCGAGCAGGGCGAGGGACAGCAGGACGGAGCGCATGGAGTTCTCCCTGGGCAGATCGAGTCATGATGCTGTAAAGCAGATGCCATGGTAACACCGGTAGCATCCACTGCTTTACACCATCGTGACATATCGTGACATTCAATACCGCCCTGGTTGACACGGGATCTTGGCCAGGCCTGCGACAATTTGGTTAGACCACGAAGACCGCGCACGATGCCAGCGCTTGGTGCAAAGTCCTCGTGCCAGGTCCTAAACCAGGGCCGCTCGCCCTCCGATGGGCACGCCGTACCTTCCCCGGCGTCCCCATGTACATCGTGCTCTGCGAGGACCTCGCCACCTTCGGCCCCGAGCTCGACCGGGGCCGTCAGCTGCTGGTCGACATGGCCAACGCCATCGTCGAGGCCCGTGGCCCGGATGCGCCGAGCCGCATGACCGACGCCTTGACGCTCCTCATCCGCTCCGCTGATCGCCAGATCCAGGGCGAGGAGGCTCTGATGGAGGCGGCGGCCTTCGGCAGGTCCGCTCCCCACCGCCGCCGCCATCGTCAGTTCGTGGAGCGCCTGGCCGAGGTCCAGCGCTCCCTGTCCGCACGGCAGGACATCGTCGCAGCCCAGCTCGCCCTGCATCACGTCTTCCTGCACTGGGTCCGCGATCACGTCCAGCGTGACGATGCTCGCCTGGCCCGCTGGCTGGACAAGCGCCGCGATCGGCTGGCGCGGAAGGAGGAAGAGGCGCAGGACAGCATCCTCTGGGCCCGGCAGCGGCGCCCGGAGCTCAGATCGAGCGTCCCCGGGGCAGCCTGCGTGGGCTGGACGCAGCGCGGGAACGCGGCGAAGTAGCGTCAGGCTGAAGTCCGAGTCCTGTTCATCACCCCGCCGTGGCGGTGTGAGGGATCGTCTGGGCCACACCCTCTTCATGAAGAGCCATGCCCACGATGATGAACCGCCACGCTGCACCTGCTCTCATGGTCCTCTCGGTCTCATTGCAGGCCAGCGCCTGCGGCGACGAGTGCTCCACCACGAGGGACTGGGAGCCGCCGGGCGCCTTCAACGATGACGCTTCGGACTTGCTCGAGATCAGCGGCGCTGGTTTCTGCCCGGGAAAGCCCAGGCCCCGGCCGATCGTTGACCGACCCAGGCGTCGTGCCCCTGGTTACAAGTGCTGGCCAGGAGTCTTCACATGGCCAGAATTCCAGGAATGACGCTGTGGTTCGTGATCCTCTGCCACGCTGCAGGCTGCGGCCAGCCAGAGGAAGAGCACGAACAGAGGCCTTCGGACACCTCTCCGCCAGACTGTCCTGAGGGCACCATCGCCGATGGCCAGGAGTGTGTCCCCGAGGCCTGCGGCGTCGGCGCATGGGGCGATCTGCCCATCGGCGACGGCACCGTCTTCGTCGACGCTTCCGTGGCTTCCGATGGCGACGGCTCCCAGGCCGCGCCCTTCTCGTCCATCCAGGTGGGCGCGGACGCGGCGGGCGCCGCAGGGGGCGGCTTGGTGGCCGTGGCGGCGGGCGCCTACAGCGAGAACGTCATCGTAGCCAGCGACCACGCGGGCGTCGTCCTGGCGGGGCGCTGTGCCGACCTCGTCGTGCTGGACGCCAGCGCGGGCGGTGATGGCGACGCCGGCCTGACCATCGACACCAACGCCGCCACCCTCGAGGTCTCCGGCCTGACCGTGCGGGGCTCGAACTACATGGGTGTGTTCGTGGTGTCGGGCAACGTGACGCTGCGCGACCTTCGGATCGCGGAGAACGCCTACGCGGGGCTCTACGTAATGGCGCCGAGCTTCGGGGCGGACACCATCTTCCTGGCCGAGGACTGCGAGCTCTCGGAGAACATCGCCGCAGGCGCGCACTTCACTGGCTCGAAGGTCGATGCCGTCCTGCAGCGCGTGCTGGTGCGCGACTCCCAGCGGGGAGGAACGGGCCTGGTCGGTGTGGGCATCGGCGTGGTGGATGGTGCCTCGCTGCGGCTGGAGTCCTCGGAGATCGCGCGCAACAGGGCCGAGGGGTTGATCTTGCGGGACGAGGGCACCACCGTCGAGATCACCGACACCCTCATCCACGGCACCCTGCCCGACACCAGCGGGCTGTACGGCTACGGCATCCAGGCCAGCGGCGGCGCGAGCCTCACGGTGGACGGATCTGAGATCGCCGAGAACACCCACTCGGGCGTGAACCTGGTAGAAGAAGGCACCCAGGCGCTCATCCGCGACAGCCTGATCCGGGACACCCGACAGACCGATGACGGCGCCCACGGCTCGGGCATCGAGGTCGGCCGCGGCGCCACCCTCACGCTGGAGTCCAGCGTGATCTCCGGCTTCCGGATCTTCGGCGTGGGGCTGACCGGCGAGGGCACAGTGGCGCAGATCGACGGCACGACCCTGCGCGACGCCGTGGGAGCGGACGTGGCCCCCAGCGGCATCGGCGTCGTAGTCCTGGACCAGGCCGCGGTGGAGATCAGCGCCAGCACCTTCACGAACGTGGCCGGGATGGGGATCGCGGTCCTCGAGAGCGGGTCGTCCGCGGTGGTCTCGGACACCACCATCACCGGCACGCGCACGGTCGGGCCGCAGGGCCAGTACGGGATCGGGATGGCGGCAGGGATCGGCGCCAGCCTCGTGGCGACGGGCTGCGAGCTGGCCGACAACGGCTCCATCGGCGTGCTGGTCTCCGACGTTGGTAGCCAGGCCACACTCGAAGACGTCCGGATCTCGGACACCCAGCGGGGCGAGGCCTACACCGTCGGCGTCGGAGCCGCGGTGGTGGGGGGTGGTGAGCTTTCCGCGGATGGCCTGACGATTTCGGGCTGCGTGGGACCAGGCCTGTATGCCATGTCGCCAGGCAGCAGGCTCAGCTGCAGGGGCTGCCTCGTGGAGGACGCCCAGTTCGCCGGCGTCGTGGCAGAGCAGGGGGCCGCGCTGGCCCTCTCCGATAGCGAGATCACTGGCACCGCGGTCGGCTCCAACGTCGGCGGCGGGGTGGGGATCTGGGCCCGCGCCGAAGAGCTCGAGGTCACGAGCATCGAGGTTGTGGGCTGCACCGTCTCCGACAACCCGGTCGGCGGTGTCTGGTTGTCGGGGCCCGGAAGCTACCAGCTGCAGGACAACGTGCTGCACGGGGGCGAGGGCGAGACGCGGGGTTCCCTGGTGCGCTGCGGCGACGTGGTGTACGCCCGCGCCGGCGTGTCAGCCTGGGACGGGCAGCAGGGGCTGTACCTGGAGGGCAACACCCTGCGCGACGGCCACGGGGCCGGGCTCTTCCTCGACGGCGCCACCGCCACCCTCGCCGGCAACGCCTGGTCCGCCAACAGCGTGGACGTCGTGACGCAGGGCAGCGCCTGCGCGGTCCCGCCCGCCGGCCTGGACGGCGAGCCCGTCGCCTCTACCGAGCTCTGTCCCGACTGGGACTACTCCACCTGTGGAGACGAGTTCGAGCTCTACCTGGAGCTGGCCGCACCGGAGGGGTAGCGGCCCAGACGAGACAGGCCGGGGACGATCCTGATGCAGATGGGCGCAGGGGAGCAGCGGTGATATCCAGGGTGCGGTTCGGGGATATCGCTTCACGGCTATGTGCTGCCGCCTCGCCACCACTCTGAGGGAGAGACGCGAATGGACGCCCACACCACACCGACCAGCCCCGTGGCCTACGTAGAGCCTGGAATGCCCGCCTTTGTCTCCATCCTCCAGGGGCTGCATCGCGAGACCTCACTGAGACTGGACGATCGGATTCGCGAAGGCATGCACGAGCCCGGTCATGGATCTTCCCACGTCGATATGGTGCTGCACTACTTCTTCATGATCGCTCAGGCCCTCTCGATCCCGCAGGAGATGCAGCAGGTCGGGGCGCTGGCCGCCATCCTTCACGACAGCTGGCGCGAGAACGTGTTCGACAGCCATGTGGACAAGTCCGCCGAGCAGGCCCTGCAGGCCATGCAGGACCTGACCTTCCTGGGTGACCCGGGCACGGCCATCGACCCCGAGGTCCAGCAGCTCGTCGTCGGCCTGGTCCGCTGCCACTCGATCCACTCGAGCCGGGCCCAGCTCCAGCACCTCCCCTCCGAGTGGATGCCCCTGGCGAAGGTGGTGCAGATCGCCGACATGTACTCCTCGGCCTACGCCCTGGGCTACCTGCGCGCCTTCTCCTACAGCGGGCACGTCTTCAAGAGCCTGCTGTCCCGCATCCGGACCATCCACCGGGACCCGTCCCGCTTCCAGGCGCCGCTGCCCAGGTCCCTTGCGCGCCTGCTGAGCGACTCGCAGCTCCACCTCCATGCGTGGGTGCTGTCGATCATGATGAAGACAAACCAGAACTTCGTTGGCAAGTTCAGCGAGAGCGAAGGCGCCATCAAGCGCTTCATGGAGCGCGGCTTGCGCCTGGGGGTCGACCCCCGCGCCACCGAGCTCGCGACGGGCCTGCGCATCCGGCCCGTAGAAGGCTCTCCAGGTGAGTTCGAGGTCCTGATGGAGCCCGCGCCCGGCGCCGGGAGATCCCCCCTCGATGTCCTGCGCATGCGGGCGGAGAACAAGAAGTACTTCACGACCTTCGAGACCCTGATCACCGAGCTCGACCAGCTCGCGGCCCTGGGCCTCCGAGACCAAGCCGAGCCGGACCCGGCGATCCTCGGGGAGGTGCTCAGCATCCTCGACCAGGGCTTCATCGGGCTGTGTAGCCGCGCTTTCTGGTGCCAGCTCAACCCCAGGCAGGCGGATGGCCAAGAGTCGGTGCGCTTCCAGACCCTCGACGAGCAGATCGAACACTACTCCAGCCGGTCGGGTGACGACCCGCAAGGCCAAGACCGCCTCGAGGTGCGAACCTTGCAGGGCACTACGATCCTCGAGAAGTCCCAGCAGCTCGGCGACGAGCTTGCCAGGGCCGCCCAGCGTCAGCTCGCCATGCAGCGATGGGCGGTCGGAAGCTGGGATCAGCTCCAGGGTGCCGGATAGGCAGGCCTCAGGACCAAGGCGGAGGCTTCGAGACCTGTCGAGATCGACCTGGCCACCGGCCCTGCCCCCGCGAGTGATAGGCTCTCCAGCGCCCTCGAGAGGACCACACCCATGAAGCTCTCCATTCACCATCTCCTTCTCCCCCTCGCCCTCGCCCTGCCCCTGGTGGTGACAGCCTGCGGGGACAAGGACGACACCGACACCCCACCAGAAGCAGACACCGACACCGACATGGATGCCGACACGGACGCCGATACCGACGCCGACGCCGACAGCGACGCGGACGCCGATGCGGACACCGACACCACTCCCTGCTCCCGTGGCGCGTACTCGGGGAACGCAGAGGTCGAGGCACCCACCGACCTTGACGCCCTCGAGGGCTACACCTCCATCTCGGGCAACCTCGACGTGGACTGCGCCTCGTGCACCAACCTGGACGCGCTGTACTGCCTCGAGGCCGTCAGCGGGCACCTGTACCTGAAGTACAACAGCACCGGGCTGCGCGAGCTGGACGGGCTATCGAGCCTGAGCTCCCTGGGGGGCTACCTGGACATCCACGGCTGCGACGCTCTGACAGACGTGGACGGGCTGGCGGGCCTGTCATCCATCGGCGGGACGCTCCACGTGGAAGGAAACGGCTCGCTGCAGGACCTGTCGGGCCTGGGCGGGATCACCTCCATCAACGGAGCCCTGGACATCACCCAGAACGACGACCTCGAGACCCTGGGGCTGAACGCCCTGCGCACGGTACGTGGCGACTTCGACGTCACCTTCAACCTGCAGCTGCCCAACTGCCAGGCCACCACGCTGCGGGACCAGCTGACCACCATCTCCGGCGACGTCTGCATCGTGACCAACCAGAACGACGGCTGCCCGAGCGACTGCTAGCAGGCTGCATGGCGGAGACGGCGCTGCCGGTGATGAGTGATCCGAAGACCAGCCTCGTCCCGCAGCGCTGATCGCCGGTTTTCCTGCCTACGCTTTGTGTTTTCGCATGACGCGACCTTGGCCTTGGATCTGCGACAGGCCTAGTCCAGGTAGGGATGGGGGGTGCTTGGCACGCCGGTCTTCAACTGCTGTGCCCGCGGGTTGCATGTCTCCAGCCTCTCGCTGCTCGCCTCTCCCCCCCCGGGGAGCGGAGATCGACATCGAGCTGTGCGCGCATGGTAGTGGAAACCATGGCGGCCTCCAGCGAGCGCCGGCATTGCACTCGGGTGGGCACGCCAGGCGCGGAAACACCCGCGCCCTTGCCCCGCGAGAGCCACCGTGGAAAGCTCTCAGCGAACGGCACCCCGCCACACATTCGAGGATCACCATGTCGCCCCGTCCCGAGCACCGCCCCATCACCCTCATCCGCCTGCTGGCCCCTCTCGGCCTGGCCGCGCCCCTCATGGCCGGCTGCTGCCCAGACCCCTGCTGCCCCGAAGGGGAAAACCCCCAGGACACAGGCCAGCCCGACGACACGGATCAGCCCCAGGACTGCACGGAGCCGGAGGCCTGGATGGGTGAGGTCGAGGCCGGCCTCGAGCTGGTGGCCCGCGGCGACAGCGGGGCCCTGGCCATCCAGGAGCTGCTGCTGTACATCCGCGCCCGCGCCCTGCGCGCGGCCTCCGAGGTCACGGCGGAGCAAGAGCGGGACAACCTCGCCCTCGAGCACGCCACCCTGGCCGCCACCATCGAGAAGCTGGCCCGTTCCACCGCCTACGACGGCACGGTCCTCACCGACGGCAGCCAGGCGAGCTGGCAGGTCACCACCGGCGCAGGCACCATCGACATCGTTCTGACCGACCTGACGGTGTCCACCCTGGGGGTCGACACCGACCTCATGGACCTCTCCCAGGCCTCCCAGGCCCAGGCCGCCCTGGACCTCGAGGACGCGGCCCGCGACGTGGTGGAGGCCTGGCGCTCGAGCCTCGAGGGCGATCGCGACGCCCTGCTGGCCGCCGCGGGGCAGATCGAGACCAGTTGGGCCGGCTGCGCCGTCGTCTGCGAGGCCTGCGATGACGAGACCAGCATCGGCACCGATCCCGAGGCCGCCGAGCAGGGCGTGATCGAGGCCCTGGTGGACAACGTCGAGCAAGGCATCGGCCTGGTGCAGGCCACCGAGGGCGGGGCCGAGAGCATCCACACCACCCTCGCGGCCATCCGGGAGCTGGCGGTGGCCTCCACCTCGGAGGAGCTGCCCGACGACGAGCGCGCCTACCTGCAGGACAGCTTCGAGACCCTGTCCAGCGAGGTGGATCGCCTGGCCGCGGCCACCTGCTACAACGAGATCGGCCTACTGGACGGCCGCAACGAGAGCCTCGACGCCCAGGTGGGCGACGCCAACACCACCAGCCACCGCGTCACCATCAGCCTGGCCGACCTCACCGCGTCCACCCTGGGGGTCGACACGGCCTGCCTGGACATCAGCAGCGCCACCGGCGCCCAGTCCTCCATCGACGCCATCGACACGGCCCTGGACACCGTGGAGGCCGTGCAGAGCGGCATGGACACCACCGCCCTGGCCCTCGAGACCATCCTCGACGATCTGGAGCGACAGCTGGAGTGATCCGCCCTCCTCGGTAGTCGCCCCGATGCTCAGCGACACCTCCCCC
>ERZ890953.634-NODE-634-length-19739-cov-7.166734_pt1 | contig 19739 bp, 17 predicted proteins | sample MGYA00521264_ERZ890953 | MGnify/ENA primary metagenome ERZ890953 (study PRJEB32303, sample SAMEA104408629) | aquatic metagenome | biome: Brackish water; feature: Chemocline; material: water | place: Baltic Sea | collected 2014-10-26T21:54:00 | depth 200 m ...
AGCACCGAAGCCATCCTCGCCGTACCCATCCGCGCCACCGACGGCGACACCTACGGCTGCATGGAGCTCCTCAACGCCTACTGGGGCTTCGAGGAGTGGATGATGGACGCCTCCCAGAACATCGCCACCACCCTGGCCGGCTACATCCAAGCGCGCCTGTAGGCCCGCCACCGCGCCGTCACACCAGCCCACACAGGCTGGCGCGTGGTGCCTATGGAGCGCCCGGCGGGGTGGGTCGATGGGGCCCCAGCGCTGGCATGGGCCCGGGCGCCTCGGTGTCCTGCTCCGCCATGGCAGAGCGCTCCGCGTGAGCCTGTTCCCAGGCCAGAGCCTGCTCCGGAGCCACGTCTTGCTGGGGCACGGCGTAGACCGCCCACACATCCCCTGCAGCCGCGGGAGGACCGAAGATGGCGCCCATGCCGGCGACGAAGCTGGGGGGCAACGGCTCTCGCCCGCCGAGCGAGACCACCAGGACACGCTCGAAGCCCGCCCGCCGCAGCATGTGGAGGTCGGCGCGCCGATCGCCTGGCACCGGCTCGCCCTGTTTCTGGTAGGCGGGCGCCAGGTCTTCCACCAGGGTGAGCCCCGCGGCAAACCAACGGCCCTCGCGCACGTGGAACTCCAGGCGGTCGATGGGCACCGCCTGGATGGGCTGCTGATGGTGGATCTGGGAGGTCATCACCACGAGCCGGGACTCGGGGTCGTGGCGGAAGGCGGCGCTGAGGTCGAGCACCGCCCCTTCGCCCGCCGCCGCGCTCCCGCTCTGGTCCATGACCGCCAGCGCAGAGAGATCCGGCACCCCGAAGCTGGGCAGGGGCCAGGGCAGCAGCCCCCGCACCTGAACGTCCAAGGCGTTCAGCGGCACCAAAAACAGCAGGGCCCAGCGCCAAGCACCGTGGACCTGCCGCAGGGCCAGCGCGCCGAGGCAGGCAAGGGCCACGGTGCTCAGGGCCAAGAAGCGCACCGGGAAGTTCAGGGGCTCTGCGAAGAAGCCGATGGCCCGATTGAGGAAGAGGAAGGGCAGCCGCACCCTCGCGCCGCCCCACAGCGGCTCCTCGCCGCCGACGCTGAGGTAGGAACCCAGGGCGAGCAGGATGCCCAGGCCCACGACTACCAGCCACGGAGCAGCCTTGCGGGGCTGGCGAACGCAGCCCACCACACCCAGCAGCAGCATGGGCAGCCCAAGGAGCTTGCCACCGCCATAGGCCTCGAGGTCGCCATAGCCCCGGCCCCACAGCTCGGATCGCCCCAGCACCAGATCCGAAGGCTGCAGCCGTGCACTCACAGGGTCCACTACGGTCTGGCCCAAGCCCTCCTGGACCACGTAGCGCCAGAAGCCGTACTGGCTGTGGAAGCTGTCGCCGTAGCTGGCGGCGAAGGCCTGGGTGACGGGGACCACGATCAGGGCGGCCAGGACAGCGGCGACGACGAGCTGGGCCAGCAGCAGCAGGCGACGTTCGGCCGGCACCAGGGCGGCCAGCCCCAACACCACCAGGGCCAGCGCCAGGTAGAAGCCGTAGTAGAAGCAGGCCACCGTGCCCAGGCCGAGCACCAGCCCCGTGAGCACCGCGAAGCGCCAGGCCCCGGTGTTCGCCAGGCGCACCAGGACCCAACAGCCCAGGGGTAGCAGCCACAAGTGCTGCAGCTCACCCACCCCGACGTGGATGGCGAACAGGGACCAGGACGAGCTCTGCAGCAGGAACCCAGCAGAGAGCGCGGCCACACGGCTGCGGGTGAGCTCCCATCCGAGCAGCCCGCCGCACAGGCCGGTCAGGACCAGGTTGATGATGGCCAGCAGGTTGGCTGTGGCCACCACGGGCAGGAAGGACAGCACCACCGCCCCGAGCCCGTTGAGGGGTTCGACCGGCCAGAGATCGAGGCCCGCTGGGTGATTCAGCAGCTGCGTGTGCAGCCCGAGGCCCTCGCGCAGCAGGTGGGCCCGGCACCACCACAGGGTCCAGACGTGCTTGATGGTGTCTGCGTCCTTGCCCCCCAGCACTCGCTGCAGGCGAAACACCGCCGGCCAGGTCAGCAGCAGCGCCAGAACCACGGACTGCGCCACGAGTGGCAGCGCCAAGCCCCGGGCGCGCATCCACGCGCCCGTAGCCTCCAGGGCCTTCCGCGGGCCCGAAGCTGTCACTCGGCGGCAGCCTCATCCGGTGCAGGAGCGCCTTCGGGTGGCGCTTGGGCGCCTTCGGGAGGCGGCGGCGGGCCTTCGGCAGGGGGAGTCTTGCCGTCTGCGCGAAGCTCGGGCGGCATCTGCTTGGGGCCGCCCTGGCCCTGCTGCCGATCCCAGTCGTCCTGGACCACCAGCTGCACATCCGCGATGGGCTCGGTGCCGATGGTGATGGGCTCGGTGAGCAGCACCTTGGGCTCACCACGGCTGGGGCCGTCTTCGTTGGTGTCGATGAACGCGCAGATCAGCAGCTCACCGAAGCCCTGGGGCGCCTCGACGGACCAGGGCCCCGGCGCCTCGAGGGTGAGGCTGTGGACCGCGCCAGGCAAGCCCTGGTCGGGCTTGGCGGGGAGAAAGTCCACCCTTAGGGTTCCCTCGGTCTCGCCCTCGTAGGCCACGGTGCCGGAGATGGTGACACCCTGGCCCTCCTCGACCTCGAAGCCCTTGGGCTGCATCCGGCCGGAGCCCGCGGGGGGCTTGGGGCCCTCAGCGCCACCCGGACCACCAGGGCCGCCGGGACCGACCTGGGCAGGAGGCGGCCCACCCTGGGCTCCAGGGCCGGCGCCCAGGGGCTGGTCGGGGACCTCGACACAGGCGGCGAGGAGGAGTGATGCTGCGGCGAGGACGGACTTCGCGTTCATGGCGCGCTCCGGGCAGGGACCCGCTGGACTTATTCCCCCACTCGCTCCGGGACCACGTTGGAGCCGACCCTGGGACCCAAGGGAAAGACCAGTCGGTCCTCCACGGCGACGGGATCGCCCAGCACCGCGAGCAAGGCCAGGACCTGCTCGGCCCGGGCGGGGCTGTCGTAGCCGCCAGGGTCCACCACGATGCCTACGAAGCCGTCCTGAGCGAGGCGCGCGCGGTCCAGAGGGACACGATCAGGCCACTCGGAGGTGACGATCAAGGCGCCGAAGGGCTTCTCGGTGCTGAGCAGCTGAGCCGTGAACTGGTTCTCGACCATGTAGCGGGGAGGGAAACCCACGAGCTCGTCTGCGATGGGGCGACCGTGCCGCAGCTGCTGCATGAAGTGGAGCCGCTGGAAGCGCTGGCTTCCACCATCGAAGTAGGGGAGCTCGATGATGGGGCCTGGGGGCAGCACCTCGTCCAGGTGATCATAGGCAGGCGAGATGTTCAGCTCAGCCACGGGCAAGGGCACCGGGACAGGCGAGAGTAGCGCCAGCTCGGCCAGCACCAGCACCGTCACCGCGATGGCGACCCACCCGCCCCAGCGCCGCGCCAGGTAGGCCACACCCACCGCGGCGGCCATGGACAGCCCGAAGGCGGCTACGAAGGCGTAGCGGAAGGGCTCGAGGATCAGCTTGCCCCCGGGCAGGAGGTAATGCACCGCCAGCCACGCCGGGTTCACGGCCTGGTCGAAGCAGGTGTAGGGCGACCAGGGCATGAAGGGGCCTGTGGACGCCAAGGCAGCGAAGAGCGCCACGGCGACCCACAGCCCCACGGTGAGGCGACGACCACGGGCCAGGGCGAGCCCTGCCAGGGCCGCCCCCATGAGCAGCAGGCCCGGCGAGAAGGCCCTATAGAAACGGGAGATCATGTCCCGCACCACGATATTGGCCTTGCCGATGGCGAAGTACTCGATGCCGAACGCGGTGAAGCGCTTGTACTCCGCGGGGTGGAGCATGCGGAACGGCGGCGTGTGGCGGGTGCCCGCCACCAGCTCTTCGGAGATCTGCGCCGCCGGGCCGCTCATCAGCAGCTTCATCCACAGGGCGTACCAACCACCAGCCAGAAGGACGCCCAGGACCAGCCCCCCGATGGCGCGGGGCCACTGCCGCAGGCTGGGTTGGGCGGCTGGGTCCGCGACCGGCACCAGGCCTTGCCGCCAGGCCAAGGGAAGCCACAGGGCGAACGGGAAGGCGAGGGAGGAGAACACCACGAAGTTGTAGGGACAAGTGACCAAGCCCAGGCCAGCGAAGACGCCACCGAGCAGCCCATCCCTCCAGCCAGGCCGGCGCAGCGCACGCAACGCGTACATCACCGCCAGGGGGTAGGGCCAGAGGTTGAGGATGTCCGTGACTCCGCAAGCGAGTGGATAGACGAGCACCAGCGGGGTCAGCCCGAAGCCCACCGCCGCCACCAGCGAGGCGGCGGGATGACGGGTGAGGTCACGAGCCAGCAGCCAGGCCGCTGCCATGGCCGCCCACAGCTGCGCGCACACCAGCAGGTTGTAGGCTGCCGGCGAGCCCAGAGAGGGCAGCAGCAGGTTGAAGACCAGCGTCCCGAGCGGGTCGGGGTTGTTCACCAGCCCAGTGTTGGGGAAGCCAACGCTGAGCACCTCACCACCCAGCAGCTTGGCGCCGCTGAAGGTCTCGAAGGCCCACAGCTTGACCCAGATCTCCGAGTGGGGCCCCGCCAGGTAGGCCCCGGGACGCCCGATCAGCGACAGTGCCGGCAGGGCCGCGATCAGCGCCAGCACGGCCAGCGGCCACCAGCGCCGCCAGGGGTGTGTCGCCGGATGCATGCGCCCTCGATTAGACCGGTGCGTCGTGGCTGTCGACGGGGGTGAGCTCGAGCTTGAGCAAGGAGATCGCGCCGTTGGCGAGCCGCACGAACTCCTGCCTGGTCTGGAGCTGCCGAAGCTGACGCAGCACGAAGCGAGGCCGGAAGTAGAACTGACGGTGGGCTTCCTTGAGCATCTGGAGCAGCTCGGCGCGGCTGAGGTGCTCCTCCCAGGACACGGGCACCTCGGCACCGCAGAGAGGATCTTCGAAGATGCGCTGCCAACAATCCGCTGGATACAGCCCGAGCCGCGCGCCACGCTCGAAGGTGGGGGTGCCCGGATAGGGCGTATAGATCGCGAAGGCCGCATAGTCGGCGTCGAGCTTCATGGTCTCGCGCAGGTTGGAGCGGATGGACTCGGCGCTGCGCTCGTGGGGGCCGCCCAGCATGACGTAGGCCACCGAGCGCACGCCCTCTTCGCGACACCAGCGGAACACCCGGTGGCAGTCGTCGATGTCGCAGTGCTTCTGGTGCTCGGCCAAGCCCTCGTTGTGCATGCTCTCGACGCCGAAGTGGATCTTGGTGCAGCCCGCTTCCTTGGCGCGTCGGATCTCCTCCCGGGTGGTGCCAGCCACGCAGGTCTTGTAGCCCCAGTTGAAGCGCAAGCCGCGGCGCATCACGCCATCGCAGAAGCGGATCAGCCACTGGCTGTTGGGGGTGAAGAGGTCGTCGACGAAGAACAACTCCCGGATGCCCAGAGAGATGCAGTGCTCGATCTCATCGAGGATGTTGTCGATGTCTCGGATGCGGTACTGGGACTTGTAGGTGAAGCAGAAGGGGCAGCTGTGGGGGCAGCCCTTCGAGGTGATCACCGTGCCCACCAGCTTGTGCTTGGATCCCGGGACCCAGTAGTCGCGGAAGCGGGAGCGGCTGCGATCGGGCCACACCTGCCAGTCGAGGTTGCGCGGCGCCACCCGTGCTGGGTTGCGAACCACCACACCATCGCTGCCCCGGAACCACAGGCCCTCGATCCCCTCGAGGCCGCGGCCCTGGTCCAAGGCCTCGACAAGCTCGACGATCACGTCGTCGCCGTCGCCGATGCAGATGCTGTCGACGCCGCGCAGCCCGATGGCGTACTCGGGGAACATGATGGGGTGTGGGCCGCCCAGGGCGATGTGCGCGGAGGGGTTGAGCCGGCGCACCGCGTCGATGGCCAGCTGCACGTCCGGCAGGCTGTGGGTGGTGCAGGTGATGCCCACCACGTCGAGATCGTAGTCGCGCAGCCTGCGCTCGAACTCTGGGTGGTCCAGATCGTCGACCACCGCATCGAAGAGCTCGGCCCGGTGCGAGGTGCGCTTCTCGATGGCCGCCTGGAGGTACATGAGCCCCAGGGGTGGGAAGCAGTAGACGCCGTAGGCCATGGACTCGGCGATCCCGGCCCAGATGCGTCTCTTCTCGGGGGGATTGATGAGGGTGATGCCCATAGGCCTTCCTTGTGGTGGTCTGCATCCTAGCGACCCTGGTGTACCCCCGCCAGCCGGGCTACACGTTTGGCAGGTCAACCCTGGACACGGACATCGGGCTCACCCCCTCTTCACACGTCCTACCCGCGATCCCGGCGGTTCCCGGTTACAGTATCGCCTCCAGGGAGGTACCCATGCGCGCCCAGCTCGTCGTCCTGTTCCCCGCCTTCGCGCTCGCTTGCTCCGAGTACGACCTCAACCGTCCCGACGATGTCGATCCCAAGATCCCCATCGACACCGGAGACACCGAGCCCCCAGACACCTCGGCGCCCGACATCGAGATCGAGCCCGCCTCGCTCGACTTCGGCTACGTCATGAAGGACTGCGACTCGGACCCCCAGGACATCACCATCACCAACGTGGGCGACGCCGATCTGCTGGTCGACAGCATCGGCTTCCTGGGCACCAACTCCGGCGCCTTCGCCTACTCGGGCACCGCGGGCATCCTCGCCCCCGAGCAGAGCGCGGTGCTCTCGGTGGTCTTCACGCCCACCGCATGGATCAACTACAACGAGGTCGAGCTCGAGGTGATCTCGAACGACCCCGACGAGTCCGCGGCCTACGTGCCCACCGTCGGCGTCGGCTCCGAAGACCCCTTCTACGAGGAGACCTTCCACCAAGGCGAGCCTGGCCCCGTGGACATCCTGTGGGTCGTGGACAACTCCGGCTCCATGGAAGACGAGATCCTCCGGGTCAAAGAAGAGTTCTCGGTCTTCATCGGTGAGTTCGTCAGCCTGGGCCTGGACTTCCACCTCGGCGCCGTCACCACCGACATGGACTTCCCCGAAGACTCGGGCAGGCTCCAGGGCGACCCCCCCTACTTCGACAACACCTTCTCGGATCCGGAGGGCGCCTTCGGCACCACCATCGAGGAGATCTACGCCGTCACGGGCTCTGGCTCCGAGCGCGGGCTCGAGGCGGTCCAGGCCGCCCTGCAGGAGCCGCTGCTCAGCGGCGCCAACGCCGGCTTCTACCGCGAGACCACCGACGACGGCACCCCCGTCGCCATCCACACCATCGTGGTCACCGACGAAGACGACGACTCCACCGTCTCCTCGTCCTCGTTCTCGTCCTGGTACAACGGGCTCAAGTCCGACCCCGACACCGCCAACTTCTCGGCCATCTGCGGCGATCCCGTCTCCTCCACCAACTTCCTGGGCGGCTGCATGGAGTGGGACACCTCGAGCGGCCGCATGCTCGAGGGCTCCGCCGGCACCAAGTATGTCGATGTCGTCGACGCCACTGGCGGCTACTGGGCGAGCATCTGCACCGCGGAGTTCTCCGAGGCGCTCCAGTACCTGAGTCTCGAGACCATGGGCATGTCCGCGGTCTACGAGCTCACGTACGCGCCCTCCAGCATCGCCCTCACCCAGGTGCAGGTCGACGGAGCCAGCGTCTCGTACAGCGCCGTGGATGGCTGGACCTACTCCATCGACAACAACGCGGTCAACTTCCACGGCGACGCCATCCCGGCACCTTCGGCCGAGATCTACGTGAACTACCCCTACGACGGTGGGTGTTAGTCCGCGGCCTCGGCGCCCAGAGCTCCCAGCTCCAGGATGGTGGCGATGGTCCAGTGGACCGCGCTGCCATCTTCGCGTAGCGCCAGCACGGCGCTGCTGTCGTCGTTCCAGGCGACCGCGACCAGGGGCACCTGGCTGAACACCGCCAAGGGCGCCAGGTCGTCGGCGCGACACAGGGCGGCGGTGCGCCCCGGGGCCGCCGCCGCGAGCACAGCCCAGCGGCCATCGGGGGACAAGCCCACCACGCCGCCCGAGGGTGAGAGCACAACGTCGCCATAGCGGGCGGCCGGGGTGTCGCTGTAAAGGGGCACCGTGGTCACAGCGAGGGGTGGGCAGGCGCCGCCGCAGGCCACAACAGCCTGGCTGTGTCCTGGGCGCAGCGCCAACCCGGTGGCCCGACCGCAGCACACGCTGATGGATTCGTCCTGAGGCGTGAGATCGGGGAGGCCGAGCCGCCCCATGGTACCGTCACCCCAGGCCACCAAAAGGCTGCCGGCCCCAGGCAGGAAGGCCAGCCCTACGGCGCCAGGCCGCGCGGCCTGGCTGGGGGGCAGGTAGCGGATGGCGCTGGGCTGCGCGGAGCCTTCGGGGATCAGCCCGACGTTCCCTCGGTCATCCGCCAGGGCGAGCCAGGCGCCGTCGTCGCTCCAGGCCGCCGCAGTGATGGGACCCATGACGCCCCGCGGGCCCATGGCGATGCCACGATCGTCCAGCCCCACCAGCCACCAGCGATTTGCGCCGGCCAGCAGCAGCTCCTGGCCGGCTGGCGCCAGCGCCAACCTCCAGCTACGCGCCCACCGCCGCACGGGCTTGGCCAGGCTGTCGGGCCAGTGGGGCAGCTCCCAACGCCGCGCCACCCCCCCATCGTTCTCGAGGGCGTACAGCCCGGCTGCCAGGCCGTCCGGCCGCTCGACGGCCACCAGCCAGCGCTGCTGCACGGCCTGCCAGGCCACGCCCACAGCGTGGTCCGCCCACTGTTCGCCGCCGTCCACCGTGCCGCGTTCCAGAGGGAGCCACCACTCGCGCCCCAGCTGCCGCACGTGGGCCTCGTCCCGCCAGTCGCTGACCTCGGCCTTGGGCAGCCGCAGCGCGGACTCGGGTGGGAGCTGCTCGTAGTCGATCCCCCAGAGGCCGTCCTGGTAGACCACCGGCCAGGTCTCAACGTGATCCTGGTAGGAGACCCGCACTCCGGCCAGCTCGTGGCCGAGCACCTCGGCGTCATGCAGCAACCAGCGCAGGTAGCCGGCGCTGGTGTTGCGGGTGACGAAGGCGTGGTTCCAGAGTGCCTGCTGTGTATCGGTGGCGCGGACCCCCCGTGGGAGGTGGAGGTCCATGCCAGGCAGCAGGCGGGGCCGGCCTCCGTCACGGAGCTCGGCGAGCAGGTCGGTGACGTAGCGCACGGGCTCCCGACAGGCGCCGCAGTGGGTGGTCTCCCAGCCCTGGATCAGCACCCTGGAGCCCTCGCGCACCAGCAAGAAGGACAGGTAGGGCTCGGTCTGCAGGACCACGCGGGTGTAGTCGGGCCCCTGCACGACGGCCTCGATGTCGGGCTCGGCCATGAGCACAGCGCCCAACACCCCCTGGGGCGAGAGCAGGGCCAGCAGGCGCTGCTGGTCCAGGAGCAACCCCTCGGGCCCCGCCCCCAGCGGGCCAGAGGGGGCCGTGAACCAACGCTCCAGCTCGTGGGCCTGCAGCGGCGCCCGCGACAGCGCCCAGGCCAGCGAGCTGACGCTGCCCCGGGCTTCGTCCGGATCGGGGGAACGAGGCGCAGCCTCCGCGCCACCAGAGAGCAACGCCGCTCCCAGGGCGCCCAGCACGCAGCACTGGAGCACGAAGCGGCGCGGCCTTGGGGCGGGCGATGTCACGGGACTTCCGCGGAGGAGGGGGGAGCCCTCCCGATATCTCGCGGAGCGCGCGCGGGGGAGCATGCCACGCCCTGGGATGCCGAGGCCATGTTATCGGAGCCACCGGAGGAACCGATGCACCAGGACCGCCCACTCCGCCTGCTGTTCATCTGCACCGGCAACATCTGCCGCTCGCCCATGGCCGAGTATCTCGCCAGGGCCTACGCGCAGGATCGCGGCTGGCCCATCGAGGTGCGCTCCGCCAGCCTGATGGGGCTGAACGGCAACCCGGCCCACCCCAACGCCGTCAAGGTGCTGGACGAGATCGACATCGATCTCACGCCCCACAGGGCCCAGCCCCTGACCCCCGAGCTGCTGGAGTGGGCAGACTGGGTCCTGGTGATGGAGCTTGCCCACTCCAGGGGCGCCCGGGACATGCTCCCGGCCAAGGACGAGAACATCCTGCTGCTGGGCTCGTTTTGCGGCAAGCTGGAGATCGACGACCCCCTGGGCGGCTGGAAGCGTCGCTTCCGCAAGAGCCGTGACGAGATCGACGAGTGCGTGCGGAACTTCATGGACCGCCTGCCCCCTCCCAGCCACCTCGGCTAGCTCCGTCGACGACAAAGCCCCGCCGAGCGAGAGGCCCGGCGGGGCTCCAACGGTCGCGTAGGACTAGCCGCCGAAGGTGCTCTTGATGAGCTCGAGGCTCTCCTGGCACTTGCCGGCCAGGGTCTCGGCCTCGGCGGGGATCTGCTTGGTGGTCTTGAGGTTCGAGGCCGCGGTCTTGGTGGCCTTGGCCTTGTCGGCGAGGCCCAGGCTGCTGTCGACGATGGCGGCGGGCATGTCGGTGGCTTCGACGGCCAGGGGCTTGGCATCGGTGGCCACGCTCTTGAGCGTGTCGGTGGCGGCCATCAGGCTGTTGGCCATGGCGTTGGTCGCGTCGATGGCGTTCTGCACGTTCTCGGGGCAGCCGTCGGCGGGCTTGATGGTCGGCTTGGTGCCCTCGAGCACGAGCTCGATCTTGCCTTCGGCCTTGGCCTGGAGGTCGGCAAGAGCGTCGGCCAGGGGGGTGCCCTCGGCCAGGCCCAAGGCCTCGGCGAGCTTGGCGTTGGCGCTGTCCATGTCGGCCTGAGCGGACTGCAGCTTGCCGATCATGGTCTCGACCTTGTCGTAGAAGCTGTCGACCGCGGCCACGCCTGTGTCTTCGATGACCAGCTCGGTGGCGGCTCCGTCGGCTGCCTGATCCTTCTTGGCCTCGGCGGTGTTGATGGAGATGGCCAGCATGGTGGCGGCGAAGACGGTCAGCAGGGAACGAACGCGCATGGGTACTCCTCCAGGAGAGATGGGTGTGCGTAGCGTGGACGGTACGCTGAGCGCGGTGAGCCTAAACCAAGGGAACAGCTTGCGCAATGACGGGTTTCCGAGGGCCTCGGCCTATTCCAGGGCCTCGAGCACCCGCCGGACGGCTCGGTAGCTGCCAAAGGGCGGGAAGATGTAGGCTCCCTGGACGCGGGGGTCGTCCTTGACCGCCCGCAGGGCGTCCTGCGCGACCTGGATCCCGATCTCCCGCTGCTCTTCACGGGTGGGGGCGGCCCGCAGGCGATCCCGGACGTCCTGGGGGATCTGCATCCCCGGCACTTCGTTGTGGAGGAACTCGGCGTTCTTGGAGCTCACGATGGGCAGAATCCCCACCAGGAACGGCGTGCGAGGGAAGATCTCGACCCGATCGAGGAAGCGCTGGAGCACCTCGGGCTCGAAGACGGGCTGGGAGAAGAAGAACCCTGCCCCGTTCTCGACCTTGAGCCCGTAGCGCTCGACCTCGAGGTCGAGATCCACGTGGCCCGGGTTGCAGCCTGCGCCCACCAGGAAAGAGGTCTTGCCGCCGATGGGCTTGCCGCTGAAGTCCAGCCCCCGGTTGAGCATCTCGATGAAGGCGATCAGCCCCACCGAGTCGATGTCGAACACCGCCGATGCGTCGGGGTAGGAACCCAGCTTGGGGGGATCGCCGGTGACCGCCAAGATGTTGCGGATGCCCAGGGCGTGGGCGCCCAGCAGGTCCATCTGCAGGCCCAGGATGTTGCGGTCTCGGCAGCAGACGTGGACCACGGGCTCGAGGCCGTGCGCGGCCTGGACCAGCTGGGCCAGGTAGGGCGCCCCCATGCGAGGGACAGCCCGGGGACCGTCTGCGATGTTGACCGTGTCGACACCGGCCTCGCGCAGCAAGGCGGCGCCGTCCAGGGCGCGGGTGGCCTCGACGCCTCGGGGGGGGGCCAGCTCTACGCTGATGCAGAACTCCCCCGTGGCCAAGCGTGCCGCGAAGCGAGACCGCTCCGCCACCGGCGTGGGCTCGAGCTCGGGGGAAGGCGCCACCTGGCGCACCACGGGCTCGGTCACGGGGCTGCGCATGGGCGAGATGGAGGAGAGGAAGTTGGCCATCTCTCGGATGATGGCGGGGGTGGTGCCGCAGCACCCGCCCACGATGGAGGCTCCCTTCTGGACCATACGCCGCGCATACTCGGCCATGTACTCGGGGCCCGCCAGGTACAGAGTGCGGCCCTCGACCTCCTGGGGCAGGCCCGCGTTGGGCAGCGCCGCCAGCTTGACGTCGGTGGCCGCGGCCATCTCAATGATGATGGTCAGCATGTCCCGCGGACCGTTGGAGCAGTTGGTGCCGATGGCGATGGGATCCCAGGCCGCCATGGCCTGTGCCGCCCAGGCCGGGGTCTCACCGTCGACCTGCTCGCGGCCGGGCCCCCGCTGCTGGAAGGTCATGCACGGGATGATGGGCAGGTCGCAGACGCTGCGCACCGCCCGGAAGGCCTGCCAGAGCTCGGGCAGCTGGCTGAAGGTCTCGAGGATGATGAGGTCGACGCCGCCCTCGGCCAGCAGCACGGCCTGGTCCCTGAAGACCTGGAAGGCGTCGCCGGGGCTGAGGTTGCCGAAGGGACGCAGGCGCATCCCGGCAGGGCCGATGGATCCCGCCACCCAGACCTTGTCCCCCGCCACCTCGCGCGCGAGCTTGACGCCCGCGCGGTTGATGTCCTGCACCTTGTCGTCCAGGCCGTAGGGCTGCAGCCGCAGCCGGTTGGCGCCGAAGGTGTTGGTGGTGAGCACATCGGCGCCCGCGCGCATGTAGGCCGCGTGGATCTCGCGCACGATGTCGGGCTGGGTGATGGAGACCTCATCGTAGGAGCGGTTGATGAACACGCCCCGACGGTAGATCTCGGTGCCCATGGCACCGTCGAGCAGGATCACCCGCTCCTCGAGCGCCTCACGGAAGCTGCCAGGCACGCGCGCCTAGTCCACTCGCACCACGTCCGTGACTTCAGGAACGTGCTGCATCAGGAAGCGCTTTACGCCGAAGGCGAGGGTGGCCGTGGCGTGGGGGCAGGTGCCGCAGGCGCCGCGGAGGCGCGCGCTGACCACGCCGTCCTCGAAGCCCACGAACTCGATGGCGCCGCCGTCGGCCTCGAGGGCCGGCTGGACGGACTCGGCGATGAGCCGCGCGATGCGCTGCTCCACGTCGGTGCCGCCCGTAGCGGCGCTGGCCACATCTTCGACCGCCACCGCGCCGCTCTCGATGAAGGCTCGCAGGGCTGCCTGCGTTCCCGCGGAGAGCTCCTGCCAGGGCGTGTCGGCCTGGCGGGTGATGGTGACGAAGCTGCGGGCGATGAGCACGCCGGCGGTACCCGGAACCGCGAACAGCGCCTGGGCCAGGGGAGCGCCCACGGCGTCCTGGACAGAGGCGAACTCGAAGCTGCCCTGGGGCACGAGCACCTCGTCCTCGAGACGGAACATCAGCGCGTCGGGGTTGGGGGTGGAGAGGATCTCGATGGTGATGTCGCTATCTGCGGAGCTCATTCGGGGTGTCCTTTTTTCCGCGCCTGCGCCCGCGCGGCTGGGGTCGTGGCCTCCACATTTATGGTCCACCCTGCCCACTGTCACCCCATGGCGTTCGAGGGGAGCCGTTATGCTCTCTCTCTGTAGTCCCGACCCCTCCAACCCCGGCTGGATCATGATCTCCTTCGAGCCCACCGAAGACCAGCTCGCCCTGCGCGAGATGGCCCATAGCTTCGCCGAAAACGAGCTCCGCCCGGTCACCGAGCACCACGACACCACCGGCGAGTTCCCCCACGAGGTCTTGCGCAAGGCCCACAGCCTGGGCTTGATGAACCTGCACATCCCCGAGCGCTGGGGCGGCCTGGGCCTCGGTGTCATGGACGGATGCATCATCGCCGAAGAGCTCGCCTGGGGCTGCAGCGGCATCGCCACGGCCATGGAGGCCAACGGGCTGGCCCTGCACCCGGTGATCGCCGGGGCATCCGACCTCCTGATGGAGAAGTACGTGGCCCCCATGATGGAGCGCTACTCCATGGCCGCCTACGCCCTCACCGAGCCCGGCGCCGGCAGCGACGTGCAGGCCCTGCGCACCAAGGCCGTCAAGCAGGGCGACCGCTGGATCCTCAACGGCTCCAAGATGTGGATCACCAACGCGGGCGTCGCCGACTGGTACTTCGTCGTCGCGGTGACCGACAGCGAGAAGAAGGCCCGAGGCGGGATGACCGCCTTCATCGTCGAGCGCGAGTGGAAGGGCGTCGAGGTGGGCAAGAAGGAGTGGAACATGGGGCAGCGCTGCTCCGACACCCGCGGCATCACCTTCGAGGACGTCGAGATCCCCGAGGAGAACGTGGTGGGCGAGGTTGGCATGGGCTGGCTGCTGGCCATGAAGACCTTCGACAAGTCCCGCCCCCCCGTGGCCGCGGGCGCAGTGGGCGTGGCTCGGGCCGCCATGGAGCATGCCCTGCGCTACGGCACGGAGCGCAAGACCTTCGGCCGCCCCATCGCCACCCACCAGGCCGTGGGCTTCATGCTCGCCGATATGGCCACCAAGATCGAGGCCGCCCGCCTGCTGGTCTGGCAAGCCGCCGCCATGGCCGACGCCGGCGAGCGCAACACCATGCAGGCCAGCATGGCCAAGGCCTTCGCCGCCGACGCGGCCATGAGCGTCACCACCGACGCTGTCCAGGTCTTCGGCGGCTATGGCTACAGCTCCGAGTACCCGGTCGAGAAGCTCATGCGCGACGCCAAGATCTACCAGATCTACGAAGGCACCTCCCAGGTCCAGCGCTTGATCATCGGCCGAGAGCTGCTGTCACGCTGACCATGCGCGTCCTGATCACCGGGGGCACGGGCTTTGTGGGCGCCCATGTCGTGCGCGCCCACCTCGCCGCCGGCTGGCGCGTGCGCTGCGCCCTGCGGGCCAGCTCCCCCAGGCTCGCCCTCGATGGGCTGGACGTCGAGCCGGTGGAGCTCCCGCTGGACCAGCCCGACGCCCTGCGTCGAGCCCTGGCCGACGTCGACGCCGTGCAACATGTGGCCGGCATCTTCGACCCCTCTCCGGGAGGCGACGAGCGCATGCGGCGGGTACACGTCGAAGCCACCCGCGCCCTGTGCCAGGCGGCGCTGGGGCAGCCAACCCCGCCGCGGGTGGTGGTCTGCTCCTCCAGCATCACCGTAGGCTGGGGCAGTGTGGACGCTCCAGCCAGCGAGGCCAGCCCGGTCCCCGACCCCGACCGCGTCTACGGCCAGGGCAACGCTCTGCGGGCCTACTACGACAGCAAGCTCGAGGCCGAGGCCGTGCTGCGCCACTTCGTGGACCAGGGCTTGCATGGCGTCATCGTCAATCCCGACTACGTCATCGGGCCTTGGGACCGCAAGCCCACCAGCGGGGCCATCATCCTGGCCATGGCCAAGCGCTGGATCCCCGTGTTCCCCCGGGGCGGCAAGAGCTTCATCGACGCCGCTGACTGCGGCCTGGGCCACCTGCTGGCCCTCGAGAAGGGACAGCCCGGGGCACGCTACCTGCTGGGCGTCCACAACCTGAGCTACCGGGACTTCATGGGCCGCGTGGCCCGAGTGGTAGGGCGCTCCCCTCCCCTGCTCCCCATGCCCCGCACCCTCACGGGCGCCCTTGGCCAGGTCGGGCGCGCGCTGAACCGTCTGCCCACCGAGCGCTTCGCGGGGCTGCAGCCCCAGGTGCTGTCCAGCATGCAGTCCGAGCGCTACCGCAGCGGCGCCCTGGCCCACACCCACCTGGGCCTGCCCACCACACCCATCGAGGCCAGCATCGAGCAGGCCTACCGCTGGTTCCGGGACCATGGCTACTGCTAGGCTGGCGCCCGGCGCCCTCACCGTGCTCTTGCTGGCCGGCTGTCCCGCAGAGCGACTGGGGGTCCCGCTTCCACCCCGGGGCGTCGACGCCATCAACCAGGAGGACCTGCAGCGGGACATGTTCCACCTGCTGGAGGCCGGCCCAGGCCATCGCCGGCACCCGGAGGCGGCCGAGTGGGTGGCGCGACGCTTCGAGGAGATGCACCTGGAGCCCGTCGAGCTGTGGATCGAGCCGTCGGTCTGCGGGCTGCGGCGTGGACGAGAGGCCAGCATCCTCACCATCGCCTCGTTCCCGCAGAACAGCGGCGCCCGAAAGGCAGCCCTGCCCGACGCCCAGATCATCACCCTGGCCAAGTCCATCGACGGCCTCGGCACCCCCACCCACGGCATCCTGTTCTGCTCGGTGACCGGTCCGATGGCCACAGACATCGCGACCGACCTGTTCGAGCTCTTCCCGAGCCTGCACGCGCTGGTCGGCCTCCACGAGCTTGGGGGCGAGACGCTGGACTTCGGTGAGCCGGGGATCACGAAGCTCACAACCTGGGGCGTCCACAGCGGCAACCAGCAGCTCGTCCCCGAGCATGACGGCATGGAGGCCATCGACTACGTGCGCGTGGCCGAGCACCTGCGCCAGGTCCACCAGCGCTTCCTGGCCCCCGAGTTCACTGCGCCGATCCAGCCGCCAGCTGCTCGATAGCGGCCAGCTGGGACGCCAGCTCGTCTCGCCGAGCCCGAAGCTGCTCCAGATCGACCCGGATCGCATCGAGATCAGGCGGTGGTCCTCCCCCAGCCAGAGCCTCGGGGTCGCTCGCAGCCTGAATCGCCAGCGCATGCTCCTCGATCTGCGCCGCGATGAGCTCCAGATCGCTGGCCAGCACCGCGGCGCTCGCCGAGACCGATCCCGGGCTCGCGGGCTCGACCCGCTCGAGCTCGCAGCCGCCCAGCAGCAGCATCACGGTGAGCTGGCACACGAGGCGTGGGATGGCTCGGCTCCGGGTTCGAGGACGAGCTACACATATCCTATCCATGGCCCGAACCCTCTTCATCGGCGACGTCCACGGCTGCAGCACCGAGCTCGAGGACATCCTGGAGCTCGCGCGGCCTGATCGGGTGTTCCTCACGGGCGATCTGTTCACCAGAGGCCCGGACCCGGCCGGCTGCTGGGAGCTCATCCAGCGCTGGCGAGCCCGCTCGGTGTTGGGCAACCACGACGCCAGGATGATCGAGGTCTGGGACGAGGCGGCCGCGGGCAAGGGCCACGGCCAGGCCCACCGAGCGGTGCGCGCCTTGGCCGAGCTCCCCGGCGTGAGGAGCTGGTTGCAGGCGCTGCCCACCACGCTGGAGGGCCCTGGCTGGGTGCTGGTCCACGCTGGCGTCCACCCCAAGCGAGGCGTCACCGGCACCAAGCGCCGCCACCTGCTGGAGCTGCGCCGCTGGCCCGACGACGAGCGGCGGTCCAACCCGCACTGGTGGAAGCGCTTCGCCGAGCACCACCGGCCGGGCGACCACCCGCTGGTGATCCATGGCCACGACGCGGTGAAGGGCCTGCGCGACCAGCGCCCCCTGAGCCTGGGCCTGGACGGCGGCTGCGTGTTCGGCGGCGCGCTCTGCGGCTACGCGCTGGAAGAAGACCGGCTGCTGCAGGTGCCCGCGCGCAAGCGGTGGTTAGCCCCGGGACGCTGACCCGCGCCGGATCGCCAACCCCAGCAGCAGCAGCGCCGCCAGGGGGGGGAAGGGCGCCGGAGCGTGGGCACAGGTCCACGACAGCCCCCCCGGGTTGGTGGGGTCGACGCTGGAGCAGCCTTCGTCGACAGCGCCGTCGCAGTCGTTGTCACGGCCGTCATCGCACAGCTCATCGGCGTCGGGGTGGATCCCGGCGTTGACGTCGGCACAGTCCAAGCCCCCGGCCTCCTCGGCGTCCCAGCCGTCGCCGTCCACGTCGCTCAAGTCGGCACCGTCGCAGTCCTCATCGATGCCGTTGTAGGGGACCTCGCTGGCGTCCGGGTTGATGTGCTCGTCGCCGTCGTCACAGTCGATGGGGGGCTCGAAGCCATCGCCGTCTCCATCCACAGGCAGCCAGGGGCTGGCGTGAACGGAGGGCCCGCTGTCGTAGGTGTGCTCGCGCATCAGTGCTCCCTGGGCGGGACCGGAGCAGGGTGCCCCTCTCCCGCCAGCTGCAGACCGGTCGCAGCGAAGCCCGAGCCCGCGCCGCCCCAGAGCTCCACGCGCAGCCCGAAGCGAGGCGCAAGGGGTACGAACAGGCCGAGGGCGCCGATGCCCAACACGCGCAGCTCCTGCTCCCTGAAGCGCCCCAGGTAGAGCAGGCCGGCGTCAACGCCGCCCTCGACATGGACCCGCGGGACAGGGGCGCCCAGCCGCAGCCCCGCGCGCGCCGGGATCATGGCCCGCCACAGCCAGCTGGCGTCGTAGCCCGGCGGCAGGGCCTCGACCCGGGCGATGGGATGCACCGCGGCCGCCAGCACCAGCGGCCGTAGCAGGGTGATCCTGCCCTGAACGCTCACGCCGCCAGCGAGCCCGCCGACGCCCTGAATGGGCATGCCGCCCAGGTTGGACCAGAACAGGGCGGGGCCAGCGCCCAGGGTCCAAGGCAGGGCCGGCGTGCGCACAGGCCGCGGCGGTGCGGGCTCCTCTCCCACGTCCTCGAACCCGATGGCGTGGGGTGCGAGGTCCCCGCCGGGGTAGCGGAGCACCACCCCGCCTCGACCGCGGCCCCAGATCAGCGGCCCGTCGGGCCCCAAGCCCAGGATCAGCGCATCGTCGGCATCCTCGGCCAGCAGCCCCAGCAGATCCCCGAGCAGCGCGTGGGGCATGGCACCCGCGGCCAGGCGATGCAGCTCGAGCACCAGCTCCTCGGGCTCGATGGCCAGCTCTCCAGGCGTGACCCGCACGATGGTGCGCCGCCCCGGGAGGACGTGGATGAACCGGGCCGCGACCACGTCCTTGCCCCAGGTGGCCTGGATCAGGTGCTGCCCCGGCGTGAGGCGCCGGAACCCGGTGGTGATCTGCTTGCCGTCGAGCCACAGGCCCCGCGCCGTGCCGCCGAAGAACGCCGGCACGCTCCCACCATCGATGGAGCGCGCCTGGTGGGCGCGCAGGCGCTCACCCAGCTCGGGTGCCAGCCACGATGGCGGCGGCAGGTCGGGCCCGAAGCCTGCCGCGACCTCGAGAGCATGCTGCAGCTCGTCGCGGTGGAAGGACTGGATACCCGCGTCCAGGACGGTGGTGGCGGCCATGCTGTGGGCCTCAGCGGTGACCAGGGCCAGGAGGACGAGATCCACCTGGCGGGGAGGCTGGTCCAGGCACGCGGTGTCGAGGCTGAGGGCGGACAGCTCCACCAGCGCCAGCTCGTGGGCCAAGAGCTGGACTTGCTCCTGGGCTGTGGCGAGCCTGGCGGTCCAGTCCGCCAGGGCGATGTTGCCTCCGCAGGCCTCGTCAGCGCGGAGATCGACGATGGAGATCAGCCCCACGCGTGTCTCGATGTCCGCCAGATCCACCCAGGACACCTCCCGGAACCCCAGGCTCCCCAGGAGGGGGTCCAGGGCACGGCGCTCCGCCGGCTCACGCAGGCCTTCGCCGACAGGCACCAGGTACACCCTGCCGTCAGCCCGGGCCATCCCCGGCAGCAAGAGGAGCAGGGCGGCGACCGCGGCCGCTACTGCTCGACCCAGGTGCTCTTGTCGAAGTGCCATACCTTCCGGACCTCCTCACCCTGCCCCAGGTTGACGCGGAAGGTGTATCGCCGCCCGTCTTCGGTGACCAAGGTGACCGTATGGCTGCCCGCGCTGACCTGGTGCTGGAGCACGGGCGCCCATCCGACGAACTGGCCATCGACGCTCACCTGGGCCCGGGGCAGCGAGCTGACCGTGAGCAAGCCTGGCTCGGCGGCGTCCTGGCCGGCATCAGAGGAGGAGGAGGCCTGGTGCGGCTCCGCGCTGGCTGCGGGCGTCGGCTCGGACGCTCGCGCGGACGGGGCCTCCGGCTGCAGCGCGGGCGCAGGGGCCGCGGCCTGCCCGGAGGC
>ERZ890953.635-NODE-635-length-19736-cov-5.600122_pt1 | contig 19736 bp, 36 predicted proteins | sample MGYA00521264_ERZ890953 | MGnify/ENA primary metagenome ERZ890953 (study PRJEB32303, sample SAMEA104408629) | aquatic metagenome | biome: Brackish water; feature: Chemocline; material: water | place: Baltic Sea | collected 2014-10-26T21:54:00 | depth 200 m ...
ATGATAGTTTCTATAGAGTCTGCTGTGTAATGCTCAGGAAAGTCTCTACGGAGCTGCTGAAGGACTCCAATTGCCTTAAAGGTAGAAATACCTTCGTGTCCTGAGAAACGGTGCCTAGCGTGCTTATCTGGAGTCTCCTCTATATATTCTTTAGCTGTGGGCTTACCGATGTCATGTAGGAGAGCTGCTGTTAGCACTTCTGTTCCAAAGTTCTTTATAGAAGCTGCAGTCATCACCATCATAGTGTGTGTCCATACAGAACCTTCACCGTGATAAGGTGACATATGATCTGATGATACTTCGTGATATGTTAGACTCATTTCTTTATAGTATTTTGGGTAGTTCTTAATGAACCAGGTTACCAGTATATCTCTAGTCATTATAATCCTTCTAAGTACTTTTTAGCATCATTTAATCCATTACATTTTTGTAATATGTAAATAGTAACTTGCTCTTCACTCATATTCTCACTATAAACATGTGGCAATGTTTTCATAACACCTGAAAACATGTTTAAGTGTTTCTTATCTATTGCAAATCGTTTTCTATCTTCTTTATAGTAATCTCCGAAGTATTCAGCTCTTAATAAGTGAAACTCATTTACTAAATGATTGAAGTGTTTTGTCACTTTTTCATCTAATGAAATTATTCTATCTTTCTTAACTCCTGGAACTAATGCTGATATGACATCATCGATATTACCATCTAAGATAGTTTTAACTAAAAGATTTTCTCTGAAAGCATCTGGACCAATTAAGCCATGTAGTTGTAGGTATTTGTCAGTCTTGATTTTAGCCATTTGACCATCTTCGAATGTGACCACCCAGCCTTCAATGGCATCTTGATTCGATTTCTTTTCTCTTATTAAAAGATCAAGAGTATTACTAGAAGTATAAGCTGAATGTTCATTAATTCTTATATTCCATCTTCTGTTATAGGTAGGAAGTTCACTATAGTAATCCCCAATACTATCTCTTACTTGTAAAAGTACTAAAGAAGTTTCATGGTATTCCAGTACTATCTGGTTATACGGAGAAGTCAGTTCAAATATAGGGGTTTTATTGCTTTCTATCATTGTAAGTATGAAATCTTGTAGTATTTCATCATTATCATAAAGCTCTTGAGCCATTACAGCTTGTGGAGATTCAAAAGACATTTTAGACTTAGCACGAACGTTACCATTAGCAAATTTAATGAAGGATATAATTGATCCATCTTCTTTGTTTTGAATACGTACTATTTTCTTATCTTTTACATCATCATACATCCAGTCAGTAGTTTGGTTGATATTAAAGAATTTCTGTAATAGTATATTACGTTCCCATGTACCATCAGCTTGTTGTACAAATGTAAGGCCTCGTAACTCTGTCCAGTTACTGCCATCTTCAGGGAAGAAGTCTGTGTATCCTGCTAATCTGTAGTCGTACATTTCTACAACTTGACCTTCAATGGTTTTAGTAGAGCAATAGAAAGCCTCTGACTTCTCAGTCAAGGCTTGGCATTCGTCTCTTGTAGGGAGGTAATAGTTCATTAAATGTCCTTTGTTGTATCCATAGTGTAGTCTTTAGGTGAGCGTCGGCCGTCATCTGCAAATATTTGGTAGAGTTTTACTTCTATCCATGTCGTTATATAGGTATATGCTTCAATTAATTGAGTCATCTTTATCCTCCTCTGGGATTGGTCTTAGATAGATAACCATTCTAGGATTATCTTTATCTTGTTCTTTTGCATAAAATGTCTCTTTTACACAATATTTAACATTATCTTCTTCAACTACACCGGCTTTCTGAGCCATGTCTAGGAAATATTTAGACATTAAGGCACCTACGTTCAGTAGGTCAGAGCCGGCATTCTTGTAGTAGTATTCATAAGCTACTTCGTACTTCCCCTTTACTTCGAAAGGGTGTTCCTTAAGTTGTGGAGTAAACATTGTACTGTACGCTTGCTTAACGTCATTCTGTTGATGTCTAAACGCATTACGAAACCAGTTCATACCAACAAGGAATGTTTTATCTGGCTTGGTTTTATATTTTTGAGTGTAGTACACAGGTAGTTCTATTTCTAGGTAATCATTCATAAGGTTGTACCTCACACCAGTATAGATATTCTCCGTCTGAACCGTATGGGAATTTAAAAAATAGCCATGTCACATTATTGTTATTAGGGTCTACTTCGCTTAATACTACAATGTCACCTTCACACACATTTGCACTCTGTGTGAGCTTAACTACTATGAATTGTTTATCAAGTTTAATGTACTCTTTAGGAGGTTGCCATACTTTATTACCTGTATCAATAGCTCTACGCCATTCAAATAAGGCCCCTATATCAGTGTACAAGATATGCTACTTTAGCATTCGTATAGCACGTAGTACATGTATCACATGATGTACGGTTCTTATCAATAGTTACAGGGCATACAAAGATACCCTGGCGTTTAGCTTCAAAGAGGTCTGTATCACGTATTACGTAGGAGTTTACACCAGGTCGTTCATCGTTGTTAAGGCCTATGTGGTCAGCTGATGGTCGTAGAGCTACATTTGATTGATATTTTATAGAAGATGTGTTAACCCAACTGACTTTTGGTAATCCTATAGTGTTAGTCACATGTGGTTGGTGTAATGCATCATTTATCTTAGTTATTTTATCTGAGCGTGTTGGTAACCAATGTTTAGTCTTAGGTGTTAGTTGTGCTACTGCTAAGATCTTTTTAGCCAATTCAACTGTCTCTATATCACCACTGTCGAACCATCTGAAGTAATCATACTTAGACACCTCTTTAACCATGTCTGCAACCCAGTCGTCTCTATGGTAGTCTTGGGCATTATGTTCTCTGACGTTCTTAACTACTGGGAAGCGATACATACCTTTCTTGGCGTAGCACCCTTCACATACTTCGGCGCCTTTTGCACCTGGGCATGATGTTCCTGCTGGTAGAGACCATGAGCCTACTTTCTTGCCTGTTATTTTCATCTTAGATGTTTTACTTATTTTAGGTGCCATATTATTCCTTTACTTGTTTTAGTAGTAGTTCATCTACCTGAAAGTATTTACCTTCTCTACCACTGTTTTTATGGGCGTGTTGATATTTTTCATCATCAGCTTTTATTAGGATGTAGTTTCCGTAGTCGGCGGCAATAGTACCTGTTTGGCCTGCGTGTATTGATTTGCCAAAAGCTATAACTTTAGCCCCTATTGGTATTTTATTCTTTGTCATTATATTACCTCAACTATCTCTAATAATGTACCTTCATGCTCTCTAATCCAAGCAGCTATTTCTGTCAAGTCATAGTACTGAAGTTCAGACACATCTTTAGCTTTAAAAGCATTATGTGTAATTACTACTTCCTCTACCCATTCATTTGTATAATTCATAGTAACACCTTCAACGAAAGTGTCACGATCTATTAGTCTAAGTATTTTCACAGTTTCTCCTGTAATATTTAATACACTCTTCGTCAGTGCCCATGTAGCCTTCTACTGTGAAGAAGTGTTTACGGGCAGCTTGAATGTCAATATTGTCGTCATATACGTTCCAGGACCTTGCATCTAAGTAGACCTCTGTTATTACATGAGTTGTACTATCTGAAACAGCTTTCTCAGCTAATTTTTGAGTAGAGTATATTTCTAGCTCATTAGAGCGTTGTCCACGTTTAGATACAGAATATACTTTTACTGCTTGTGCGCACCACTCGTGGTATTCACATTCTTCTTTAGTAGGAAAGGAAGTACCATCATTTGCTATGTATACGTCATATGTTGTTGTTACTGTTTTTGTTTTCTTTTCCATGTTAGTCCTTCAATGTGTCATAGTAGTCTAAGGCCACTTCAACAGAGTTTGTACCGTGTTCTAGATATTTTAGTATGTAAGGTTTATGCTGTTCTGGGTAGCTCTCTATATTAAAATCTTTACAACCTCCTAATGAGGATGGTCCGAAAGCTTTCTTAATTGAAGCATCTGTTAATGATGTAAATAAATCTTCCACTTCCTTTATCTGCTCTTCTCTAGTCATGTTATTCCTTTATATTGCTGATATTAGCGTAGCCTTGACCGTTTCCCTGGGTTTAGGTACATCTAAGAAGTCATTAATTTTATACATCAACTCTTCTATGTATTCTGGTGAAGCACCTAGCTCACGTGCTTTATGTATTGCTGCATGCGATGAAGCCCAGCGGTTCCCTACTGTGGCGTTGAATGCGAAGTCGAAAGTACTGTAAGGCTGTGCAAGAAGCTTTGAGGCTTCTCCAGGTGTTACTGATATTTTATACTCGTTTAACTTAGCTACTTCCATCTTAGCTATATTCATGTGAGATGTAGGATCTATGTCTTTACCATCAATTGTTGAGTATACCTTACGATCTTTATACCCGATCATTAATTGTGATTTAGGTAAGCGATCTATTTTACACATAAGTGATTTAGCTATTGAGCCTATAAAGAATTTCCAATGCTCATTATCCACGTCTACAGCGTGTGTAAGGGGTAACATCACTCTGTATTTATATGGATTATCAGGATTAGATGTTCTTGCTATGTGGTGGTTAGTACCTTTTATTATGCTGTGATACTCTTCATCTTTAATTGTAGTTTCGTCTATGTCTAAGCATACCCAGGTACACTTACCTACTACGTTTTCTTTACGTCTAACACCACAAGTGGCGTTAGGGAAAGACTCTTTGTTGTATATTGCACCTTCCTCTACTGTTTTGTAGCGGAATGGGTTAAATGCATAGTCGTTACAGAGGACCCCTGAGAGCTCGCTGAAGGGCTTTTCTGTGTATTCGTAACCAACGGTAGCCTCGAAGGCTATTCGTTGCTTTAAGTTAGCTATATAGTCTGATGAGGCACCACGTTTTATTGCTTGGTGTAAGGCATCGTTGTTTACAGCTAAATAGCTTATACCGTGTTGCATTGTGGTTCCTTTAATATACTATTATTGTATCTTCTGCTTTAGTTATTGCTACGTCAAGGCCCATTAAGGAGTCTCCAGGCTGTGGATGACCTTTTGCATATATGCGCGATTCTGCTCTAATTAAATCACCTTCCCAAGGCTTTTCACTACGTGTAAGTTCTATATAGTAGTCTTTACTAAGTACTATACCAATTGGACTACGATTTCTTGATCGGATAAAGCCTTTACGTCTTTTAATGATTTTATCTTTTATCTCATGTGCGGTCATAAGGTTCTCCAATATTCGGAGTAACCTCCGGTAGCTTCTGATTTATTCCAACGTTCATATATAGCTTCTTTACCTTTCTCAGATAAAGTAAGTCCAGCTGTTGCTAATCTGGCGTTTATATAAACTAGTAGTTTATCTAGTTGAGTTCTCATGCTAATTCCTCGCGGTGCATATCCTCTTCAGCTTCTTCATAAAAATGAATGTAGCCTTCTGAATATTCGTATTTATTACTATCATCATATGTTTTCATTAGGTCAATGAGTTCTAAGAGTTTATTCTTAGGTGTACCATTGCCCTTTATGTAGCCCATTTTACGTAGTTTGTGAATAGACATGTTTAGGTATCCGTTTTCAGCAGTTGTTCGCATATAGTCTGAACAGAGTTCATAAGGTTCTTTATCTAGTTCTACTTCGAAGTTTTCTAAGTCTTCAGCAAACATTTCTGTGAAGTTGATTGCTTGTACATAGTGACTAGCTGTTACAGTTTCTTCGTTCTCTAGAATAGCTATAGCGCCAGCAAGCTTTAAGGCTTTCCATTGCATATGACGACGGTGTAAGGCACTCATTGGATGTTGCTTACTCATAGAGTCTGCATACCAATCGTTGTAGCCGTGGTAGTCACTGAATAGGTCTTCTACTTCTGTCTCTACTTCTAGAGGTGTTTGTCTCGTAGCCCCTATTAAGGCTGTAAACCAGGGTGTTAAGGTTTCTGTTACTTTCTTCACTCGTTCTCTTTCAGCTTTATTAGCTTCTCGAGATTCTGGTATAGACAAGAATACAGGCTTTTCTGGTTTATCTTGAGAGAAGCAGAAGAAACTACGGCGTGATAGCTTGGTACTGAACTCATCTTTGAACTTTTTCTTAGTTGGTTCGTCGTAGATGATATTAGCTGGTGATCCAAATAGTAGCCCTGAGAATGGTAGGTTATGGATTGGTTCTACTTGATTAGCATCATCTTTTAGTAGCTTTGGAGGTATCTCACCACTGTCGTAGCCTATTGCTAGGGCTATGATGTTTTCTGAAAGATCTTTATTGCTTACTAGCTCTGATCCTACTTCGTCTACGTAGAGGAACCCTGCACCTAGTTTACCGCGTTCAAGGCCTGCTAAGTGTTTCATCATACCTGGGAGGGTTGATACGTTTGGTATTAAGCTACGAGGTTTGGAGTAATATTTACGCCAGTCTGTAGCTTTCTTACCATCTGCTTCGGCGTCTTCAACGGCCTTGGCTTTTGCATCTAGTTCTCGGGTTTTATCTATTAGCCCATAACCTTCTTTGAGGAGGTTACGGACACTCTTTACGGATTTACCTTTACCAGCTCCACTATCTCCTATAAGGAATGATATTGTGTTTACCGGTATTGTGTGGCCTTCCCACATTATAGGTTTTCTTAAATGACTTGCATAGAGCATAAGCTCAGTTGCAGTCATTAAGGCCTGCATCTTCTCAGGTACATTACCTGAAATAGCTGCCATTGAGGATTTAATTACTGTAGGATACTCTTTTTCAAAGCACCCAGCAGCCTCAAGGCTTTCTCTATACATTTCTAGCATTTATTTTCCTTTATCCATTAGCAACACTCGTTAACAAGTTATCTCGTTCGACCTTAGTGAGTTCATTTTTACGTCCTCTACTGAAGCTTCCACAGTCACTACATATGTAGCGTGCAAATTTAGATACATTTGTTATAGAGAAGCCATTTGGTTTGAGTGCATATGAGCCACATGCTGTACAACGGTGTTGGCCTGAGCCAGCTGTTGTTACAACGTTAGGGTGTCCTTTGATGTATGGACGCATTTTTAAGTAGACTTCTTCAAGAGTTCTAATATCTTGGATATTATACTTCTTCATTTCAGCCCATGCTTTTTTATTCCCGGCCATACATTCTTTCCATAGGGAGAACCCACTGAATTCTCCGTGGTCTAGTTTAGGGCTACAGTCTAATGCTGTTGCTATGTAGCTTAGAGTGTTACGTTCGAATAGGAAGTGCTTACGCGCTTCTATTAGTGTGTCTATTTGACGGTATGGAGATGGTGGCTTAAGGTTGTTCTGAATTGCATAGGCATTAATCTTTTTCATGTCGAAGGCTTTACCGTTGTGTGCAACGATGATGTCAGCTTTGTCCAGGAATGGTAAAGTTTTACCTATTAGTTCAGAATCATCTTCTGTACGTGTTTCGAAGTAGTGGATCTTATCTTCGTCTAACCATTTCATAGCTATTGACATCATGTAAGATCGGTTGCCTTCGATACGCATTGGCTCGCCGATGTTCTGTTTCCAAACACCCCAGTGATATGACATCATTGGTGCATTTTCTATGTCTAAGATAAGAATGTTGAGTTTCTTATCTTGCTTCCCTTTGATAGGTGTCGTAGAAGGTTGATTTTCTTTCTTTAGTTTAGCATTAATGTCATTTACAGGTACATTAAAATAACTAGAAAGTGTACTAATTTCTACGCCAGAGCTAGCTAACTGTGCTATCTCTTCCCAATTCTCTTCGAGAATCTTCTTAATGTTTTTCTTTTTTCCCATTAAGTTTCCTTTGTGATTTGATGAGGCCCCGAAGAGCCCGCTGTTAACCTTGGTAGTTTACTCATACGTAGCAGAGCTTCTGTATGAATTACTCTACGACTAAGTAATTTACTTAGTCTCTTTATGTTCGTTAGGCGTTTCATTTGTGATTCCTTTAGCTATTTTATATTTAAAAGTGAAGGCATTGAAGTCATCTGATAATTCAATAGCTTCTATTTCATCATACTCCACTAGACTGCCTCTGGCTAATACAATAGGGTATATTTTTAGATCTTTAACAGTTACTTTTAAAAAGGAACCACCAGAATAATTATCTACCTCTTCTATTAATATAATAGCCTCTGCTGGTAGTAATACCTTGCCACCATTACGTTTAGTTGCTTCTATAAACATGTTATTCCTTAGTGAGTTTCGGACCAATTTTGGCCAATAAGGTAGCCAGCCTCTATAGGTATGTTAGTGTTAAATTGCTTTTGAATTAAGGCACAGCCATCTACCATTATATCACCTAATTGCTCAGCAATAGGTTCATCAGCTTGACATTGGTACTCATCATGGACATATGCCATTTGTGACCACCGTTTACCATGTGGTAGCTTATTAGAGGCTGCTAGATCATGGTAGTTAGCCATCCATTTCTTAGCAATGACTCCTGCGGAGCCTTGTAAGAGTAAGTTTAAGGCACTATGAGCTGACTTAGAGTATAGTTCTCTACCGTCGATAGCTGTAACAGTTCCTTTGTCTTTAGACTGCTTCTGGCAGTCTTTAATAAGATCATTAATACCTGTTAAGTTTTTAAGGAATGTATCAGCTACCTGCTTGCCATAGATTGTTTTTAGGATTAACTCATCTTCGTATGGTACATATTGATCTTTCTTTAGAGGAAAGAATTTTACCCCATCTATGTCTATTAATCTGCGCTCAATCTTTTGTTTAGCAGCATTGTATTCTTTTTTAGTATAGTTTGTAAGGCAGCCAGGTTTCCATAAGTTATGACCACGGATTGTGTCTCCTTGGCCATATAAATATCCGAAGAAGAAGGCTTTAGAGGCTTTACGAGCTGTTACCATGTCTTTAGTGGCTGTATTTTCATCCCAGTCACAATCGTCTTTGGTCCAGAACCCCGCTAGTTTAGCGTGGTACCAGTGCATGTCCTTGCTGAGGACAGCTGAGGCATACTTACCATTGTCATATTCTGCTAGGTAATGAGCTAGTACACGGATCTCAATGTTCTTGAGGTCAGCACCTACTACTACGCGTCCTGGTGGAGCACAGAAGAGTTCACGGAATTTGTGATCTGCTGGTACTTGTGCTAAGTTAGGGCTAGAGTGTGTGGCTCTGTGTGTAACTGCACCGATGAGGTCCACTCTATGGTGTATTGAGTGTGTTTCATCTTTGTAGTGGGATAACCATCCACTGGGTGTGTCTGCACCAACCATGCCTTGATCTTTGACAACTTCGAGGTATCGCTTGAGGCGTTTACCAGAAGGGTGTTCAAGTCCTTCAAGGCTTTCTGGGTCAACTTTTGCTGTACCACTTGGTGTGTAGTATGGGAATTGGAAATCAAGATCTGCTTTTAGCCATGTTCTGATGTGGTCTCTAGAGCCTGGGTTGAATACTTCGTATTTGATGTTTTGGTATTCACCAGCTTTAGTTACTATTACTGTGCGATGTGGTGTGGAGAACCATTTAAAGTTGTTAACACCTATTAGTTTACGTTTACCGTTCTTATACTGCTTCAGGCAGGGGATCGTGTAAGGTGTTAGCTTGTTCATTTAATCTCCTTTCTGTTTCAGCCATTATTGTGTTTAGATCTGTGCGTAGTAATGTTATTACTTCGTCTTGGGGTTTATAAGATGCATCTGCTATAATATTAAGCTCATCAATATTAGAGGTGTAGTATTTGTCTAAGACAGTATTTAGAAGTACTAGATCATTACGCCCCATTTTTCTTTTTAATGCTTCTAGTTCTAAGAGGTATGTTGTGCCATGTAAAGATGTTTTATGTCCATTGAATAATGATGAGTATTGTGGGCTACTATATAGGTCTAAATGCACAGCACACGGTAGTGATCTGTTATCAACAGTTTTTACAGCATTTGTAAATCTCTGTATATGACCACTAAGTGTTATACTATCTGTATATTTAAAAGCTTCCATGAATTGTTCATACTCTAGGTTAGCCTCTAACATTTTATCTTTAAGGTGACTTTCTAAGCGTCTATATGAGTTTAGTATGTAATCTTGAAGGCCTTCACCAGGGTAATTTGTTATACCGATTCTGAATATATGGTAGTACATTATTACATCTTCTGTAGTTGCCTCTGAGCCTATATACTCAATACCTCGGCCCCAGCCTTTGTAAACTGTTTCTTTGTAGTCAGTAATTAGGGGCACTAGAATGTCTTTAATGGCTTTCTGTGTCTTTGCTTTTTGTATTTCTTGTAGTTTTACTATGTAGTTAAATGCGTTCATTGTTTTCCTTTATTAATTTCTTCGATAGCTATTTTAGCCCATTTATTTAACCTATGAACAGCAATACTTTCGTAAGTAGCTCGTAGTTTTGTTGTTTTAAGTTGATCTAATAATCTACGGCTCTCAAATAATTGCTCTGCCGGTGATTTACTTTTCATGTAATCTTCAATAGACCTAATACTACCTAGTATTGTATGATCCATTAACTCGGCAATAGTCATAACTAAACCATTGTTATATTAGTACCAAGTACTGATACTGGGTTGTTCTCTGTACAGATCCAATAGTTAGACAGTTTTCTCATAATAGGGAAGTTATTAAACTCTTGATTTATGTCACTATAATTATCACTGAATGACATAAAGATTACTTTATTAACATCTGGTATCTTCATATTTTGGATAGCTTCAAAGACACAACGGTGGCTAGTGCCCCCTGATGTGTAGCGTGTTGCTAGTGCTTGGGTGAATTGCTCTGAGTTAGCAATGTCGAAGTCATCTTCTATTTCAAATTCTTTAATGATTTGCGTGTCATGAATAAGAACAGTTAATTTAGCTATTTTTCTAGACTCTGACTCCATTAGGTATAGAAGCTTTTGTAGTTCTTGTGTACCTACTGAGCCACTGTGGTCCACTGATAGGATAGCGTGTATCTTGTCATCTATAAATTTCTTTTTAGGGGCTTTATAGATGTGACGGTATGTATTGTTAAGGTTAGCCCATGATGTTGTGTAGTCATGAGTCATGTAGTATACTTGACGTTTAAATGATGCTTTAATCTTTTTGAACCAACCAGTTTCTACTTTGATGGAGTCAAATAGTTTCTCGAATAGATCACCTGTTGCAGTACCTCTAGTTTGGTTACTGATAAGATCTTTTATAGACTCGGCTAGGTCAGCAATACTGTTGTCTAAGTCATCAGCCATTGTGTCAGTTTTATCTACTTTACCTTGGCTACCTTTACCGTCTGAGTCTTCACCACTGCCTGAACCTTTCATCTCTTCTGCTGTTGGTTGAATCGATGAACTACCATCTGACTCAACAGTTTCGAAGCCATTACCTAGGCATGTTACAGTAATAGTGGTTGCATTACTTTTCATATCTTTTAGGATGTCTATGTCAGACATTTGTTTAGAATGATAATCACTTTTGTAGCACATAGTGGGTTCAAACATACTCCAAGCATTCATTAGGTCTTTATTACCAGATGCTGTAAATAGATCTTTGATAGAGTAGTTAATTGCATGATCCTCAGCTATGTTTATAGCTTGGTGAGGGTCCGATAAGTTGTCAGCATGTCTTAGCATCATATTGTGGTAACTATGCGTAATATGCTTACGTATGATGTGCTGAAGCTCATGTATGTATACGAAGCCTAGGAAGATACTGTGTTCGTTACGAGTGAATAGTTCTAGAAGTTTATCTAGTTCTTTTTCTTCATGGTACATGAATGTGAAGTATACTTTAGTAGTATCCCCCATTTTAGTATATGCTGAGAATCTTTGTAGGAAAGACTCTATTGATACTAATTGTTTTGGCAATGGTTCTTTTACTTGGCGTACATCTATTTCTATTGGTAGTTTAAGGAATAACCCTGTTGATAGACCAGCTGTTTTGTTTTTACCTAGGATACGGTTGGTGCTTTTAGCTATCTCTTTGTATATTAGGTTTTCAGCTTGTTTTATAAATTCATTTGTTTTCATTTTATTCCTTTATTAATTGTTTATATTCTTCTAATAGTATGTATCTGGAAGCGCTTGAGTACCATCTGTCCGTATGTCTTACACCTAATTTACTAGCTTGATTACATACAGCTTTTCGTGCCTTTTTATATGTATCTGTATGTGATGTATCAATACAGTGAGGTGATATAACTATACTTTTAAGTAAGTTATTTTGCAATGCTTCTAATGTCTTACATTCTTCTACTAAAGTGAGGAATGTCAGTACTTTAAATTCATCCATTTTTATTCCTTTATCTATAGTGCCATAAGGCCTGTAGCATTTGCATTATATAATTAGCTTCTTCTACACTATGTGTTTTATCTGTATTGAGTATGTTAAATATTTCATCTAAATCTTCTATACTAAATGTTAGTAAAGCCTCTTCAAAAGAGTCTAATGGCATCTGCATTGGATTCTTTTCAAGGGCTTCCAACATTACCGTGTATTTAAACGTGTCCATTGTGGTTTTTTCCTTACCAGCTTTTCAAACTGTTGTGTAGATGTACTGTTTTTGTATGACGTTGGTCTTTTCTTATATAGCACATAACATAGTGTAGAGCTCTTTATAGCATAATTTGTATAGGTGTTATTAATCTCTTTGCAGTACTTAAAGTACTCATCAACTGTTAATCTACCTTTACATGTTTTAATACGTTCTTGCATGATCTTTGTTTCGAACTCATCCATAGTGGGAGTTGGTGCAATATAATCATCGTAGTAATACTGCTGTATATAGCTAGTTTTACCAAATCCTCTATAAGCATTAATTAAATCTGCATATGTCAAACTTTTGCCTTTAGGGGCTACTGTCTGTTCAATTTCCATACTTCGTTCCTTATTAGTATTCCATACATGGTATTTTGATGTTTATCAAATTCGTTTAATACATATTTAAATTGTCCATCAGTCAGCACTACATTACCTACAATTGCCTGTGCAAATGATGCTAATGGTATTGTACGCTTGGCTAAGCCTTCTTTGAAGGCTGCCCATTTAAAATCATCCATTACCATACCTTTTGTAACATTCTGTTCATAAATTCTTTTGTAGTTTCTGACCTGTGTAGGTGACTTTGAGCTATTTTATGAAATAGCTTCTTTTGTAGCACCTTTGGTGGTTGGAGAGAGTAATTTTTTCCATTTATATGAGATACCCCTGCTTTAGGCATCAGATACTCTGCATAGACATCACATTGTTCTTTAGTAAGTTTTTGTCGATGATCCATAAGGATATCTTCCATTATTTTAAATTGAAACTTATCCACAGCCTAACCCCATATCTCTTGATATACTTATCCATCTTATAAAAGGATGCCAAGAACATGCTCGTATTGCCTCTACTCTTAGAGGCTCCATCCAGGGTTGTTCTATATACAAACTACGTCCTAAGGTCTGTAAAGCTTCATCACAGTATTTTATAATCTGTTCATTAGGTACTGTTGAGGCATCTGCTAATAGTAGCTCGGCCATTACGCGCGCTTGGAAGTCATCCATAATGTATCCTTATAATAAGTATAAGGCTAGTGGATAAACTCAGCAGCTATACTTAGTAGTTTAGTTCTATTAACTAATGTAGTGTCTTCATATACTTCTAACTCTTTTTTAGTTAAAGGTTTAGGGTATGACGCCTCTGCATATGGTAGTCCTAGGATCTTCTCAATTAACATTAGAAGCCCTGGATTAACACGCTTACCCTCTTTTTGTTGTAAGTATTTGTTATATACTTCACCTACTACGAAGCCAATGAAGTTACTTACGTCAATGTTCTTGTCAATTAGTTCGCATACATATTTACCATCTGCAATTGTGTCAATGTAGTTGATAATGTAGGCGTATAAGATTTGATCAATTGGCTTAACATCAGAGATGTCTGTCATCTCTTTGTTCTTAACTTTATCTGAGAAGTCAATAGCTTCTACGTATGCAACGTGTTTAGCTAATTCGTTAGATGCTGCTTTAGATATCTTTTGTTTTGATAATAATGCTGTATTTTCTTGGATGAAGTCTAAGTCATATAGTTCAAATTCATTAGCTAGGTGTGTCCATGATCTAGGTGTAGCAAATTGCTCAATCATCGTTGATTCATCTTCTTGGGCATATGTTGGATGCACTTTTAAGAATGAGCTTACATAGAAATGTAAGTTTCTACCGAAGTTGTTAAACCAGTAATCAAAGTCAAATGGTACAGGTAAGATACCTAAGCGGTCTTTAATCGGTGAGTCAATACCAGAGAAGCCTGCTTCGTCTGAGTCGTTCATAGCACCCATTATAGCTACTTTAGGATCTAGTCTGAATGAACCTAGTTTACGTTCTCCAAGAAGTCCATATAGATATGGAGCTACTGCCATGTTTACACGGTGTAGATCATCAATGAGTAGAATACAGCCATTGTTCTCATTAGCGAGGCGGTTAGCTGTTTCAATTAATTGTGGTACAGACCATTTAGTGGCTTCTGAATTAGTAGTGCCTGTAGTGGAATATTTGTCCATGTGAGGTGCATCTATGAAACTTGGAATACCTGATAACTCTTCTGTAGAGATTTCTGGAATAGATGCTTGAATGATGCCCATGTTTAGCTTTTTAGCAATAGCATACATTGTTTGAGTTTTACCAATTCCTGGTGACCCTGCAATACAGATACCTCCACCGATGTCAGCTCCGTTAATTTGACCTTTTATGTTCACCTCAAGTATTTTAGTTATAGTGTCGTTCATCATTTTTCCTTGTTTTTATTAAAATATGTATCTAGTACATTTTGTGTAAAACACTCTGTATAACCACCTAAGTTAAACGGATTGTCACCTTTATATCTATAATCAGAATATTTTCTAATAAGTTGTTGTTCTTTTATATAAGCATCTCTACCATCTTCATATAATTCTTCATTAAGAATTATATATGTCTGATCTTCTGAAGCATATCTTTTAGCTACACCATGTTTTTGTAATGTTATACCAATCTTATATAACTTTAAAAAGGGAAAGTACACATAGTATAGAATAGTTGGTTCGTTGTGAAAATGTTTATTTCTACTTTCATTGGCACATTGTTGACACCCACATCCAGCTAAGTGGTCAGCAGCTACTTGTTTAAACATCCCATGCTTTTTACAATAAATTTCTAAAACATCTCTAGTAGTGTTATAAGCTATATTTATTTTATAAGTATATTTATTATTGTGAACTGCTTTGGATCTTTTGATAACATCAGTAAGTGACAGTGCTCTCCAAGTGACTATTGAAGCACTTCTACATTTACTACATCCTTTACCTTGAAGGTGTGCATTTGCCTCTTGTTCAAATTGCCCATGAATTGGGCACTCTATTTTTACTTTTTGTTTATTATTCACATACTCAATATTTACATACGAATAGAATCCCGAATGTATTTGATTGGCTTTATTTATGTACTCTTCTTTTGTCTTACGTCTAGGCATATAATGCTCCTTTAAATATTTAACAAAAGTATACAATACATACTCTTAATTATTTCTGAATCTTCCCAATATGTTTGTCTCTAGTATTATTCATTTATTGTTCCTTGTTTTATTGTGTTGTTTAATAAGCGAATTGCTTCTGTTTGGTTTAATACGCTGTTACGTACATCTTCACTGAGAGAGTTTACCATTGTATCTGCTTTATCTTTGTATACTTGGTTACCTGTTTTTACAAACATTGTCATAAGTATTGAAGCCGCCGTTGCGTAACGGTACTGATCTCTAGGTGCAGTTATATTTGTGTTGCTTGTCACGATATTTAAATCACTTGCGTATGTTGAGTGGCTGTCTGATGTTGAGTAGCAAGCTAGGCTATCGTTATCCCATCCTAGGTATATTGCTACAGCTTCATCAGCTTCTAAACTGTAGTGATATGTAGCTACTGTGTTATCTTCTAGTCTTTTATTAGTTACTAAAGTGGTTGTACGTATTTCATTTAACATAGCTTTACTATGTGTTGGTGTGTTGTCTAGAATAATTTTATAAAATTTATTTCTAATCTTAATCTCTTCTAGTTTATTAGAGCTGCCAAATGCTTTATTTACTGAGAGAACATAGTTCTTAGCTTCTGTCTGGTTAAATGTTTTAGTGATAGCTTCTTTGAACATGATTAGTGAGAAATCGTTCATTGCTATTTGAGCATCTAGACCTTTGGTCACACGTGTAACAGGGGTACTATTGGCTTTTTTCCATTGATTACGGTGATATTGTGATACGTACTTTAAGTCATCCTGTAGTAAATATGTTGTATCTTGGTAGTAGTTATGCTTGTTGTTATTACATACTTTTTTATTTCGTATTTCAAATGGAGATGGAGCATTGGAGTTACTACCATAATAATAGCTATTAAAACCATTCCCACCTTTATACTGCATAGCAAATAGGGTGTATACCTGTGCATCTGATAGCTTTTGAACATTCTGTTCTACTAATTTATATAAATAATCTCTTACTCCATAGGCCTCTAAATTATCTACTATAGTCATTATTTCTAGATATGTTGTATCATCTGTTTGTTTGATCTCTTCGACCATTATTTTTAAGTCGTCTGTTTTAATCATTTGTTTTCTCCATTAATTGTATAAAAATACTGTATATGCTTATACAGTTAATGTTAAAGCGAGCGGCTTTATGTAGCCACTCTGTTACCTATACTGGTAATACTTTACCGTGGAACTTTACGAACTTAGCATCTGTTGCGTCTACTGGGTTACCAGCTACATCACATGGTACTGGTGTGTTGTATGCTTTAGCTTTAGCTCTTTTAGCTGCTAATGCTTTTTGACCTTTAGAAGGCTTAGTAAGTCCTGCAGTTGCTCTCCATTGTTGTAATGTTGAGTGACCTACTCCGTGCTCTGCTGCAATACCAGCTACTGTACGTTTAACGCCTTTAGCTCCAACTTTACCAACTTTTTTAGATCTGTTTAATGCCGAGTTTTTTACTGCTGTTGGGAATTTGCTTCCGTTTTTAATTTCGATAGTGTTTTTCATTTTGTTTTCCTTGTTTTTGTTTTGATGAAGTTAGACTACTTTTCAGTAGACGCCTTAATGTCTGTTATGAATTTACAGTTTACACTCTCAGAGTAGTAGCCGTTTGATTCTCCAAAGAATCTCCAGTCTAAGTAGCCTTTAGATGTTTTCATTGTGTAGAATGTGGCTGTAAGACTTTCATAGTAATCAGGCAGATCATCTGAGGACATATCTTCAGAGTCTAGTACCTTTTCTTCTAATGAAATCATAGTGGCTCCTATATGCTTTGATGCATTACCATCTACTTGTGTGATATAAACACTCTCACAGCAATCTTGTTCGTGGTATTGGGTGATGTAAGTACCATCTGTGAACTTTATTGTTACATCTGAGGAGTCTTCTTCAAGTCCTTCAATGCTTTCTATAACTCTTAGTAGTAGTACTTCTTTTTCAAATAGGCTATTCAATAGTTACCACCTTTGGTTCGTTAGTTAATACATATTTATCATTTAAGACTGCTGCATTTATATTTATGGGTTTAATACCACTAATACCACTTGCTTCATGTATATGTCCACATACGTGTACAAGAAGCTCTGTGAGCATTTCTTTACGTTTAGTGAGTGATTGGCTACCTACATGAGGATCACGTCCATAAGCATTGTTAACTAGGTCGTGACAGGCGTATGCTGGGCCATGCGTAATTAAGACATTAGTGTCCTCTGGTATTTGTGCCCAGACTTTGCTAAGTCCTACTTCATTTTCCATAAAGGCCCATCCACAAAATTCATTAGAATACGGAGAGCCGTAGAACTTTATACCTTCTATAACTACCTCTGAGTTGTACAAATAATGTACATTATTAGGTACAGGTATACTATTCTTATAGTCTTCTACAGATACTTCGTGATTACCTGCTATACATATTTTATGTTTAAAAGGTTGCTCTGAAAACCATTTCATAAATTCTTCTGTTTCTAGTAAGCCTACATCATGACCTCTTGTCCAATCTCCAGCATGTATTAGTACATCCGCTTCATATTTTGCCAAATCTAAGTGCTGATGTTGTCCATGTGTGTCTGATATTGCTATAATTTTCATAAATCTCCTTCATTTAAGTCCACCCAGTCGAAGGGTTTTAAGTCTCCAATTGCTTTGTTAAGTTCTACATTGATTGGGCGTGCTATTGTTAGTAAGTCTTTGTAAGACTTTATATGCTTGTGAGGCACCTCTGGAGGTATCTTATCAGCTAGGAATTCTTCTATCTCTAGTAAGAATGGCCCTATAGCAGGTGATAGTCTATGAGGCTCTTTACGGTGATTGATAAATCTACCATCAAAATAGAACTCTTTGTATATGTACCCAGGTGTTACACTGGACATAGTTGCACGAGGAGGATCACCTAGCATGTCAAATGGTAGAAACCTTCCAGCTCTGCCTTCGTTAAGCCCACTAGATCTATAGACCATTAGGTACTTACCTTTATATAGGAGTACATAAAGGTCACGTAGGACGTAGTTGGTGCTATATATTACTTTCATTGGAAGTCCTTAAAAGGAAAGTACCTAGCTTTAAGTGCTACCGGGTATGCACCATCTACAGTCAATATTCTTTTTCCTTCCTGTATAGTTGCTCCATTTGAACAGTGGATCTTAGGGCTATTAATATCTGTGTAGAATACTACACCTTTATATCCCTCTGCTTTACATTCGTCATAGGTGCTCCCACATCCTGTTAGTGCTAGTAATGTTAGTAGTGCTATAATGTATTTCATATTAATCCTTTAAAATAGTAGGTAGTACGTCCATAGTAAGGACAAAGCATGGAGTAGTTGGTCGAAGCCAATAACTACGAAGAAGTTATGTACATCACCACGAGCCCATAATTTACTGCTAAGGCGTGCTGTTGTGTAATCAATAGCGAAGTGCAGGATACCATTGATAAGGCCGTAGAGTGGACTTATAAGGAGCATGAAAGGTATAGAATATACACTTACATGTAATAGTAAAGCTTTGTTGTCTTTAGACTTGTTCTTAGCCATCCAGTCACTTTGTAGGACGAAGTCAGCTACGAAGTGGATGACTAGGATGATTGATATCATTAAGTATAGTTCCATATAGTTACCCTTTATAAGTACTTACGTATAGTCTCGAAGACTAGACGTCTGTCTGTTATCTTGTAGCCACCATTGTGCTGAAGCATGAATATTGTGAAGCCATGGTTGGCTTGGAACTTCTCTAGGACTTTGTTACCATTGACGGTAGCTAGGTATATCCAAGGGTAATTACCTATGTATGTAAGTTTTATACCTATCTTAGCTAGTCTTTCTGTAAATTGCTGAATCATTTCTTATCTCCATATACATATTCTATACAACTATGTACCATGAAGTATACTTTTTTATTTCTGAATTTACTACTATAAAATTTTACGTGCCAATCGTTTTTAACGTGTAGGCTAGGGAAACAGAACTCTTTCATGTACTTTTCTGGCACTTTGGATATGAAAGGGGTGTACTTTATTTCTTTAGCTATAGTTACCATATCTTCAATATCTGACCCTCTAGCTTCGGTACAGTTTGTTATGTAGCCATAAGCTCTTCCAGCCATTTCTTATCCTTCTACCGTAGTTGTAACTAAGTCTGATTCTAGTACTTTAGCTATGAACTTATAGTCATTAGCAAAAGCTGCTGAACCTTCTTTAGGTGTAAATACGAATAGGTCATCACAGTCGTGATCTAATGTTCCTATCAACTCTCCGTCATCGTCATACATCTTGATTTGTGTTACATATGCTGTCATTACTTTTCCTTTTAAATGATCTACTAGAACCCTCTTTCGCATTCGTTGAGGGCTCCATA